>Ga0302134_10000508_pt1 | contig 16914 bp, 15 predicted proteins | sample CB9_SCM_MG_FD_203123 | JGI IMG/M metagenome (GOLD analysis project Ga0302134, IMG submission 203123) | Marine microbial communities from Western Arctic Ocean, Canada - CB9_SCM | ecosystem: Environmental > Aquatic > Marine > Oceanic | place: Canada: Western Arctic Ocean | collected 2017-09-19
CGCGACTGCCATGACGCCAAATACAAGAGTGAGCATTGCGAAGATGTACGCCTGGATAACGCCCACAAACAATTCCAGACCCATGAATGGGATGATTCCAACAAGCGGCAGCAAGAACGCCATCGCTATTAGCAGAATCTCACCGGCAAACATATTTCCAAATAAACGGAAAGTGAAACTGATCGTTCGCGTCAGCTCACCGAATGCCTCAAGTACTCCCACGAAAGTTGCGATTGGACCCTTTGTAATCGGGTTCACAATGAACTTACCACCGTAACCACGAACACCTAGAGCTCGAAAGCCCCAGAACTGAACAGTGAACATCGCAACAATCGCGATAGCCAGAGTGGTGTTGATGTCAGTAGAAGCACCTCGAAGGTAAGGAACTAATAGTCCGACCTTCTTGCCAACAAAGTTGTAGGTTGCTTCTTTATCGCCGCCCTCGTCATAAATAAATTCGCTCTTCACCACACCGGCTTCGATGTCATGGTGAATGCTCTCAAGAGCCTCTACGTGTGAAAGATCATCACCATTCTCGATGGCATTTTCAATCTCGTGGAGATCAGCTTCAGTAAAGCCAATGATCTTGTTTAGCGGCACACGCTGCTGCTCGCCGCGTCCCAGAGGAACAATTGCTCCGTCGAACGCAACAAATGTGTCGTCGCCGTGCTCTTCAAGAAGGTGAACCATCGCAGCAGCTTCAACCTGCTCGTGGTTGTATGAAGGGTGAGCCTCTTCAACTTCAGCCTCAAACGCTTCGATGTGGTGGTGAACCCACTCATCGATAGATTCGATTCGACCGACTGATCCAACGCCGGGGAGAATTCCAACCCAGTTGATGATCATCACTACTAGGAAAATTGTGGAAACCAGAGCGAGGAAACGTCGACCCGCTTTTGGTGTTCCCCCAGCAACGCCGTCAACCGTGTTGCTGAAGAAGTCGTAAATCATCTCCATCAGGTTCTGCCAACCGGATGGAACATCTTTCACGTTGCGCCCTGCTCGCCAAGCGATAAAGAGAAGAATCGCTCCGCCAAACCAGAACATGACTGTCGAGTTAAGGAGAGGGTAACCGCCAATAAAGGCGACCCGTTCGGCCGGGATCGAAATAAAGGGAATAGGACCGCCGAGGAATCCGAGACCAAACGATGCACCAAGTGCACCACCGGCAACTGAAACCAAAAGCACCGCTACTGCGGCAATGGCGATTGCAAGAAGTTTGGGACTAGAAAGGAGCTTTCCCAAGCGGCTTGTACCTAAATCTCTTTCGTTCTCTAATGGCTATTACCGTCCTCTTCGAATCGAATTGAGGAGCCGGATCATGCCAACAAATGCTGTTGTCACACCCAGCGCCAATCCAACGATCGTTAGGACAGGAGCCGTATCAAATTGTCGATCGAGCCAATACCCGCCGTAAGCTCCCAGAGCGATCGCAGTACCGACAAACCAGCCGATTCCACCTACACGCCCCAGCAACTTCATTGTTGCGGGCCAGCCACTTGTTGCTTGTTCCGAAGATGAACCTGACAAACCACCGGTTTCGTTATCCTGCTCCGATGACTCGGGAGGCGATTCTGGTACGTCCGACAAGGTAACCCCCTGCGCTAAATGACCGAATGAAAATGCTACCACGAAGCATAAGGAATCAAAACGCATTTTCTGAAAATCAGGCTCATTTCTCGGATCAACTTTGGCTTCCATACACGCCTCGAAGTCCGTGACCCGAACTGAAACAATCTAGAAACACGACAAAACACGAACATTAATGAAAAAAGACCTCGTCAAACACGAGGTCAATATTCAACCGAGCGGGTCGCACCATTTAGCCTAATCAGCCGCCCGCAACAGGTTCGTCATCGGCCGACTTACCACTATCAGGCGTATCCATATCGCCTAAATCAAGCGATTCAATGAAGTCGGCGAACGCTGAAAGCTTTTCCCGTTCTTCTTCCCCAACCGGCCCGCCAGCTTCACGTTGTAGCGGTGCAGTTGCCCCCATAGCGTCTTCACCAACAACTGCAAGACCGCTTTCCTTATCGAGGCGAACTCCGCACTTCTCCATTACTTCAGGAGCAGCGAATATCTGAACATCAGAGCGAACCGCAAGTGCCAGAGCATCGGAAGGCCGAGCATCGATCTCAACAACCTTGTCGCCTTGGCGTACAACAATCGTGGCGTAGTAAGTATCGTTTTCCATGCTCGACACAATTATGTGATCGATAACCCCGCCGAGATCCTTAATAGAGTTGTGAAGCAAATCGTGCGTCAAAGGCCGAGGAACAGAAACTTCCTGCAATCGCACGGCAATCGCATCGGCCTCAAGCGGACCAATCCATATAGGAAGGTAACGCTCAGCCTCCTTCTGCTTCAGAATCACGACGCGCTGATGGTTCTGCAAGCTAACCCGAATGCTGTCTATTACAAGCTCCATCATGTTGTGAGCCTCCATCTATACGTCTGTTCGATCCACCCGCACCGATCAGTGCGACCACTCAGCAGGTGTTCCTAAAGTGAAAGCAAGGTTACACCGAGAGCACCGTAATCAAGCAGCGTAAACGTCACTCATCAGACTGATTATGATGCTGAGTCCTGTTCATCGCCGGCCGGATCAGCAGTCATTTCGTATTTCGAATCGCCAGTCCCTTTTATCCGAGAAACTGTTCGCCGCTCAGCATCCTTGCGCGACATTTTCATTCTGTGTTCACAGGTCATACAAATCATTCGTATTTCGGCACCAATACGGTAGATCTGCCATTCAGCCCCCCCACATGGATGCTTCTTCTTAAGAGTTATACGGTCGCCAACGCCAAAAGGAGTTTCCGTCATTCAATAAATCCTTAAATTTCTGTCGATCTCAGATGAGTAGATAACATCTACTCAATGGTTAATGATTCTGTCGCAACCTGAGAATCAGGCTTCAACGCGTCGTTCAGTTGATTCTTCAACTTCTCAGCTTCTGTCCGCGCTGCTATATCGAAATCTTCAGGATTGCTCGAAGCGTAGATGATTCCACGGGACGAGTTCACGATGAACCCGCCTCCACGTTCGTTTGCACCCGCACGAGCAGTATCTTCAGCCACTCCGCCCTGTGCGCCAACCCCAGGTATAAGGAAGTGCGGCACCGCATGCTTCATGCGAAGCGCTCGCAGATCATCGGGATAAGTAGCACCAACTACGAGTCCAACATTTTCACTGCTCGCCCAGCGATCAGCCATATCGGCAACTCGATCGAATACCTGATCCTTCTGATCAGTCCCGTCCACAACTAAATCCTGAATATCTCGTGAACTTGGGTTCGAGGTGCGGCACACGATGTAAACGCCCTTGCCCGGGTACTGCAGGAACGGCTCCACCGAATCAGTGCCCTGATACGCATAGATCGTCGCAATATCCACATCCCACGTTTCGAACATGGCGGTGGCGTACGCAGTAGCAGTTGTTGAAATATCACCACGTTTGCCATCGCCGACAATCACGTGATCAGGAGCAACGTCACGAATGTGCTGAATCGTCTTTTCGAGAATTCGGAATCCTTCGATTCCCATCGCCTCGTAGTAAGCAAACTGAGGCTTGAACGCGGATACAACGTCTTTGGTTGCATCGACAATCGCACAATTGAACGCCAAAATATCGTCGATAGGAACACGTTCAGGAGTCGGGTCTAGTCCCACGCAAACGTAACTTTCCATCTTGGCAGCTGCTGCATCCAGCCTCTCGAACATCGTCTGCAAAATAGACTCCTATGCGTTGTAATCACGTCGTGCGGTTTATTGAGCATAATTGTCGCACAATCACACCCCGGTTTAAGCCCGAAAATCGCAAATGCCTCGCAACGTCACAACCGAGCTTCTTTTAGAAATCTACGATCGCCTCCTTGCCAAAACAGGCAACCGCAATTGGTGGCCTGTTCGATACGACTCAGGAACGGAAGCGGGATTCGAAATTTCGGCTGGTGCGATCCTCGTTCAAAACACAAGCTGGAGCAACGCCGAACGAACCCTCGCCAATCTGCACAAATCAGGTCTCTGGGGTTACAGAGCAATCTACGAAGCCGACGAAAGCGATATTGTCGAAGCCATTCGATCATCCGGTTACTACAACAGCAAAACGAAAAAGCTTCGCGAATTTGCTAAAACGTTGGTCGAAGAATTCGACGCTGATGATGCGAATCTATTCGCCCTACCACTTCCCGAACTACGCGAACGTCTTTTGGCTATCTACGGAATAGGCGAAGAAACAGCCGACGACATCATCGTTTACGCCGCAAAGAAACCAAGATTCGTAGTGGACGCCTACACCCGTCGTCTCGTCGATCGACTTGGGTGGAAAGTTAGCGGTGACAAGTACTCCGACTATCAGCGACTGTTCGAATCAAATCTCGAATCGGATGTCGAAATGTGGGGCGATTTTCACGCCCAACTAGACGGCCATGCCGCAAGAGTCTGCATGAAGCGCAACCCAAAGTGCTCCGAATGCGTACTACTGGATCTCTGCCCCACCGGCAAAGATAACCTCAGCTGAAATCGATAGTCAGATATCAGATCCTGTCACGTCTAATCGAAACGCCACGTTATCGGCTTATTCAGGCGGACCTGCAATCGGTGCAAGTTGCGCAGCGAAGAATGAAATGTCATTGTGTTCACTATCGGGTGCGAACTCGATAACTACAGATGTTGGAAATCCAAATGCGGAATCAAACCCAAGCGATACCCGAAGCGGATCACTTTCGATAGATTCCTGAATCACAGCAAACAACCCGTCAATACTGTAGTAATCGCCTTTGTCAGGTTCGGCAGGAACTTCAAATCCAGCAGGTTCAGTGCCATCGGTTTTCACAGCATTTTCAGCCCACGTAACAGTGTCAAGATCACCCTTGATGACTCGAACTTCGACATTCGCTTTTTCGTAAGCCATCTCGCCGACGTTCCACTGAAACCCGAATTTGTAGTTGTTACTTGGTCGAGTTGCCCACAGTTGACGATGCAAATCGAGTCCAAGCAGCATCGCGGTCTTTCTATCAACCTCGGCACCGGCAGGAAGAACCGGCGAATCCCCGCCTGTTGGAAGAACAGTCGATCTGACAGTCGGCGCAGGCCTTGCCGTTGGTTCGGCGTCAGCTGCACACGAAGTTAGCGCTATTGCGAAAATAGCGATCAAAAATACTAGCGATACAGTTCGTTTCATGATTTTGCGATTCGGAGGTTGCGGGATTCTAGGCGTCGAATACGTCGACGCTGCTTGATTTGAATACTAAAAATACGTCGTTGCCGACAATTATTCCAAGGTCATTGAGTGCGTTTTCAGTCAGCTCTACGATGAACTTATGACCGATATCAACTTCGGTGAAGACTTTTCCTTGCTTCGACCAAATTTCGGTCACTGTTCCTTTAAGGATATTTCTCGCTGAAAGGTTTTGGGGCTTTCCAGCAGCCAAAATAATCTGGTTTGCACCAATTGAAACGACAACTCTCTCGCCAGGGATCTTATTTTGATGACGAGTTGAGATGTTCACGCCACCGGATTCACCGATTTGAACAGTCGTTAGGTGATCGGTCGAATCACCAATTACTCCGTCAACGATATTCTCAAAGCTATCGACATTGCCTCCCACCGCAGCTGCGCCCAATAACAACGCAGAAGGTCGGTCGTATCCTTCGACCTTGCCGCCACGCATCAGCATCGCCTTAGACGCTATCGATACAACCTCTGATATCGAGTGCGAAACGTAAACCATCGGCATTTTGAATTCGGCATGCACTCGCTTCAAATAATTCAAAATCGAACCACGTCGAGCGCCATCGAGCGAAGCCAGCGGCTCGTCAAGAAGCAACAGATTCGGAGATGTAGCGAGAGCACGAGCGATTGCTACTCGTTGGCGTTCTCCGCCAGAAAGCCCATTCGGCTTTCGCTCTAGCAATGACGACAGCCCAAGGAATTCCGCTAATTCAAGCGGATCTAATCTGCGTTCGTCCTCAGGTAGCAATCGCCAGCCGAACTCGATATTTCGCCGCACATCCAAATGCGGAAACAGAGCGCCATCTTGGTAGACAGTTCCAATACGCCGATTCTCAGGGCTAACCCAAATTTGCTCTGCAGCGGAATAAAGCCTCTGACCATCGATTTCAATCGAGCCGCCTGTCGGACGAACCGAGCCGGCGATGCAGTTCAATAAGCTCGACTTGCCCGCCCCTGAAGGACCGAAAACAGCGGTAATGCCGTCATCAAATTCACCAGCAACATCAAGCGTGAATCCGTCACGTGAAAGCTGAACATCGAACGAAATCATTGAACACGACCGTTCGTCGTTTCAATGCCATTGGCTGAACGTTTGAGCAACCAGTTGTGAACTGCCAATGCGGCTACACCCAGAACTACCGATACCAACGCTAAACGCCAAGCAGAATCCGTATCGCCAGCGGAAATTCGAGTAAATATCGCTGATGGAACGGTTTGCGTCCGCCCCGGTATGTTTCCGGCAACCACAATCGTTGCACCAAACTCCGAAAGCGCCCTTACAAACCCCAGCAGCCCACCTGCAATCACTCCTCTATACGCAAGAGGAAGTGTGACAGTGAAAAACGTTCGCACTGGTCCCGCTCCGAGACCACGAGCAGCGATCTCCAAACGAGGATCAACGCCCGACAACGCAGCTGCAAATGATCGAACTACAAGTGGCAAAGAAACTATTGCAGCCGCCAAAGCAGCAGCGATCCACGTGAAAGCTAACGTCGATCCGAATAGCGATTCACTAAGCTGCCCTATCCAACCGTTCGCCCCAACTACCCAAAGCAGTGCGTAGCCAATAACAACGGGCGGCAACGCAAGCGGCAACGAAACAACAACATCAAGCACAAATTTGCCCTTGAACTGCTTCCGAACTAGCAGCCAGGCCAAAATCATTCCAAGCGGTAACGTCACTACAGTCGCAACAAGTGCGATCTGCAGAGAAAGTGCAACTATGGAAATATCTGAATTCATTAGGCGACTTAATCTTTAGCTGGAATCAAACCGAATCCAGCCGATTCAAAAATTCTACGGGTTTCGGGCGTGAACAATATGAATTCTATGAACTCATTTGCCCGTCCATCTCGTTTCCCACTTCTAATACCGGTAGCCCCGTATCCGATCGGAGTGTGCCCACCTTCAAGTTCCAGCAACACATGGGCAGACTCATTTTGTGAACTTAAATAATCGGTCAAATAGACCAATCCAAACTGAACATTTCCAGATTCGACTGCCGTTAATGCAGCGCGTACATCCAGAGTTGTCACAAGGCGATCTGAAATCAAATCGTAAATCCCAGCCTCTTCGAGCGCTTCTCTTGCGAACACACCCGCCGGTGCCAGATTCGGGTCACCTATCGCGATCCGTCCCGGCAAGTTCACCAATTCTTGGAGCGACTCCACTGCGGATTGTTCCTTTGTTCCGATCACCACCAACTTATTGAAAATCTGGTGTTCGTAACCTCTCGAGTACAACTTGCCAGCATCTCCAAGTATGTCCCCAGCTTCCCAACCTGCCAGAACAACTCCATCGGCGGGAACGCCAAGCTTCGCAATTTGATTCGCCAGTGACAACGAACCGCCGAAGCTGAAATCTACCCGCTTCCCGGTTTCCCGCTCGTAAATTTCGGCAGAATCAGTCAAGACATCCGACAGCGACGCCGCCGCGAAGATCAACGGCACATCGTCATCTGCGTTCTTGCCGCAAGATGCAATAAGAAGCACACAGATCATGCTTAGAACGATTTGAACTGAACGACGACTCAACAAACTAAGAAAATTTCCTTTATTGAAAACGATAAGCTCTGATAGAATTTAAATGTCACGGCCGTGCGCCGTGGCTGATCCACTGGGATCGTATTTGAACAAGCGCTGCAATTGCAGCCGAGCATGAGGCACGAATTTGGTAACAGCGAGCGAAGAATACAACTTCACAAGCTTCTCCAACCTACCTTTCTACACCAAGGTTAACGAACGTTTGCTCGATCTTGCCGAAGTTGGCAAGCAGAGAAAAATCGTCGACCTAGGTTGCGGCACCGGAGGAATCACCAAGCTCATCTTGGAACGACTCCAGTCTGCCAAGGACACAGTGATCTACGCAGTAGACCACTCGACCACGGCATTAAAAGCCGCTGCGGAAGAAATTGGCGATCGCAAAGATGTTGCGATCAACTACGTCCACTCTGAAGTGCAGAACCTCACCGGTGCTGTAAAAGACAAAGTCGACGCGGTTGTTTACTGCAACTCTATCCACTACGTTCCAGACAAGCCGGTTCTGATTGATCAGATCAAAGACAAGCTGCTACCCGGTGGAATCTTCGCATTCAACACATCTTTCTACGAAGGTTCTCACCCAGACGACAGTCTGGTGTTCTTCCGCAAATGGATGATGCGATCGCTTCGTATCCTCAAGCGTGAGCACGGTTTGTCAGCCAATAAATCCGCCAAAGTTGAATCGCGAGTTCAGCTGAAAGCTCAGGATTACATCGACCTCGTTGAGAACGCCGGATTCAAAGTTCTGGTCAACGACTTCAATCGAGTCGAAGTCCCACACGAGGGTTGGCACCACATCTCTGGATTCTCCGACTGGATCGAAGGCGTAATGCCTGGTGTTCCACTCGACATAGGACGCGAGACACTTCAAAAGGGATTGGCTCAAACTTGGGAAGAGATGAAACTCAAGACAGTCCCACGAGTATGGCTCTCGGTTAGCGCCGCCAAGGCCTAACAACCTCAGAAATCAATAAAAGAACCCTGTCATTGGCAGGGTTCTTTTTGTTAACACGACCGAAAATTCACTCACATAAATGCGTGATGTGGGTGCTACCACCCACATTCAGTTCCATAGCGGCGTTAGACTCGCACGCGCCCCTTATAGTAAGTAGTGCGCTAATAATCTAAGCCAGCTCGATCACCACAAATTGTCATCGCCTAACGACACAGTCTCACCTTCACGCTCTGCAGAGGTCAGTATCGCCAATAATCTTTTGACGATATCGCGACTGGTCAACTCTGTTCAATCTCTACAGGACGTTAACGACGAATTCGGCAGAATAATTCTTTCGATTTCGGAATCCGACCGCGTCACCATTTCGATCCACAATCCTGTCGGGAACTCAGCCATAAATTTACTAGTATTTGGCGATGAAATTCCTAATCTGAGTGCAGGTGCTGCCCACCCTCCTTTAGACACAGAAGAGCCACGTTGGATGCAGGACGTCACCGCCTACCATGTCGATGCGGCGATGAGAGAACAACACGCAATTGTCCAATGGTCCGAAAACGTAGCCCTAGCAGTCGGTCTCCAATCAACCATTGTTGCCCCAAATTAGGTGGCAGGGTGAAAACATTGCGGCGATTACGTTTAGGTCCAGGAATCTAGATAACTACGACTCTTCTCACCTGAACATTGCCGCTGAAATTGCCAACCAGGTCGCCGGAGCAATCGCTAACCAAATTGCTCTGCAGAAATCGCTATCCGTGGCAAAGGAACGTGAACTACTTGCAAGAATCAGTAGCATCGCAACAGGTTCAAATGACCTTCATGACGCGTTCGAACAAATAACTGCTGCCATCAAAGAATTTGTGCCATGGGACCGCATCGCTGTAACAGCCTTACCGTCTAACGACTCTGCACAATATTTATTTCAGTCCGGCGTTCAGTTCGACAAATACAGTGCCGGTGGGTGGAAAAATTACGCGGCTGAAATGATCGATCTATTTTCCGACGATCCAACTCCGATGATAATCTACCAGCATTCAATGTCCGGCTCCCACGAGATATTACGTGATCAAGTCCTAGCCGAAGAATCGGGCCTAAAGAGCTGGCTCCTAGTGCCTCTCATCTGGCGAAATAATCACATCGGGCACCTGCATTTCCGATCCCTTGAACCTGACGCCTACAACGATTACCACATCGAAATATCCGCTCAAATTTCAACCCAAATAGGTGGAGCAATCGCGGCAGTATCGCAAACGATAATCTAGCAACGGAAGCTAGAGAACGAAAAACGCTTGCGGAAATAAGTCGGGTACTTTCGTCAGGTCGAGCCATCGTTGACGATTTTGATGAGTTCGCAGAACTTGTGAAGTCACTGATCCCTGCAGATCGAGTTTCAATCTCACGTAATTCTGAGACTAATTCTCAATACTTCCCGTTCCTAGAATCCGGTGTTCTATTTGAAGGAATGGGAAGTCTCGAATATGTCGAATCACGAGCTGGAATATCAGACAGGATCCGAAATATCGAAACCTCGGCAATAATGAGCGACTTGCCCGAAGATTCCGGTCAGGATTTGAAGGATTTCACGCGATTCGCTCGAAACGCGGGCCTGCACAGTTGGCTGGTTGCACCGTTGTTCTGGCGAGATGAACTTATCGGTTCCCTCCACTTCCGATCAAAAGATGAAAACGCTTACACCGAACGAGATATTCGTCTATCCGACGAAATCGCTTCACAACTGGTTGGGCACATAGCCAGTACCGACGCCTACGAACTGCTCGACCGGGAAGCTAAAGTCCGAAATGTATTGGCGGAACTTGGAAGAGTTGTAGCTTCAGGCAACGAGATTGCCTCTTCATTTCCAAAAATTGAAAAACTCGCTTCATCTGTAATCGAATTCGATGGGTTCTCTATCGGTGTAATCAACGAAAAAGACCAAACGGTTCGCCGACTCTATGCCAACGGTCTCTATGCACCCTCTGCCACGTCCTACACTGAATTCAGCACTGCAGATTCAGTCGCCACCATCTCAATAACTTCCAAGCAAACCACCCGCCAACAGTTCGAAACCCTTGACGAAATAAAAGACTTCTCGAAATCCGTCGAAGCGTTCATTGCCGGAACCCGTGTATTCCTCACAGCTCCACTCATCTTCAACGACTCTGTAATCGGGGTCATGCAGTTCCGCGGCAGTTCACTAACAGCCTTTGATGAATCGGAAGTTGAAAATGCAAGGCGAATCGCCGATCAAATAGCAGGAGCACTAGCCAACTCTATTTCCGGCGAACAGATCCGACTTCAGGCAGTCGCACTCGAATCGGCCGATAACGCCATCATGATCACTTCGCCAAACGGCACTATCGAATGGACAAACACCGCATTCACCCATCTTTCGGGCTGGACTCCTTTCGAAATAATCGGGCAAAACACATCGATACTTAAGTCCAACGATCCTGCAAACTGGCACGAAGACGAAACGATTTGGGAAGCACTTAATAGCGGTAAATCGTGGAGTGGCATTCACATCAACCGCAAGAAAGACGGCACTGAATTTCCTGAGGAACTCACCGCCACTCCAGTGTTGGATTCAAACGGTGAAATAACACATGTGATCGGAATCAAACGCGACGTAACCGATCGTCTCATCGCTGAAGAAGCGCATGAAAATTCACTCCACATCGAATCGGAAAACCGAGAATTACAACGAGTCGCAGCTGCACGTAGTGAATTCCTGTCGACCGTCTCGCACGAACTACGCACTCCGCTGACCACAGTCTCAGCGTTCGCCGACATCATGTTTAATAGCAAGTCGGAAAATCTCACTGAACGCCAACTAATGCACTTGGGACTCATTAGGAAATCATCAACACAGCTTGCCTCACTCATCGACGACTTATTAGACATTTCTCAAGCTGACAGCGGTAAGGTTGCCCTCAATAAGAACCCGTTCGATATCTCGGAAATGATTGAAGATATCGGCGACTCGTCACGAGTACTGCTAGCTACTCGAGAGCAATTGCTTGAAATCGATTCTCAAACAGAATCACTATCACTTATCGCCGACAGACCTCGTATTATCCAAATAGTCAGCAACCTGCAAACCAACGCATCAAAGTTCTCTCAAAATGGATCGCCCGTACGCCTAACGGCGATCGTAAACGACCAAGAACTCTCAATCACTGTCTCTGATCAAGGCCAGGAATATCTAAAGCCGACCAAACAATGATGTTCAGTCCGTTCTTCCGAGGCGACAGTCAAAAAGCTTCACAACCCGATGGCATAGGGCTAGGACTCGCCGTTGTCCGTTCACTTGTCGACCTTCACGACGGAACAATCGTCGTCGACAGCAAATACCGCAAAGGCACCTCGATTACCGTAACGCTTCCTGGTGTAACCTCCGCAGCAACCGATTCCTAATCGACAAGCTTTCATCCACCGAGGTCGCAATTGCCAGCACACCAAGAAGACACTGCAAAACTAACTGAAGAACTAACAACATTTCTTCGATCTAGAATTGGCGACAGCGTTTCGATCACAGGCAATTTATCTCGCCTTCAAGGCGGATTCGACACCAATACATTTTCGTTTTCCATCGAGAATGGTCCAGCAAACATCCCTACAAATCTCGTGCTGCGCTACTTCAGGCACGCCCGGGAAGCTTCACGTGTAATCAGGGAATCCACTATCCAAAACGCCGCCGCTAAAGGCGAGCATCTCGTTCCCAGTGTGCCCATCGATTCAACCGGCGAACTGCTAGTAAACCGTCCATTCCTAATAATGGAACGACAACCCGGATCCAACATGGGCGACCTGCTCCTCAGCGACCCAACTGTGCTGCCAAAATTTCCGGCGATCATGGCGAAGCTGCAAGCCGGGCTCCATAAACTCTACACCACCAGCCTTCGAAAACATCTCACAGCATCTGGCGTCGATGTCGAGCACATGCGACCGTCAAGAATGCTCGACACCATCAAAGCCATAGCCGCCGAAGCGCAGTTGACCGACCTAACGGAAATTAGCAGCTGGCTAACTAAGAACTACCCGCAACAACCCGACAACCCGTCGATCGTTCATGGCGATCTTCACCCGATGAACATCCTGATGCACGAGGGCGAAGTCTCTGGACTAATCGACTGGGCGACTTCAATGTTCACCCACCCCGAATACGACATCGCTGTATCTCGAACAATCTTGTCGATAGGACCACCTGCTGACGTTGGAATTCCAAAAGAAGAACTCGACAAAATGCTCAACTGGGCGCTCGGCGAATACATGACCGAAAGCCACGCTCGCCAAACATTGGACGACTCGCTGATCGATTACTACTCAGCGCTACGAATGTCGCACGCCTACGCGAAAGTCCTCAGCAAGCGGCACAACATCGATTTGCCATTCGTCGCGCACGAAGGCTACGCGTGGGATCGCCCCGATCTCTACGAGGTCGTCACCAGAGTCATCAGCGAAACTACAGGCATAGAACTAGTCTCTGCCTGAGCACCGAACAACTTCAGCCGCCACCAGACGACGAGCTCTACTCGCCGTCTAAGTACTCTGCCAACGTCTTGATGTTGTAAGGCTGTCCACCTGTAACACCCGCAACCGTGCCTTCAGCTTCAACAGCACAGCGAGCTGTGTCGATTGAAGTGAAACACGGGATTCGCTGCATCACTGCTGATCGACGAATGTGGAAGCCATCCTGCATTGTCGAACGATCACCAGTCACGGTATTCACAACCGCACTAACTGTTCCGTCTTCAATAATGTCGACAACCGTTCGACCGCTTCCGCCTTCGAGTCGTTTCTCAACTTCGATGACATCTATGCCCATGGCACGAATCATCTCCGCCGTTCCGCCCGTGGCGTAGATCGTGTGACCTGCCTCATCCAGCGTGCGAACCAAGCCAAGCGCATCCGCCTTGTCAGGATCAGCAATGCTCAACAGCACCGGCTCACCCTTTGGAACGTTCAAGCCTGAACCAAGCAAAGCCTTAGTAACCGCACCCTCGAACGTGGTGTCGATTCCCATCACTTCACCGGTCGACTTCATCTCAGGGCCCAAGAACGTGTCAACGCCCGCAAGCTTCGACATCGAGAACACAGGCGCTTTCACAGCGATCAAATTCTGCTTCTTAGCAAGTCCACCCTTGTAGCCTTGTTCGGCAATTGTCTTGCCACGCATTACGTCGGTGGCTATACGAACCATCGGAATTCGAGTGACCTTAGAGATGAACGGAATTGTTCTCGAAGAACGTGGGTTCACCTCAATAATGTAAATCTCTGGATCACCAGATTTCCGGTCTGCGCCACTAGCGTTGAAACCGCGATATGTTCCACCACCGGCAACAACGAACTGAATGTTCATCAGTCCAACGATACCGAGTGCCAAACCGATACGACGGGTGTAGTCGACAATCGTCTCGACCTCAGCCTCTGTAAGCGACTGCGCCGGGTAAACCGCCATCGAGTCGCCAGAGTGAACACCGGCTCGTTCGATATGCTGCATGATTCCTGGAATCAACACATCCTCGCCGTCGCAAACAGCATCGACTTCTACTTCAAGACCTAGCAAGTAGTGATCGATCAAAATCGTTTGACCCGGGAATTCCCGTATTGCCATTTCGAAGTAACGAAGTAGCTCTGCCGGAGTCTGAACAATCTCCATAGCCCGACCGCCAAGTACGTAACTTGGTCGAACAAGCACCGGGTAGCCAACGTTGCTAGCCACCTGAAGTGCGCTCTCAACGTCGGAAGCCATTCCACCCGGAGGTTGTGGTAATCCGTGGCGCGAAGTAACTTCTTCGAATCGCCCACGATCCGAAGCGAGGTCGATAACGTCTGGGCTAGAACCAAGCACTGGAAGATCAGCTACACCAAGCGACTGCGAAAGGTTGATCGCCGTCTGCCCACCGAACTGCACCATAGATGCTGGATTACCTGAGGCTTTTCCAGATCCTTCGTTTTCAATAATGTCTCGAACACTCTCTTCGTCGAGAGGCTCGAAGTACAAACGATCTGAAGTATCAAAATCCGTCGAAACCGTTTCTGGATTCGAGTTGATCATTACCGACTCAACACCCGTTTTTTGAAGCGCCCATGCGGCATGAACAGAACAGTAGTCGAACTCGATGCCCTGCCCGATTCTAATCGGACCACTTCCCAAAACAATCACCGTTTCACGATCGCTCGGAATTGCTTCGTTCTCTTGCTCGTAAGTCGAGTAGAAGTACGGTGTTACCGCTTCAAATTCACCAGCGCAGGTATCCACCATCTTGTAGACCGGCTTCAAGCCCCAGTCTTTACGCATCGTACGAACCTGTTCAGGTAAGTAGTCCGCAAGCGTGCCGATCTGTGCGTCGGAGAATCCAAGACGCTTGGCGCGCCACATCAAATCTGGAGTCAGTTCCTCAGCAAGCAAAGTTCGTTCCATGTTCACAATGCGCTGCAAAGCACGAGTGAACCACGGGTCGACACCTGTTTCCAGCGTGACCGATTCAGCGGTTCGACCACCACGAATCGCAGCCGTTAGTTTCCAGATACGGTTATCGTCCGCAAGCAAATCAGGTGGTCCGTCTGTGCCCCACTCAGGATCTTCCCACAGCAAACTGCTCTGACCGTTTTCCAACGACCGAACAGCCTTCTGCAACGCAGCCTCGAAAGTACGGTCGATCGCCATGACCTCACCGGTGGCCTTCATCTGGGTTCCGAGCGAGCGATCACCCATTGGGAACTTGTCGAACGGCCATCGTGGAATTTTCACGACGCAGTAGTCGAGAGCTGGCTCGAATGCCGCCGTTGTCTTCTTGGTTACAGCGTTTGATATCTGATCGAGTGTCTTACCAAGTGCAATCTTTGTCGCAACACGAGCAATAGGGTAACCAGTTGCTTTCGAAGCAAGAGCAGACGAACGACTCACACGTGGGTTCACCTCGATGACGTAATACATCGAGCCTTCTTCATCGTAACCAGCTCCTTCGCCAACGGTTTCAGCAACCATGTTCGAAGGTCGGTAAGCAAGCTGAACATTGCAACCGCCCTTGATTTCAAGGCCGGAAATAATGTTCATCGATGCCGTACGAAGACGCTGATAATCCTTGTCGTTCAGCGTCTGGCTCGGAGCCACAACGATCGAATCGCCAGTGTGAACTCCCATCGGATCGAGGTTTTCCATGTTGCAGATGGTGATTACGTTTCCACCACCGTCACGCATCACTTCGTACTCGACTTCTTTCCAACCAAGCAAAGACTGTTCGATTAGAACCTGTCCAACTTTGCTGGCTGCAATTCCGCCTTTGGCAATTTTGCGAAGTTCGTCTTCGTTCTGAGCGATTCCACCGCCGGTTCCGCCAAGTGTGTAAGCAGGACGAACGACCGCTGGATAGCCGATCTTGCGGCCAGCTTCGACAGCGTCTTCAACCGTTTCAACAGCGAACGAAGGGAGAACTGGCTCGCCAATTCGAGCTAGTAAATCACGGAACTGCTCACGATCTTCTGCCATCTCAATAGATGCAACCGAAGTTCCAAGCGCCTTAACGTTGTACTTCTCGAGAATACCCATCTTTTCGAGGTCGACAACGAGGTTAAGTCCGGTCTGACCGCCCATCGTTCCGATAATGCCGTCTGGGCGTTCTCGGTCGATGATTCGTTCTAGCACTGGCACTGTGAGTGGCTCAATGTAAATACGGTCGGCCATGTCCTCATCGGTCATGATCGTAGCCGGATTCGAGTTGACCAGAACAACCTCAACCCCTTCTTCACGAAGCGATCGGCAGGCTTGCGTGCCCGCATAGTCGAACTCTGCTGCCTGACCAATGATGATCGGACCCGAACCAATAACCAGAACCTTTTTAGGCATATCTGGTGTCGATGTTTCCTGTGCCACGCCGTTCGTCAATCAATTCTCCTATGTGCCAAAAGCACAAATATCTGCTCTAACTCCCTCTCCATTAGGGAGAGGGTTGGGGTGAGGGGGAACGCCAATGTTCAACCTCACAAATTCCTAAACCTTAGCCGCTTGCCCAGCCTGAATCAGACCCACAAACCGATCAAACAAATACTCACTATCATGCGGACCCGGTGACGCCTCAGAGTGGTACTGAATCGTCATAATCGGCATATCTCGGTGGCGTAAGCCTTCCACCGTCTGATCGTTCAAATTGATGTGGCTTACGATCATCTCTTCTGGCAATCCAG
>Ga0302134_10000509_pt1 | contig 16900 bp, 13 predicted proteins | sample CB9_SCM_MG_FD_203123 | JGI IMG/M metagenome (GOLD analysis project Ga0302134, IMG submission 203123) | Marine microbial communities from Western Arctic Ocean, Canada - CB9_SCM | ecosystem: Environmental > Aquatic > Marine > Oceanic | place: Canada: Western Arctic Ocean | collected 2017-09-19
CCGTCCCCTCGCGGGAATCCGATCATGCCTTCGATTGAGGAAACGAACGGGGTAATTAACGAATCACGTGAATATTTGGCTCGGTGTATCCAACGCATTTATTAAAGGCACGACCATTGATCTCAAAAGCACACCAACAACAATTCTGGTCCGAAGGCTATTTCATTTTAGAGTCGGCGTTATCGCCCGAAACATTGTATTTGCTCAGTGGCGCCTGTGATGTTTTAATCGATCGCATGCATTCTGAAATGGATCGTCTGGGTACGGATCATATTCATATTAGCCATCGGAATCAACGATACCATATCGCCAAGCAATACGCACAAGTTAACGGGCTTAAGGAATATGTATTTGGGGAACTGATGGCAGACATTTGCCGAGCAACTGTCGGTCAAGATTCCTATCTGTTTTATGACCAATATGTTGCGAAGGCAGCCGAGGTCGGGCGTCCATTCGCTTGGCATCAGGATAGCGGATATCTGGAGTTTCCACACACGCCTTACGTTACTGTATGGGCCGCTGTCGATGACATGACAGCGGAAAACGGAACAGTATCGTTGTTACCATATTCAGAGGTGGGCATACGTTCGCGTGTAGAACACATTCGCAGTGAAGAATCGGGGGACAAGGTTGGTTATTTCGGGAACGCTAAAGGAGTTCAAGCAATTGTGCCCGCAGGAACACTTGTTGTCTTTAGCAGCCTTGTGTTCCATTGCAGTAGCCCTAATCGTACAGATTCGATGCGTCGCGCTTATGTCACACAATATACGCCTGAGATCATTTTGGATCCTATAACAAAAATGCCAAAACACCTGGCGGTTCCATTTCTGGAAAACGGCTCGATTATCTATAATGGGTAGTCTCTAGTAATGCACTAGCGTTTAGACAATGCTATAATGCCCAATGAGTTGATTACGCATTTGCTTAACACCTTTGTCGAATAGTGGTATTTCTTAATCACTTCGTGCCACCGCAAGTGCTGTATCGCCCGTGAGCAGTAAGGCGATTTCCAAAATATTATAGAGAGAATATGAGCCCATGAAGAAACTTGCAATCCTCCTGTTTGTCATGACGTTGTGTGGTATTTCAGACGACTCCGTGGTCAGTGATGATGATGGATTCCAAACAATCTTTGATGGGAAAACTCTCACAAATTGGGATGGTAACCCCAAATTCTGGAGAGTAGCAGACGGTGCGATTACGGGGAAAACCACTAAGGAACATCCAACAAAAGGTAACACGTTCATTATTTACAGAGGAGGCCAACCAGCCAATTTTGAATTGCGATTGCAATTTAGAATTATTGGAGGCAATAGTGGAGTTCAATATCGCAGTAAAGAAGTGGCTAAATGGGTAGTCGGCGGTTACCAAGCAGATTTCGACGGTGCGGGTGGCTGGACAGGTACGCTTTACGAAGAACGAGGGCGTGGTGTACTTGCAAAACGCGGCAATAAGGTTGTCATCGATGCTACGGGGAAAAAGAATCGCGTGGGACCTACAACGAGCGAACAAGACATCCTTGCCGCGACAAAAAAAGAGGGATGGAATGACTATACGATAATTGCCAACGGTAACCACTTGGTTCAAATGCTCAATGGCAACGTGACGATCGATGTCACCGACGAAGAAGTTTCGAAAGCAGCGACTAAGGGGTTATTGGCTCTGCAATTGCACGCGGGTCCTCCAATGACGGTTCAGTTCAAAAACATACGGATTAAAAAGTTACCGGCGAAGCAAAAGAAAATCGCTCTAATAGCGGGGGTTCGCAGTCACGGATACGGCAGCCATGAACACTTTGCTGGTTGCATGATCTTGGCCGACGCAATTCGGACTGCTAAACCCGATTATGCGGTTGATGTATTTCGAAATGGCTGGCCTAAAGATGCAGGTATGTTGGATGGCGTTGATTGCATCGTCATGTACGCTGATGGTGGTGGGCGACATCCCGTTGTTCCGCATCTCAAAGCAGTAGATGCACTCGCTAAAAGTGGCGTCGGTATTGTATGTATCCACTATGGTGTTGAAGTAGAAAAAGGAGAGGTCGGTGCTCGGTTCCTTGACTGGATTGGGGGTTATTTTGAGGCGAATTGGTCTGTTAATCCGCATTGGACGGCCACGTTCTCGAAATTTCCTAATCATCCTATCTCGCGAGGTGTCAAACCGTTCTCTATTAACGACGAATGGTATTACCACATGCGATTTCGCAAGGACATGCAGGGCGTAACACCGATCCTGAGCGCCCTTCCACCGAAAGAAACCTTGTCACGTCCGGACGGAGCGCATAGTGGCAACCCGCACGTGCGCGCGGCAATCGCGGCTGGTGAAATACAGCATATGGCATGGGCTTCAGAGAATCAAAATGGTGGACGTGGATTCGGTTTCACAGGCGGGCACCATCACTGGAATTGGGCAGACGTAAATTTTCGTAAAGTAACGCTCAATGCTATAGTATGGGCTGCCCATGGCGAGGTGCCGCGGAATGGGGTAGATTCGACTCCAATCACTCTGGACACCTTAAAAGAGAATCAGGATTACGACACACCTGAGAAGTTTGATTTCGAACAAATTCGCACTCGGTTAAAATTGACTACCGCTCCTTCTGCCCCTGTTCGGCGAAATTCCGCTTCCGCTATTACGTCCAGGCGAATCCCCATAAACGAGGCATTCAAATTCGTTGGCGTTACTTCTGTGCCTGATCCACGAGACCCAGCGGCAGCGATTGCTTCAATGCGGTTCCCAAAAGACATCGCGATCAAATTGGCCGCATCGGAGCCTGAATTGAAAAGCTTAACGAATCTTGACATTGACCATCGTGGTCGAGTGTGGGTCTGCGAAGTAGTGAATTACAGGAAAAATCAAGGTAAACGCCCAGCCGGTGACAGAATCTTAATTTTGGAGGATACCGATCAGGACGGCGTTATGGATAAACAAACCGTCTTTTATCAGGGGCATGATGTCGATTCGGCGATGGGTATTTGTGTCCTCGGAAACCGAGTCATCGTCAGTTGCTCACCCAACGTACTGGTATTCACCGACGTGGACGGCGATGACAAAGTCGATAAGAAGGAGGTGTTGTTTACAAACACGGGTATGCCACAACATGACCATTCGGCGCATAGTTTTGTTTTTGGGCCCGACGGGAAATACTATTGGAATTTCGGTAACACCGGTCAATCCGTTCACGACAAAGATGGTAAACCGGTGAAGGACCCCAACGGTTATACCGTAATTGATAATCGAAAACCATATGTAGGAGGAATGATTTTTCGCTGCAACGCAGACGGTTCAGAATTTGAAGTTATCGGTCACAATTTCCGCAATAATTATGAGGTTAGTGTCGATTCGTTTGGCCGTATTTGGCAATCGGACAATGATGATGATGGTAACAAGGCTGTTCGCATTAACTATGTGATCGAGTTCGGTAATTACGGATATAAAGATGAATTGACTGGTGCCGCGTGGAAGACTGAACGGACTGGTATGGCCGCAGATATTCCCAACCGACACTGGCACCAAAATGATCCCGGTGTAATGCCCAACTTGTTATTGACCGGAGCGGGATCACCTACTGGCATTATGTTGTACGAAGGTAAAATGTTGCCGCAGCGTTTCCGTAACCAGATCATTCATTGTGATGCGGGACCCAATACAGTTCGTAGTTATCCCGTTAATTCGGCAGGTGCAGGGTTCACCGCAAAACAAATCCAAGTAGTCGATTCGGATGATCAGTGGTTCCGACCGGCCGATGTTTGTACTGCGCCGGACGGTTCAATCTTTGTCACAGATTGGTACGATCCGGGTGTCGGTGGACATAACATGGGCGATATTGTGCGAGGTCGTTTGTTTAGAATTGCCACACCTAATGCAAGTTATAATATTAAATCAGTTGACCTAACTACATTAGCGGGAGCCGCTGAGGCGATGGCGAGTCCGAATCTAGCAACTCGTTATCTCGCTTGGACTAAACTGCATTCGGCTGGAGCTGGTGCAGAAGATGTATTGTTGGAGTTGTACAACGGCGAGGACCAACGTTTGCGCGCTCGTGCATTGTGGCTATTGGGAAAGATTGACGAGCGAGGATCGCATTATGTAACACTCGCGCTCGGCGACTCCGACCCTCAAATTCGTGAAACCGGTATTCGGTTAGCACGGCAAATCGATATCGATATTGTGGATGTCGTTAGGAAGGTCGCCCGCGATGACAGTGCCGCAGTGCGACGTGAAGCATTGGTGGCTTTGCACGGAGTTAAAGGTGCGGCTGCCGATCAACTGTGGGCGGTAATGGCGTCTCAGCATGATGGAAAAGATCGTTGGTATTTGGAAGCGTTAGGAGTTGGAGCGGCGGATCATTGGGACGATCGTTTCGGTGCTTGGCTGAAGGTGATCGACGGGAAGTGGCGTACTTCTGCGGGACGGGATATCGTTTGGCGAAGTAGGGCTACTGCGGCGGCGGCGATGTTGGCGGATATATTGTTAGATAACGATACGCCGAAGGAAGATCATCCGCGTTATCTAAGAGCATTCGATTACCACAAAGGACCTGCCAAGGAAGCGGCGCTGGAAAAAATTCTCTTAGGACAGTTGTGATAACGTGACCAGCCGAATCATTTTGACGGAGCACAGCAATACGACTGCTTACGCCTATTTAATAGTCGTTGCAAGTTGTATCTCATTACTGGTCGCGCCGCATGAGGCGATCAGCCAGGAGTCCCCCAATAGAGATAAGCTGATAGTCGAAACATTGTTACGCCTGAAGCGATATGATGTTTCCGGTAATGAGAAATTGAAATCGGCAATTAGCAGGCATTTACAAACGATTAAGGGGACTCTGCGCTATTTGGAACTGGTCAAAGCGTTTACCGTCCATGAGGCTATCCCAGATTTGTTAGAATTAGCCATTGCGGCGCACGCCGATACGATTGGAGTAAATGCTGCATCGTTGTTATTGGATTTTAAACAATCAACGTTGCTGCAAAAAGAAATGAATGGCAAAGACAGTGCTCGTGCACTGGCTATCGCGCACGCGATAGCACTCGGTGGCCATCCCGCAAGTTATGCTGTGCTTAAGCCCGTCGTTACTGATGCAAGAGCATCGAGGCAAATGCGTAATGTCGCGATTAAGGGAATTGGCACCACTAAAACGGGGCAGCAATATTTACTAGATTTATTGTCCGCGAGTAAAATTCCTGAAGAATTGTTGTTTATCACTGGCACAGTTTTATTTTCTAGCTCAGATCCACTCATAGTGATGACCACCAAGGAGTTGATTACGCTACCGACCACCGCCAATGCAACGCCATTGCCACCCATCATTGAACTTATACGGATCAAAGGAGATCCCGCGGCCGGAAAAGTTGTGTTTGATAAAAAAGGTACCTGCGTCAAATGTCATAAGATAGGCGACGTCGGCAAGGAAATCGGACCTAGTTTGACGGAAATCGGTAGCAAACTGTCAAAAGAGGCGATGTTTGTTTCAATTTTGGACCCTAGTGCCGGTGTGAGTCATAATTACGAAACCTACGCGATTTCGTTAAATAGTGGAAACGTGTTGTCTGGAATCTTAGTAAGTCGTAGTGATGACGAGGTCGTTGTCCGAAATGTGGACGGAATAGACCGTGTTATAGCCGTTGCGGAAATAGATGAGATTATCAAAACAGGCGTTTCACTAATGCCAGCAGATTTGCAAAAGGTGATGACTGTTCAAGAACTCGTTAACGTTGTCGCGTATCTTACACAACTCAAGACTAATAAAACGGAAAATTGACGAATGGCGTCCCCCAATAATTCTTGGAAATCGCGTATTTACGTAGTCTTAGTTGGCATCGCGTTAGGCTTACTTGCATTGGCCATTAAGGGTAAGGACTCGGTGCCTAGCGAGAAACCGGTACCGTCCCCGTCGCTGATACAGCATTAACCTGCGTTTTTAGCTTGTGCCATTTTGTTCTTCTTCTTATTGTGCAAACGCAGATTAAGGAATTCTACAACAAGCGAAAATGCCATCGCGAAGTAGATATAACCCTTGTTGAAGTGTGTGCCCATTGATTCTGCGATGAGCATGACACCAATTAGAATTAAGAAACTCAAGGCCAGCATTTTCAACGTCGGGTTGCCTTCAATAAAATCGGCAATCCGCTTGGCGAAAACGAGCATTACTAGCATTGCAATCACCATGGCGGTAATCATCACCCATAGTTGGCTCGCCATTCCGACGGCCGTAATGACCGAGTCCAGTGAGAAGACGACGTCAAGCAAGGCAACCTGAAACAAAACAGCCCCAAAGGTTACCTGCTTACCGCCGGTTTGGCTCGCATCTGAATCGTCGAATTTATGGTGAATTTCATGTACACTCTTTCCGATTAAAAATATTCCGCCAAGTAACATAATAATGTCTTTCGCGGTGATTTGGTTCATTCGCGAAAAATCTTCGACGCTCAAGTCAGGATCACCGTTAGATAACGCATCGAAGATCCCCTGAACGTCAATATGCAGCGACTCCAGTGTAAAAATTGCACCTTCGAATGCATCCGCATTGTTGATCCAATATAGGACTGACAAAAGTGCGATTCGGGTGGCGAGTGCGATGATAAGACCCAGATTTCTCCCGAGAGCTTGCTTCGCCTGGGGGAGTCGCCCAGTGAGTATCGCGATGAAGACAATATTATCAATACCAAGGACTATTTCCATGGCTGTAAGCGCAAATAACGGAATGAGGAATTCAGGCATAGTTCAAATCGCGCGGGTATTTCGCGAATCTTTCAATTTAATTATGGGATGTTGGGTACCGCAGGTAGTTAAACACTCGATATAATAGCGTTTACTGTGATTGTGTCAACGTTGACTACAGTCGGCTAGATGTTTGTGTGTCTTTCTTAGAGAGTAACAAATCAATGGGTTTATGGGGTAAGAAAAAGCGATTGGTTGACTACGCAAGCTGCGCGGGATGAGCGGGAAAGTTGCCACAAGCAGCAATTGCACAGGTTGTGCAATCTCTCCCCAAACCAGACGATGCCAATTTACTGATCGGCGCCGAGGGCTTTAGTGATGCTTCGGTGTACCAGCTTGAAAACGGTTTATTAATGGTCCAGTCTTTGGACTTTTTTCCGCCGTTGGTTAATGACCCTTTCGTATATGGGCAAATCGCGGCGGCTAACTCTCTTAGTGATATATTCGCAATGGGTGCGGTACCCGTCACGGCACTGAATATCGTTGCCTTTCCGGATGATAAACTCGATCTGAGCGTGCTCACGGATATTTTGCGCGGCGGTGACGATAAGGTACGTGAAGCGGGTGCGGTAGTGGCCGGCGGACATACTGTACGCGATGTTGAGATCAAGTATGGTCTTTCGGTCACCGGTATCTGCCGAAAGGAAGATTTGCATGCTAATTCCGGCGCGGAAGTTGGCGACGTACTTGTATTGACCAAACCAATTGGAACCGGATTTGTGACGACAGCAATGAAGGCTGGCAAAGCAAGCCAAGCAGCAGAGGATGCCGCGATCGACGCAATGCGAACGTTGAATATGGTTGCGTCAACAGCCGCCAGTGCTGTGAATGCGACAGCGGTTACTGATATAACAGGATTTGGCTTAGCTGGACACGCGCGGGAGCTTGCTATGGCAAGTGGTGTGACCCTTAATCTGAAGATGTCGGATATACCCCAACTTCCAGAAGCACTCGATTACTGTCGAAAACGACTAGTAACGCGAGCTTCGGCATCGAACCGCGACGCAAATGAAAATGATGTCGATGCAAACGCGGCAGATGACGACCTTGTCGAACTACTATACGATCCGCAAACATCAGGTGGGCTTTTAATTTCAGTGTCGGAGGATCGTGTAGATGCTATGTTGGTCCAGATGGAGGATGGCGGCTGTGATGGTGCGGTAGTTGTCGGGTACGTCTCGCCCCATGAAAAGGTCTCGATAGTGGCGTCCTAATATGTCGCTCGTCTATTCAGCGTATTGAATGGGATCGGTTAAGTTGTTTACGGCGAATCCTTGCAGCCGGAGTAAACAAGCCTCGCAGCGACCACATGCCAATTGATGATCGACAGGGTCGTAGCACGAGGTCGTCATGCCATAATTGACGTTTAGTCGTAATCCCTCCTGAATGATCTCCGCTTTCGTCATATCGATTAAAGGGGCGTGAATTCTGGTTTTTAAGGCGTCCGAACCTTTCGAATCGCTAGTACTGATTTTCGTTGCCAAGTTTGCGAGTTTTCCAAAGGCAGCGATGAATTCGGGACGGCAATCCGGGTATCCGCTGTAGTCGAGTGCATTAACTCCGATGAAAATATTGGATGCTTGGCGTACTTCAGCGAGGGCTAAAGCATAAGAAAGGAAGATCGTGTTTCGAGCGGGAACATAAGTAATTGGAATATCGTTTCCGATGTCGGAAACGTCATCGTGTTTGGGAACTTCGATATCTGTAGTTAACGCGGACTGTCCGAACTGCGATAAATTGATGTTAACAATGCAGTGATCCGCAATGCCAGCCTGTGTCGCGATCGCCCTTGCCTGTTCAATTTCATGAGCATGTTTTTGTCCATAAAGAAAACTTAGAGCTACTACGTCGAATCCTTGTGCGATAGCAATTGCAAGAACGGTCATGGAATCAAGACCACCGCTTAGGAGAACAACAGCGGTAGGGGAAGGTGGAATGTGGTCAGTGTGAATGGTCATGAGATTGTTCGTTGCGTGTCGATTAGTTAGACATGTGGGAATAATTGATTTGATAAAACGCCCCACCTTAGATCAGTAGATATGGTTAGGGCAGATTTAATTATATTTATCGACTGCAGGCGCCACTCTAGTCTGTGGGTTCGTACTTGCTAAAGTCGCGGTAAAACGATTATAAATGATTGAGGTTAAGAGTGTATTAGTTCTGAAAGGCATTGAATAATGAATTCATTAACGATTATAAGCGATATCAGCCCGGTTGGCATAGGACTCGGTTGTATCGCCGTACTGGGCGTCATGGTCTTGGTGGCCATTGCCATTGTATGGAGCGGTTATAACCGGCTCGTACGCCTTAGCGAGTTAGTAAATAATGGGTTTTCCGATATCAATGTGTTTTGTAAAAGACGGTATGACCTAATACCAAATTTGATTGCCGTGGCGAAACAATATATGTCCCATGAAAGTGGAACTTTAGAGGCGGTAATTCAGGCGCGTAATCAAGCTCAAGGTGCTCTGCAGGGCGCTGCGGTAAAACCGAGTGACGCCGGTGCGGTGCAGGCCTTCGTCGGGGCTGAACAAACCTTAACCGGTTCTCTCGGACGAATGTTCGCCCTAGCAGAAGCATATCCGGATCTTAAGGCAAACACAAATATGCTAAAAATACAGGATGAACTATCAAATACAGAAGATGGCATCGCCCGGGCTCGTGAAAGCTACAATAACCAAGTAACAAACTTCAACATCCATCGAAAATCTGTGCCGACGGTGATGTACGCGAGCATGGTTGGATTCGGTAGTGACCGCGAGTTACTAGAGTTTGACGACCAGGACCAAATTGAGCATGCTCCAGATGTAGGCGCGCTATTTGATAGCTAGACATTTTCGTCGTACATTGCCACCATATTCCCCAAGAGTTGTACCACCGCTTGGCGACAAGAATCCGGTTGCAGTACTTCAGCGTTAGCACAAAACCCTAAGACCCGCGGGATTACCTCCATATCGTGGTGGGCTGGCACCTTGAGCAGGGCGCCGCCGTCGCTGAGTAGTTCTAGTTCTTGGCGAGGATGCCATGGTTCCTCGGTCACCCACTTTGCGGCGGCCCTTGAGAGTCTAATCTCATAGATGGTTATACCCTCGTTGGCAAAGATTCCAATTCCGGAGTCAAGGTAATTATGAAAATCTTCATCGGACGGTGGGAAATATTCATCTAACGCTACGGCAACTGATATGCGATCTAATTTCCAATGTCGCGGAGTTGAATTTGAATCATTTTCATGAGCTATAACATAGAGGCTTGAGTTATAAAACACGATTGCCTGAGGAGCAATGCGACGGGTACTCATATCGTGTTGCAATGAGGAATATTCGATGTGACACCAGCGATGTTGCACAACGCAGCGTTCGAGAGTTTTGAGAAACCCTTGGTGGTTTTCATAGGTTTTAGACGGCGTACCGGTGACAAATAGGGTCTGACGGCAGCGTTGGTAATGTTGCCATACGCTTTCGGGTACTTCCTCCTGCACTCGTTTCCAAAATGAAGTGATTCCCTGTCCAATGAACGTTCCGCTGAGGGGGGCAAGTAATTCTCGTCCAAGAGAGAGTGCTACGAGTTCGGTAGCGCTTGCCGTAATTGTGTAAGCATGCTTTGCGTTGGGCCCCAGTTTCCAGACTTTTCCGCGCGCAAGTTCCTCGTTAACGATATCGATACCAGCAGTTTGTAAAGCTTCAATGTCGCGGCGTAGCGTCCTTGTGTGGAGGGATGAAAGTCCGAGATCTTCTACCAAGCCGTCACGTAGTTCTGCTAGGGTACTGCCGAAACGGGAACGCTCTAGTGCTTGAAGCAATTTGTGCTGTCGAATTAACTGTTCATTTCGTGCCACGAGGGTAATCCGTTAATCGGTAGGGTCGAAGTAAGACATTGCTAAATCGTGGACCATTCTATCGGCTGGTTAATATCCAGCAATGGTAGCTCCTGCGTGATAGCTTCTGAGTATTTTTGTGAAGCACCCGTGTTGAAAACCACAATATTTTCATCCGCGGATATAGTTCCATCTGCCAGACATTGTTCCACCGCAGAGAAACAAGCGCCGGTTTCCGGACAGATACTAATACCTTCCGTGGCCGTCGCACGTAACATCCATGGTTTGATAGAATCTTCATCCACCGCGACGGCTAGCCCACCGCTTTGCGTAATAGCATCGAGAATCATGAAGTCCCCAACTGCGCCGGGAACGCGGATACCGCGAGCAATTGTTTGGGCATTATCAATAGGCGTTGCATGTTTTTCCCCGCTTTGAAACGCGTTGACTATCGGAGCACAGCCGGTACTCTGTACAGAGATCATGCGAGGCATCGTGGACGATTCCAGCCAACCCATCTCACGTAGTTCGTTAAAGGCTTTCCACATACCGATGAGACCTGTCCCACCACCGGTAGGGTAGAAAATGACATCGGGTAAGTTCCAATTAAACTGTTCCGCCAACTCCAAACCCATCGTTTTCTTACCTTCGATACGATAAGGTTCCTTTAGCGTTGAAAGATCAAACCAGCCCATTAGATCTTTCCCGTCATTAACAATTTTCCCGCAGTGGTTGATTAAACCATTTACGAGAAACGCTCGGGCGCCTGCGGCTGCCGCTTCGTATTGGTTAATAATGGGAGTGTCTTGCGGCATAAACACGTAGCATTGCATTCCAGCGCGTGCCGCGTAGGCCGCGGCAGCGCCACCAGCGTTGCCGGCCGTCGGGAGCGCCACGGAATCAATTCCAAAATGATGCGCCATCGTAATGGCTAATGCCATCCCGCGACTCTTAAAGCTGCCTGTGGGAAGTTGTGATTCGTCTTTGACGTTAAGGTTATTTAGCCCCATTTGCGAGCCGAGTCTCGGGCAGGGGAGAATGGGTGTCATGCCTTCACCGAGCGACACTATCTTTGTTGGATCATACGCTGGCAACAACTCGGCGTATCGCCAAATTGTGGGGGGACGGCAAAGCAAATCCTGTTTCGTGATTGCACTGCTGACTGCTTCAAGGTCGTAACGCACCCAGATTGGACGTTCATTATGGAGTGTATGAATAATCTGCGGAGGCAGGTGTTCGCCGTCAATGGCTCCCTCTAAGTGTGACACAAAACTATTAGTCGACGTTGCAGTCATGATGTTCCTAATTTAGGTGAGCCGAGACGTTGAGCTGTCTTTACACTAGTTGCTTTATGTAGGCCGTGAACTGTTCAACATAGGGGGATAGTTTAGTGTAGGCAGCAAACCCACCGGCGATTAGCAAGCCTACGGCGGAAATGATCAGTAGAACATCTGATTTAGCGGTAGGTTTGAGGCGATGATCACAAAACTTATAGCGAAAATAGATCGCGGCTCCACCGAGTAGTGGCAACATAATTGACTGCATAACGCCGCTCATGATGATGGCAACTACTGGTTTAACGCCCATAATGTAGGTTATACCGCAAATAGCAGGGAGTATAGCGCACATCCATTTAACACTGCGAGAATAGGATTCTTCGGAATCCTTTATCCATCCGAGTGTCCGTAGGACGTCGGAAAGCATACGCGCATTGCCTGCCGTGGCAACGAAAAACGTTGAATAGAGTACGGCGATTGCACCGAACAAGAAGATGAATTGTGCCGTGGGGCCAAACACTGGGCGATACATAACGCTAAGTGAGCGAACCATATCGTCCCCGGCGGGTATAAGCTCGATCCGGCCAAGAATGGCAGCGCCAAGCAGAAAGAAGGCCACTGTGGCGAACGTATATACGACAGCGGAGCACCAAGCGTCCCACCGCATAACGCGAATCCAGCCTCGAGCGCGACTAGCCCAACCCTCACTATCGTCGCGGGCACCGGTGAAGCTGGCATAGCCGTGTTCCATACACCAATACGGATACGCAATGAGTTCCGCTGCCCCAACGCCAATGATTCCAAATGTCGCTAATGCGAAGCCCAAACTTTTAGTCCACTCTCCAGGGCCCAGGCCGAAGCTGAGTCCTGCCTTGATATCGGCCCATTGAATTTTCCAAGCGATTGCGGAATCCATGGTTTGCAAGCCAAACACATTTGCAATAGTAACCAAGGTAAACAAAGCGACCATGACGGTTGAAAAGGTTTGTATAAACGTATAACGTCCAATGACCAACAAAACCATCGTTATAATTGTTAATCCGGCGGCGTACCAATAATGGTCATTCGAGGAATGAATTGCCGGACGTGTAAAAGCGTCCGTGTAGTATTGGAGGAAGGACGATACAGTTGCCTGTTGTTGCGTAATCTGATCTGGAGACCTGGCTTGAAGATACGCGTCAGTGGAAAGTGACAATTGTGTTCGCAGGTTATTTACTTCCGTCGTCTCAGGAATTTTAGCTTTTCCAAATTGGGTTTTCGACAATTCCTTTGTGAGTTGTCGTAGGCGGGGATCGGGAAGCAATTGTTCGACTACGCATTGTTCAGCGAGTGATAATTCTGATCCCAACAAAGGTTGAAGTAAAAATTTCGCATTTTCCGGGTTGGGTAAAACATGGTCACTGACGGGTTTAAGTTTCGCTAAGGAAGTTGCAGAGGCGATTTCGGTTTCAATGATTTGCCGTTGCAGTGTTTTACGCGTTACGGGGTCGAGCGTGATAGAGTGCTGCGCACGGTAAACTTCTAATACTGTTTCTGCTTCGCGATAATCGTTATGGTTCACACCGTATTCAGTAATGGGCATCGAAATTGACATCGCTTGCCCAACGCCGCCGACGATTCCGCCAAGTTGACCCATGATAAAGATAAACATGATAAACCAATACCAAATAAACCAATTGCCGCGCCCAATTCTCGGACCAGGTAGCATGGAAAGGCCCTTGATCGATGTTACGCCTGTCGTAATCGTGTAACGGCCAAGCTCTATTTGTACGAAGACTTTAATTAGACATCCAATGATGATTAACCAAAGAAGTGCAAAACCGCCTTTAGCGCCAGTCGTTGTAGTGGCAATAAGTTCGCCGGAACCAACGATTGACCCAGCTATGATCAAGCCAGGACCAAGTTTGCTAAGGATACCACGAATTGTGGTCGGAGGAGCCACTACGGCGGCATTAGGATCTCTACTGTCGAGTTCAGACATTGTTGCTCCGGGGGCTAGTTATCGGGTGAAAACATATGACTTAACGTAATCTAGCCACGCACCGAATAACGTAATACCTTATAAGCATAACAGTTCCGTCCGCGAGTTTCATGCCCTCTCAGCTCTATTTTAGGCAACACTTTTTCGTTTGGCGATTCTTGAGATGGAGGAGAAAAACTCTGCCTCCCCGATTGGGGAAAGATCGTCTAGGGAATTATAGGGGAATGCTTGAGCGGTTCTACAGACCCTGGCTCATTGAAGATTGAAGGCATCACTGGTGTAATTTGAGCTGTTGCTCTTTCACTTGATAACTCAGATTCGTCAAGCTCGAATGCACTATTAACACGGCCGAGCGACGGGTGGGCGCGTTGTACGATTCCACCCAGCACTTCATAGGTATTGTCAGCGGGAATGACGGGTAACGAACAGCCCAACATCAATAATAGCATACTGGCTGCTGTTGTTCTAAGAACTCGTTTGGTATGACTTTGTACGGTATGCATTAACTAACTCCATGTCGATTTCGGTTGCTAGGGAAATCGGACAGACGCGGTTAGTTGTTTAACGAAAAAGTTAGAATTGTCGAAAAACTTAAAAACCCAACACTGATAGAATGCGTGGATCGGCGAGTGTATCTGCAACCAGATCAACGTCATCATAGCTCTGGCCCATGTTGTGGGCTGCAGGGACCGCAACAGTAAATGCTCCGGCGGCCATTGCTGCGAGGCAACCATTTTCGCTGTCTTCTAATACCAACATCGTAGTCGGGGCAATTTCTAGCAATTCCGCCACCTTAAGATACGCATCGGGTGCGGGTTTACCATTTTCAATTTGGTCCCCACCGAAAATCAGTTCAAATTCGTTTAGATATCCAAATCGGTCTATCAAGTTAGTCGCATAGTCCGCACTACTAGAAGTACAGATTGCGCGCGGGATATTCGCTTGAATAAGATGTTGCAACAAATTTTCGAATCCGGGCATGAAAGCCAGTATGGAATCCAGCACCAAATTGAAATGTCGGTCCAATTCTGCTCTGATTTCGATCACACTATCCGTAAGCGAGTGAAAATCCTTGAGTATTTGAGTCGAGACATCGCTAGGCTGCCCCATTATTTGTGCAACTATCTCAGGAGTTTGCTTTTTCCCCAAAGGCGCGAGTAATTGGTTAGTCGCTTCGAGGAAGATCTCTTCCGTATTAAAAATCAACCCGTCGAGATCAAAAACGACAGTCGTCGGTTTAGGGCGTGTAATTTTGGAATGAGTAGAGTGGGAGTTGGTCACTGTGAGCTGTCTTTGATAAATGTTTCAATGTTTATTTCAAGGATTGGCAGTGGGACCGCGCCTTGGCGGAGGACTGCGTCGTGGAATTCTCGTATATCAAAAAGCGGACCAAGTTGCTTAGTCGCCCTATCGCGTAGTTCACGGATTTTGAGTTCCCCCATCTTATACGCTAGTGCTTGTCCTGGCCATGATATGTAACGATCAACCTCGGCGACGATATTGTGCCGAGACAGCGACGTGTTCTCGATCATATAGTCAATTGCCTGTTTGCGAGTCCAGCCTTGGTAGTGAATGCCGGTATCGACAACGAGGCGGCACGCACGCCACATTTCATAACTAAGCCGACCAAAGTTGCTGTAAGGGTCCTTATAAAACCCAACTTCCAAACCGAGTCGTTCAGCGTACAGTGCCCATCCTTCAACGAAGGCAGTAAAGCCACTGTATTTCCGGAACAATGGAAGATCCGTAAGCTCTTGCTGCAGTGCGATTTGTAAGTGATGTCCCGGCACGGCTTCGTGCAGGCTTAGGGCTTCTAGTTCATACAGAGGGCGGCTTTTGAGATTATAAGTATTGAGGAAATATTGGCCCGCAAGTTTTCCGCTAGCCGGCGGTGGTTGGTAATAAGCGGTTGTCGTCTTGGGTGCGATATAGGCTGGAATCACCTTGAGCCCGTAGGGGTTTCGCGGAAGATTGAGAAAAAGTTTGGGCAATTCACCGTCCATTCGTTTGAGGATATAAGCGGTCTCTTTTAAATAGTCGCCTGCGTTTGTTGGATAAAATTTAGGATCAGTTCGAAGGAATTGCAGAAACTCAGAAAAATCGCCGGTAAATTCAACTTGTTCAATGACCTTGAGCATTTCTTTTTTGATTCGGGCAACTTCGGTTATTCCAATCTGGTGTACTTCATCGGGAGATATATCGAGCGTGGTAAAGTGTCGTACCCGGTAGCGATAGAAGTCGCGACCCCCGGGTAAAGCGGATGCCCCAATCGTCCCTCTAGCCGCGGGAATATATGTTTGATGCATGAAGTCGTGGAATCGTTGATAGGCGGGGACAACTGTATTTGTAATACTAGACGCTGCCCGTTCTCGCAATTGTTTTTTTTCGGCGTCCGTTAGTTCTTCCGGGAAAACTCGAAACGGTGAATATAATAGGCTATTCGTGGGGTCTTGAACGATGTGTGCTGTAATCGTTTCTTCGTACCCTTGCAGAACGACCGAAGGTAACACGTTACGCGAGGAAATTCCTTCGGTTAACAGGGAAATATGCTGATCTGTATATTCGCCAAATTTGTCTAGCCGGTCGAGATAGTTACGGTAATCTTGCACTGTCTTAAATGGCAGAGACTTATGCATTTCTGCAAACTGCATATGAAACCCCGAACGATTGGAAATGGGAATTAAATATGTTTTGTGTTTGAACTCGAGTGCTTCGTCGTTTAACAATCGTTTCAATATCGCTAGATTGGTTTGATTGCCTAAGGAAAGCCCAGAGGGATCAATGTCGGATAATTGTGATAATAATTTGGCGGAGTTGCCTGTCATCTTAAGCTGTTGTGCAATGGAAACATCGGGAAGTTGATTAGCACTGTTTTTGTGGCCCAGTGAAGCGGCTAGAAAAGGACTATTCGCGAGCGTTTGCTTCCAGTGCGTTTGGACAAGTTTTTCAAACGCAACATCGGAACGTGTTGGGCGTGTAGCGATAACATCGCTGGAAAGTAGACTTAATAAAAAAAGTGTGCGTAATATAATATCGAAATTCATATAAAAAATCCGTTTACGGATGAGGTTTTTTAAGTGGCAGATTGAATATTCAACTACGTTT
>Ga0302134_10000512_pt1 | contig 16870 bp, 12 predicted proteins | sample CB9_SCM_MG_FD_203123 | JGI IMG/M metagenome (GOLD analysis project Ga0302134, IMG submission 203123) | Marine microbial communities from Western Arctic Ocean, Canada - CB9_SCM | ecosystem: Environmental > Aquatic > Marine > Oceanic | place: Canada: Western Arctic Ocean | collected 2017-09-19
GACAGATGGCAAATGCCAAGGCATTAGATAAACGACGTAAGTCGGTTCGCAATATTCGCAAGATTACGCGGACGATGGAGTTGATTGCAACTGCGCGATTCAAGAAAGCGATGGATCGAGCAGTAGCGGCGACTTCGTACACTCAGCGAATCACCGAAGTTGTCACAAATCTCGCGAATAGTGGGACCGAAGTGCAACACCCGTTGCTCGAAGATCGTCAAACCACTGAGAATGCAACTCTGATTGTCCTGACTGGAAACCGCGGACTTTGTGGTGGTTATAATGGCTCTGTCGTACGAGAAGCAATCAACCACCATCAAAAGCTCTCTGAACAGTACGATAACGTAAATCTAGTCATCTCTGGAAAACGTGGAATTACCAACCTATCATTTCGCGGACTGACCGCCGATGAATCCTATACACATTTCGACGATCAGCCCAAGTTTGATGAAGTGAAACCTATCGCCGACGCTCTGATGGACCAATTCATCGCCGGTAAACTTGATCGACTCGACGTTACCTACACACGTTTCATCACAAGTTCCAAGCAACAAGCTGTCGTCGAAACCTTACTTCCACTGGGAAAAGTTGAAGGTGATGAGGACGGTGATGATACCGCAGGTGGTACGACTGATACCGATTATGAATTCATGCCCTCAGCCGAAAGCATCCTTGAGGAAGTTGTACCTACGAGCTTCCGCATCAAATTATTTAAATGTTTTCTGGATGCTGCTGTCAGTGAACAGATCGCACGCATGGTCGCGATGAAGAGTGCAACAGAAAACGCTGACGAAATGATCGCTAATCTGTCGATGACTTACAACCGAGCTCGTCAGTCTCAGATTACTGGTGAAATTATGGAAATCATCGGTGGTGTTGAAGCTCTCAAAGGCTAACCATTAGCGAATAATACAAAAATTAAGAATTCTAATTTACGACAACTAAAATTATAACCAACCCTTTATTAAGTTCAAAAGAGTAAGAAAATGGCTTCAGATACCGCGACTAACAGCATTGGTCACATTACACAAGTAATTGGTTCGACGTTTGATGTTCAATTCGAAGATGCTCAACTCCCCGCCATCTACAATGCCGTGGAAATGATCGTCAACGAAAGTACCCTGACTGGCGAAGTCCAACAACACCTTGGTGGCGGACGAGTTCGCTGTGTTGCCTTAGGCAGCACAGACGGTATGGTTCGTGGCCAAGAATGTGTCGACACCGGTTCACCTGTATCTGTGCCGGTCGGGAAAGGTACACTTGGACGAGTGTTTAACCTGCTCGGCGAGCCCGTCGATGGTCGTGGTGAGGTCGAGGCGGATGAGATTCGCTCAATACACCGATCTGCGCCAAAACTTACCGAACTGACAACCAGTACCGAACTATTTGAAACCGGTATCAAGGTGATCGACTTACTCACACCTTTCGTGCGCGGTGGTAAAGCTGGCTTGTTTGGCGGTGCTGGATTAGGCAAAACGGTTATCCTAACTGAATTGATCGCTCGAATCGCTAGTTCTCACGGTGGGTATTCAGTGTTCGCTGGCGTCGGCGAACGAACACGTGAAGGAACTGACCTTTGGTTGGAAATGCAAGAAGCGAAAATCGGTGACACTGGCCGTAGTGTGATCGAACAAACATGTATGGTGTTCGGTCAAATGAACGAGCCGCCAGGTGCTCGACTTCGTGTTGCTTTATCTGCTCTTACTATGGCCGAGTATTTCCGAGATGTAACCGGTAAGGATACTCTGTTGTTTGTCGATAACATCTTCCGTTTCTCGCAAGCTGGTTCGGAAGTATCCGCACTACTTGGTCGTATGCCATCCGCTGTGGGGTACCAACCCACTCTGGCGACCGAAATGGGTGCTTTACAAGAACGTATTGCATCGACAAACAAAGGTGCTATCACCTCCGTCCAAGCAGTTTATGTTCCAGCTGATGATCCAACCGACCCAGCCCCAGCAGCGGCTTTCGGTAACCTCGATGCATTCCTGTACCTCGAACGTTCCATCTCCGCCAAGGGAATTTACCCCGCAGTGGATCCATTGGCATCCTCGAGCCGTATTCTCGACCCACAATATGTTGGCGATCGACACTATGGTATTGCTCGAAACGTCCAAACCATCCTGCAACGATATCGAGAACTTCAAGATATCATCGCGATTTTGGGTGTTGATGAACTTAGTGAAGGCGACAAGCAAGTCGTCCATCGTGCTCGTCGCTTAGAACGATTCTTATCTCAACCATTCCTCGTCGCCGAAGTGTTCACCGGAAAACCTGGTGAAATCACGCCACTTGAAGATACTTTACGTAGCTTCGAAGAAATCTGTGCCGGCAAATGGGATCACTTACCAGAATCTGCATTTATGTATGTGGGCAGCGTTGATCAAGCTGAAGAGCAAGCCAAGAAAATGGCTAAAGGTTAATCCATGACACTTCATTGTATTGTTGTTACGCCAGAAGAAACCGCATTTGAAACGGATGCGGAATCGATTATCGTTCCTCTTTTTGATGGTCAAAAAGGGGTAATGACGAACCATGCGCCCATGATTGGACGACTGGGGAATGGAGCACTCACCCTGACGACCAGTGGCACTACCGAGAGTCACTATGTCGAAGGCGGATTTATTCAAGTTCTTGATAACGTCGTCTCAATTTTGACAAACCGAGTCGGCGCGATCGGAGATCTTAATAAAGACGAACTCGAAGGTAACCTGCGCGACGCACTCGCTATGCCTGGAAACTCAGTTGAAGAACTGGATCAACGTGAACAAGTTGTCAATGCAGTTCGCTCTCAATTACGTGTACTCAACCGATCGTAAAAGGTCGTGGCATCGATAGTTCAAATTGGGACTGATTGCTTCCGTTGAGGACAAGGGCTTTAGTAGCCATCGGAATGCAAGTCGCTATGAGACCAAAAGCCAGTCACCGGCAAACACTCCTCTGGATGCTGATACCGACGCTGGCGATTGCATTTTTGTTTGTCCCGCTAATAGTACAGGATGAGATACCCGTCTTTAGAGACGCTGGGCATTTCTATTACCCCACCCTGCATTTTGAACATCAACAGTGGCAACAAGGTCAGGTGCCGTTATGGAATCCACAAGATGAACTTGGCCGTCCATTTGCAGCAGACGCTAGTGCCGGAGTATTTTATCCCGGCAAACTTATTTTCATGTTCCCGTTTGCCTTTTCGACATGCCTCGTTTTGTACACCGCGTTGCATTTGCTATTAGCCGCATACACTACTTTCCGCGTTGCCCGTTATCTGAAAGCAACTGCGTTGGCCAGCATCATCGCCGCGATATCGTTCGCCCTAGGTGGAACAGTTCTGTCACAACATGCAAACATCATCTTCTTAGTTTCCGCAGCTTGGTTGCCACTTGCCCTACTCTATGGCCTACAACTAATTCGCAATGAAAACAGATCACACGCCTTCATTCTGTTATCCATTTGCCTAGCCTTAATGCTACTCGGCGGCGACCCGCAAGCAGTCGTACACCTAATCATCGTACTGCTTGTAGGCTGGTTCGTTCTACCCCGTTGTCCACTGCAGGCATCAACGCCAACTGCTCTATCGCGACTGCCCTTGAAAACGCTGCTGGCGAATTTATCGTACGTCGTAGCCATCACTACAGCGTTAACCGCTATTCAACTATTACCTACACTTGAATGGTCGCAGCGAAGTGAACGTAATATGAGGTCATCATCGCAAACAGTTTTCCAATGGGCTGCCGATAGTCTCAAAAACAAAGATTTCAAAAACGAAGTCATTGCACCAAAAAACAGCGACCACAACCATAACCAACAAGTGTACAAGTTTTCCATGCCACCTTGGCAACTCGCTGAACTCGCATTGCCTAACGTGAGCGGGAAGCTTTATCCACAACGCAATCATTGGACATTTCTATTTCCTGACAGTCAATCAATTTGGTTTCCAACAATTTACCAAGGCATCATCCCGCTGCTATTAGCGATATCCGTAATGACTATCCGCCGCCGCAAAGATGCGATCGCGGCGATGTTGTCATGGGTACTTATTTTTACTCTATTCGCTGCGTTGGGAACATTTGGATTGGGATGGGTATGGAACCAAATCGTTCCCACAACGACCATTGCCCCAACGAATTTTAGTTTGTATTGGCTCTTAACCAATACGATTCCCGAATATATCGATTTCCGCTATCCCGCAAAATGGTTTGTGCTGACAAGTTTGATGTTGGCGTTATTAGCCAGTCGCGGTTGGGATCAGTTTGTCCAACGACTACCGCAGATGCGGCAACATATTTTTCTAAGACTAGCGATCCTCGGTGCAATTTTTACTCTGATCGGTATCGGCTGCATTCCACTCTCAAACTGGATTGACGCCAAATTGTCTGGCAGCCTTACGGATCATTTCTTGGGACCTGTTTCTGCGTCAGGAGCTCTGCGGAATCTGTTCACCGCTCCCCTACACACATTGATCGCAAGTATTGTAATCAGTTCCATTTGTATCTGGGGAATCTATGGCCGTTGGCAGAAACATCCGAAGGCCCCAACCCTAATTCCACTGCTCATTCTACTAGATCTGTTAATCGCCAATCACTGGATCATCGTTAGCGCCCCTGTAAGTCACTGGAAAACGGAGTCTGCGGTCCAACGTATCACCACCAACAGCACGCCCCTAGAACCTATTCGAATCTACCGTGCCCGCAAACAACATTGGTATCCACCAGTGTTTGCTGAAACTTCGTCTCCACACCGTCTGGCCCAGGCACTTCGCTGGGATCGGCAAACACTGCGCACACGACTGCATTTACTATCTCCTTATCAACTGCTCGATACCAATGCCAGTCTATCCAGCGCTGATTATGAATCGATGCTACGTGTCATGCGAAATCATGGAACCCGTCGAGTCGATGGAATCGCTGAACCTGATCTACGAGGCTTAGCTTTGCTAGGCGCGGACTACTTTATCGCACCTAAATCGCTTAATGTGCACAATGACGAACAAGGTGATCATTCTCCACCGCAGTCGATCGCCACGGATGCCCACCTAATAAAACTTAACTCTGCCTACCCCGCTGCCTGGGTGACTCACGACTGGGAAGCAACTCAACCGGTTACCACGCATAGTTCTCGTGAGTTGGATGCATTGAGTGAACGCGTTTTCTATCCAAACAACAAATTTCGCGATTTCACCAACTGGACTTTTTGGGAAACCTCGCAACCTCGTGAACCATCACACCCAGAACTAGCGGCTGCACCAGTCAAGATAATCCAGCGCAACGTTGGGTATCTGCAACTTGAAACACACCTCGATGCTCCAGGATTATTGATAGTCAACCAAGGATATGCCCCTGGTTGGAAAGCAAAGGTTTGGAATCTAAACAACACATTACCTCAAACCCATGAGGTGTACCGCGGTAATCGAGTAATGCAAGCGATTTGGCTTGAGCCGGGTAATCATACTGTTGAGTTAATCTACCAACCGGCGTCATTCTTGCTCGGTCTGATTATTAGTGTTTTGGCTTGGACCACACTAACCATCTTGTTCGTTCGACAAGCAATTAAATATCGAAAGCCGAATCTTCCGTAACTGCGTCTGAAGCGTCTGCTTTCATCTTCAAATTGGGTGTCTCAATGGTTACGGTAGTATGGGCACCGATACTGCGTGTCAACCAAACGCTAGCTCCTACGACACTATCGTGACCAATCGTCGTGTCACCTCCCAGAATCGTCGCCGATGCATATACAACAACATTGTCTTCAATTGTCGGATGGCGTTTCATATTACGAATGATGTTCCCGTCCGCATCGATTGGAAAACTAAGTGCACCAAGTGTCACGCCTTGATATATCTTTACATGACTTCCAATCACAGTTGTCTCACCAATAACCACTCCCGTACCATGATCAATGAAAAACGACGCACCGATGGTAGCGCCTGGATGAATATCAATACCAGTTTCTTTGTGCGACCATTCGGACATCATCCTTGGAATAAATGGCACATTAGCGCGATATAATTCATGAGCGATTCGATGTACGGTTATGGCTTCCAGTCCCGGATAGCAAAATATCACTTCGTCATGACTCTTGCAGGCTGGATCACCATCATAGGCGGCATTGACATCCGTCGCTAACATCCGCCGCAGATCTGGAATCTTGCCCAATAACTCCAACGTGATCTGCTGCGCCTGATCTTTGTACTGTTTCCAATCTCCTTTAGATTCGTTGACAACATCTTCGTGCTGTAACGCTCGCGCAATTTGTATCGATAACCGCTCAAATACTTGGTCAATCAAATCTCCGACATAGAATTTAACGTTGTCAAACGTTAAGCCTTCGCGGCGACGGTAACCGGGAAAAAGTACCTCGCGAAAATCGTTGACGATAGAAGTTATTTCTTTATATTGCGGTAGCGGGGTAAGACCTAAGTGGTTTATCGTCCCCACATCATGGTAGGTCTGGACAATTTTCTCGGTTAAAGCAGGCAGTGTTTTTTTGTTTTCGGCGGAAGACATAACGTTCTCTTTTTTACACAATGGGAGGAAACCGGTTTTGTTCTGTGGTGAAATTCCGTCTAGCGTAATGATAGACGGCCAACATCAAGGTTGGCTACTCTGGTTAGCGACGACAACAGAGGCAGTCACTGATACTGTAATACGCGAGGAATTTCATGTGTGCAGTTTCCGAGAAGTCAGTTACAAGACCTTAGACCATATTAGATCCTGCTTAATGAGTGTCAAGGTATTAGTACGACGAACGGTCGCCGCAGAAAGAAACGGACTCTATAATCTAAACAATCGTTTCTTTCGGAACGGCTAAGCTAACGGACTGCTTCCTTGGCTAATAGAATCGCATCATGCAATTGAATTTCACCTTCATACAAACTTCGCCCAATAATCGCTCCGTCTAATCCGGCGGCAGCAAGCGCGCGAACATCCTCTAGCGTAGTGACACCACCTGACGCAATCACAGGAATGTCCGTCGCCTGTTTCATCTCTCGCATCGCAGCAACATTTGCACCTTGCATCATTCCGTCTCGAGCGATGTCCGTATAAATAATCGCTGCGACTGGCTCATCATCAAAACATTGTGCCAAACTAACCGCACTCGTTTCACTGGTTTCCAGCCAACCATCCGTCGCAACCATCCCTGATCTGGCGTCAATTCCTAAGGCTAATTGGTAAGGGTACTTCCTTACCATTTCGCAAAACCAAGCGGGTTCCTTCAGAGCTTTAGTGCCCACAATTAATCGAGTTAATCCTAACCCCAATAATAATTCGATCGTGGACTCTTCACGAACACCTCCACCAAGCTGACATGGTATAGACAAAGCCTCTGTAATGCTGCGGACCGCTGCTTGGTTAGTCCATTCACCATCGCGAGCGCCGTCTAAATCAACCAAGTGCATATACTCAGCACCTTGCTCTGCCCATTGCTGAGCCATCGCAACAGGGTTTTCTCCAAACACGGTCTCCTGTGTATAGTCGCCTTGCTTAAGACGCACACAATTGCCACCACGCAAATCAATTGCTGGCCAAATTTCCATTATATTTCGTTCCCAACTCTGTGATCCAAATGACTATTCTATATTTCAGAAAAATTCTGTAGCAACTTAAGGCCTGCTTGTTGGCTCTTTTCCGGATGAAACTGAGTCGCGAATAAATTGTCGCGACAGATGCCTGCACAAAAAGTACCGTCGTAATCGCTCGTTAGCGAAATAACACTGGGGTCGCTCGGTACAACGTAATAGGAATGCACAAAATAGAAATACGTGTTATTATCAATGCCCTTTAGGATTGGCGAGGCTTGCTCAATGTTTATTTGATTCCAGCCCATGTGTGGCACCTTGAATTCAGGTGCCACGTCAAATCGTCGTACCTCTCCGGGAATGATTCCTAGACCTTCGTACTCGCCGCCCTCATAACTCACATCAAACAATAATTGCAGCCCGATGCAAATTCCTAGAAACGGCTTTCCGCTTGCCACCAAGTCGTATATTGGCGATACCAAATCTCGATTACGTAATTCCTTGATCGCATCTTCAAATGCACCCACACCCGGCAATACCACCTTGTCCGCTTGCTGCAATACTGTGGCGTCACTCGTGATCACTGCCTCAGTGCCAAATGACTCAAAGGCCTTTTGCACACTGCGCAAATTCCCCATCTGATAGTCAATAATTGCAATCATAACGTCTTCACAACCTCTGCCCGTCAATTCCCAAAAACCTATTATAAGCGATCACACCATTTCCGATAACCCACAACGCTGAATGGCCCCGCTCCAACAGTTCGTTTTTTCAAAGGCGGTCGCCCGTTCTCAAACCCATCCGAGAACAACTTGTATTCAGAGCCACCTCGTTGTGCACGCCGATGGGTAGACCGTTTGTCTGGGGTAGTCATCGGGGAAAGCCCCTACATCACTTTTTGATGGGATTGCACGAAGGGATTGCAATTGTTACCATTTTGGCGACACCTTTTACTCTACCCCGATTTTTTTATGCAACACCCGTCCATAAATCTTTATCTCAAGACCGCGATAGTTGCCGGCGTTTGTCTAATCTCGTGGGGCTGCCAGTCCGGACCAATCGGCCCCAACGGGAAATTCGCGTGGAATCAAAGTCAACGTCAAGCAACAAATAATGCCACCGAATCCGCTCAACAACAGCGAGTCAGTCAACTCAACAACGATAACGAATCTCTACATGCTCAATTAGCTCAAGCCCGACAACAATACAGAGTCACTGCGCAAGAGTTGAAATTGATTAAAACAGAATTGAAACAAGCTACTGATAAGCTCGCAACTCAAACAAATTCTAACCACCCCGCCAACCTGACGCCTCCGGCAATTACAACTGCCATACCAGTGCCAGCCGCCACGAATGAACAATCACTGCCTCTCGTAGATATTGCAGGAACTACCGCTGGTCGAGATGGAAACACCGTTCGTATCGAAGTTGCGGCGAAGAACGTCTTTTCACCAGACGGTGTTTCCTTAAGTACGGTCGGTCAAACACTGCTCGATCAAATCGCTAATGCCATTACCACTAATTACAGCAAACAAACAATTACCATTGAGGCCCATGCCTATCAAGGCGTTACTCCAGCGGAACATCACGATCTAGCGGCTCGTCAAGCAATCGCCATTTATCGGCACATGCAAACACAACGATTGTTGCCCGAGAATCAATTCGTCGTCATGTCGCGCGGCAGCAGCGTCCCGCGTTACTCTACTGCTACAGAACAAGGTCGGCAGGGCAATAGTCGTATTGAATTCATCGTATCTCCAAAACCATATTGATACGTATAACCTCATTATCTCCCATCCACAACTTTCCCCATCCGCGATATCACAATGTTCTCTTGGAACCAATGTTTGATTGTCTCATTAATCGGCCTCTGTGCAGGAGCTGCTGTTAATTGGGGAATTTACAATCTAGCTTGGGCTCGAAAACAAATTAGCCCCTGGGGTAAGCTTCCACAGACAATCTCCAAACGACCGTTGCTTGCGCGAATCCCAGTTATCGGTTGGTGGAGTCTGCGTTCAGAAGCGACTCTCCATGGAAAACATTTCTGGTTTCGACCCGCTTGTATTGAACTTGGCACAGCTGGCATCTTTGCCTTCTTCTATTACCATCAGATCGAATTTATAGAGTCGATGTCGTTGTGGGCTAAGAATATGCCAGCCAACTTGTTATGGCTGCAGCTTATCCCACACTTGATTCTCGTCGTTCTACTCATAACCGCTACATTCATTGATCTCGATGAGCGTTTAATCCCAGATACCATTACGGTTACCGGAACCCTAATAGCACTCGGCATCGCTGCAGTTTTTCCTGAATCTCGGTTGATCGATCTCGGCAACGAACTGACCGACATCGTATACCTCAAACCGTCAACACCCGCAGCGCCAACCAATCTTAAATCTTCTGCCGCATTAATATGGGCCTACGGTTGCGTACTTCTTTGGGGATTTGCGATCGTACCCAAAATTACTACGGCACGCTATGGATTGTCTAAAGGTTTGCAATATATGTTGGCAAGTATGATTCGGCCAGGGCGCAAATCACGCAAACCGGATACACCACGCAAACGCAAACCATTTCCTGGCACACTAGTTATCGCTGTTAGTATGATCGTTGGCGTCGTTGCCATTTTTCTGTGCTGGCGCAGTGGTGATCACCACTGGGAAAGCCTTAACAATGCCATCTGGGGAATGACCGGTGGATTGTTAGTTGTATGGGGAGTCCGGATTGTAGCCAGATTTGCCCTGCAACGAGAGGCCATGGGGTTTGGTGACGTCACTCTTCTCGCAATGATTGGCGCCTTTCTGGGATGGCAGGCGGCTCTGCTAACCTTTGTTATAGCACCTTTCGCTGGGCTCTTGCTCGCCAGCGCCCAATTCATCAGCACTCGAAAATCCGATCTAGCATTTGGACCTTACCTCAGCCTCTCGGCCATCATTGTCATTCTCAGTTGGTCAATCATTTGGAAGAATTACGCACGCGACATAATCTTCAGTCATGGAACAGCTCTACCAATCGTCTTATTAATTGGGTTGGCCGCCATGTGGGCGCTCTTATACGTTTGGCAACAGATCAAAAATTCAGCCGTTAACTAGCGGGCAGCGTTGCTATAATCTCACACGCAACTTCGTCTGCAGCGAGTGACTCCGTGTCGACGGCGAAATCAGCGATATCTACATATATCTCTCGACGCCGCTCCATCAGTTCACTAACTTCAGCATGGAGGTCATGTGTTGTTAACGGTGGACGTTGCGACTGAGTTTGCGAGTCCTTCGTAAGTCGCTCACACACGGAATCCACACTGGCTTGTAACCACACGATCGTACCTTGATTACGAATCGCCGCCTGATTTTCACGACGGAGGACTGCTCCACCTCCCAGTGCAACAACTTGGTTATCACCGAGCGCTATCTGAGCCACAACCCCCGATTCTCGATCGCGAAAACCTTCTTCTGTTTCCGCTGCAAATATTTCCGCGATCGTCATCCCCGCAGCTTGCGCAATCAATGCATCGGAATCAACACATTTTAGTCCAAGCGTTGCGGCGATCTTTCGAGCGACTGTCGATTTCCCGGTTGCACGGTAACCAATCAGAAAAATATTCATCTGGCAGACCTATTTGTTGGATCGATATTTAGCAGCACCGATCGTTTTACGCAAAGTATCTCGCATCAAATCGCCAGGGGCTTCCTCGCCAGTGAAGAACTTAAACTGCAACTCAGCTTGTTTTACAAACATTTCTACACCGCTAACGGTTTTACAGCCGTTTTCACGAGCAGTTTTCAGCAGCAATGTTTGTTCTGGATTATAGATTGTGTCAAAGACGATCATACGGCGATTCATACCGAATGCTTCAAATGGTGTTTCGTTAACCTCGGGATGCATTCCTACCGGTGTACAATTAATCAACACGTCGGGACTCACTTGATGCCGTTCTTCCCACTGGATCGCTTCGCATTTGAGCTCGGAAGCCAAGCCCATTGAGCGTTCATAGGTGCGGGATGTAATTTGAGGTTTGGCCCCTCGATCACCGACCCCCATCGCAATCGCTCGAGCAACTCCGCCGGCCCCCAAAATCAACACACGTTTTCCATCCAACCATTTTGAATCTAAGGTCTCGTTAGAAGCGTCGGCCAAACTCAACATCGCGCCATGTAGATCCGTGTTATAACCGATCACGTTATCACCATCAAACACAACCGTATTCACCGCACCAATCTTCCGCGCGCTACTTTCGATCTTCGTCAACAATGCCATCACATTTTCTTTGTGTGGAATGGTTACACTTAATCCACGGATTCCAAGTTCTGGGGCTTCTCGCATAAACTGCTCTAGGTAGTCACTCGGAACGCGTAACGGCACATACACTCGATTCATCCCCATCGCTGAAAAAGCAGCGTTGTGAATAATCGGACTCATGCTATGTCCCACCGGGTCCGCAATCACGCCGTAGACCTCGGTATCTGCATTAATCGATTCATACCGATACGTATCAGTCATCTGTTGAAAACTAAGCTGTCCTGGTGCTAATTGACGCTCGTGATGGAAGGTGCCATAGGTAAAAGGTGATCCGAACTTACCTGCTAGGATGCGGGATGAAGCACCAATATCCCCCATGCAAATACCAATCGTCGGAATTGAGCTCGACTCGAGCAATTGCAGCATACGTGTTACATCATTTGGGCAATTAGCTAAACAAGCGATCTTAACGATGTCCGCATCTTTGACGGAGAGACGCTTATGAATCGCAGCTAAATCCTGCGGAGTCTCTTCAAAATCGTGCAGGCTAACAATTCGCTTTGTCGCGCCGTAACGCGGAACTTGGTCGGCAATATCTTCTTCCAAATCAATATAATCAGCGCCGGCCGCAATCGCCGCTCGCAATAGGATAATCCGATTCTCTTCTGTACCTTCCCACTTTCCACCGTCTTGCTGACGCCGACAAGTCATCACAACTGGTGACGGGCGATCTTTAAGTAGTCGCTGTAACGTGACATTACGGCGAATATAATCTAAACGTATTTCAACGAGCCGCGCACCCTGCTCCACCAAATGGCGATGCTCGGCGATCACGTGCTTGTGTCGCCCACGGCCAATGCTAACGCAAATAACGGAAGATGATTCAACATCCGTCTCTGTCACAATGAGCACCTCATATTTTCAAGAACACCGCATCTCTGTTTTATCCGAACATCAACAATTTATATCGCAACAGTCAGAATCCATTTTAATTACATTCGTCCATTCGGAGTCATTAATCGAGTCAATTTCAGTGTTACATACCGGTTATATGATAGCATCTACCGGCGATTCCGTTTACGATCATATTTTCCACCTAATCACCTGTCCTATGGAATTTCATTGCCATTAATGAGCCCGCTATAACATATTCTAAATGCCTGTCCGCTGGAATCGCTTGTCCAATTCATCTTGAGTGAAAACTAAGCTTGTAGGCCGTCCATGGGGACAGTGATGCGAATCTTGGCATAACGCACGCCACTCCAATAGCGATTCGATCTCATCCGGCGTCAAAGAGTCTCCCGCTTTGACCGCACCTTTGCAGGACATCATGTGCATCAGTTCGTCTAGTAAATCGCGTTTATCGGGTTGATCGCCATCGACAATCATGATTTCTATCACGCTACGTAACAATTCCTCGATCCGGACCCGACGCAACATAGCCGGGTAACTTGATACTAAAACTGTATCACCACCAAACGCTTCAACTTCGAGGCCTAATTGTCGAAGTTGATCTTGTTGCTCCAGAACCAAGGCACACTCGGCAGACGCCAAGGTAACTGGTTCCGGCACCAATAAGCGCTGAATCTCCAACTCACCAGCTAACACCTTTTTACGAATTTGTTCATACAATATTCGCTCATGCAACGCGTGTTGATCAATCACTAGCATCCCACGTTCATCTTCGGTAATAATATATCGGTTCTGTATTTGAATCCCCCAACTTGATCGACCGGCAGAGTTAAAAACAGCTGGGCTGTCCTGTGTTTCACTCGGTACCGGAGATGGATCTGTTGGCTGCTCGGTCAAAGTTCCGACTGGCATATTTTTCGGATCTAACGCCTGACGAAAACTGTCTGGCATCTGTGGTGAGCGATCACCAATTCCCCAGGCATCACTCGTTGCCGGCGCAGCTTTAAAATCAAACTGCTGGTGTGTTTCCGACGCTAGATTTGTCGAAACCGCTTGTTCGTCATCTTGCCTAGCGTCACGAACTCGTGCCGTTAAGTCTGTCGCTAAAAACTTATTTCGAATCGTACTTAGCACTTGGCTATACATCTTACGACTATCTTGAAATCGAACCTCTAATTTGGTGGGGTGAACATTAACGTCTACCATTTCCGCTGGCATGTCCATTTTCAAGAATGCAATCGGATAGCGACCGTGAATCAACAACCCTCGATACGATTCACCAAGCGCATGTTGTAGCGAACGATCCCGGATATGCCGACCGTTAAGAAACAAGAATTGCATACGAGTATGAGAACGAAAAAACGTAGGGTCGGCGACGTAGCCTGAAATAACGACGTCATCGATTTCACTTTCCACCCAAATCAATCCTTGGGTTAAATCTCGGCCAAAGAAATGAGCAATTCGATCCTTCCAATTATCAACAGCGGGTAAATCATGAATTAGCCGACTGTTGTGCTTGATGCTAAAATGTACGTCACAATAGACCAAAGCAATCCGAGTGAAAGCTTCCGTAATATGTCCCATCTCTGTTTGCACGGTCTTGAGATACTTGCGCCGCACTGGGGTGTTGAAAAAGAGATTGCGCACCTCTATCAAAGTTCCCGCGGGACATCCCGTTGGCCGCAATTCTGAACGTTGGCCACCGCTGATTTCAATGATGTTTCCCACCTCCTCATCTGCCGTCCGACTACGCAACGTCATTTGACTCACTTCTGAAATCGAAGCCAACGCTTCGCCACGGAAACCGAGAGTTCTCACGGAGAACAGATCGTCCGCTGACCGAATCTTACTAGTGGCGTGACTGGCAATTGCCAATTCCATTTGGTCTGCTGCAATTCCGTGTCCGTTATCAACGACACGTATCAAACGACTGCCCCCCTCTTCAATCGTGACATCGACACGAGTTGCTCCGGCATCCACGGCGTTCTCTATCAGTTCTTTTACGGCACTCGCTGGCCGCTCAATCACTTCCCCGGCAGCAATCTTATTGATAATGCTCGTTGAAAGCTGCTCTATCCGAGGCATAACACATCCCATCCGTTGGATTAAAATCTAAACTTGGCTTCTATAAATCAAATTCTTTGAGTTTTCGGTATACAGTGCGAGCTCCGATTCCTAAAATCCGAGCAGCCTCTTCTCGATTACCATCCGTCAACTTCAATGTCTCTTGATAGGCCCAGCGCTCAATATTAGACAACGATTGCCCAATCAACTCTGAAGGACCAGCGATAATTGGTATCTCTACATCCTCACTGGAAACAAAATCCGGTGGTAAATCATCTCCGTTTAAAACACCATCGGTGTCCAATACTACCATACTCTCAATTGCATTTTTTAATTGCCGAATATTTCCTGGCCAAGCGTGTGCATATAACTGCCGCATGACTACCGCTGAAATAGACTCTACCTGTTTGGCGTGACGGTCACAAAATTGCTTGCGAAAATGGTCAACCAACGGCACGATGTCATCACGTCGTTCACGCAGCGGCGGCAATTCGATCGTAACAACATTTAAACGATAGTATAAATCATTACGGAATTCGTTGTTCGCGACCGCTTCCTCTAACATACGATTTGTGGCGGATATGACCCGCACATTCACTTCCTGTGGTTTATGGTCACCCACGCGAGTGATTTGGTGCTCTTCTAACACTCGCAACAACTTGGTTTGAGTGGCTAAGGGCATGTCACCGATTTCATCTAAGAACAACGTGCCGCCATCTGCATACTCAAATGCTCCCATTCGATCTGCGTGAGCATCCGTAAAGGCCCCCTTCGCATGACCAAACAATTCGCTTTCAACTAGATTTTCCGCTACCGCTGCACAGTTTAATGGCACTAAACGTTTGCCTTTACGAGGGCTGTTTTGGTGGATCGCTTGAGCAATTAACTCCTTACCCGTTCCGCTTTCGCCCGTTATCAAAACAGTCGCATCCGTCGGAGCAATCCGCTTCAATCGATCAATGACAGCCTGCATCTTGTCGCTGCAATATATAATCCCGTCAAAGCCAAATTTCTCGTCTAAGCGTTGTTTAAGTTCTGCGTTCTGGCGTCGCAAACCTACCGATTGGATAGCCCGAGCTGTAATTGCTCGCAATCGTTTGGGGGTAATTGGTTTCTCTAAGAAGTTGTAAGCCCCAGATTGCATCGCCTCAACTGCTAACGGAACCGATGCATGACCCGTCACCATGATGATTTCTGCATCCGGCAACAACTGCTTCGTTTGCTCCAAAATAGCCATGCCATCCACATCGTTCATCATTAAATCGGTGATGACAACGTCGTAGTTATTCTGTTGAATCATCTTTAAACCGTCAGGGCCTGAAGTGGCGACGCTGACTGCATAGTCTTCAGTTTCAAGACTCTCCGTCATTGCTGCAGCAAGAGGTGGATCGTTATCGACCACCAGTATCTGAAAGTCACTGTTGGTCAATTCACTGACTCCAATTGTTCCCGTTGTTTCATGTGGTTCTGCCACGATTTTGTCCTCCCTCACTCTTCAAGCCTAGCTGGAGTTGGAAATTCTAATGTAAATTTGGTACCGTGTCCCTCTTCGCTTTCGACTCCAATACGACCGCCATGGGCACTTACCACCTTGCGAGCCATTGGAAGTCCCAGTCCAGACCCGGCGGGTTTTGTAGTGTAAAATGCCGTAAACATGTTCGACGCAGTGTCTTCACTCATGCCATACCCCGTATCAATCAAGTCCATGGCGATCCCACTTGGAGTTAGATGCGTCCGAACCGTTAACTCACCACCGTCGGGCATCGATTCCAAAGCATTCTTGATTAAGTTCGCCAACGCAGCTTGTAATGTTTCAACATCCATCCGCATCGCAGGTAATTCGGGATCCATATAACGTACGATTTCAACGTTTTGTGATTGAGCTTGGGCCTCATACATGTCTAGTACCATAGTTATCTGCTTGTTTAATGAACCAACGGACAACTCCAAATCCCGTAGTTTGGCAAATTTCAAAAAATCGTTTAACAACCGTTCGAGACGAACACATTGATCATGAACTGTCTGAATTTTTGTCCAAACACGACGTTCCCGAGGCGACTCCGCGTCAACTAGTTCCTCTTCCACTAATTCCATATTCATTCGAATAACCGATAGTGGATTCTTGATTTCGTGAGCCAATGA
>Ga0302134_10000514_pt1 | contig 16858 bp, 12 predicted proteins | sample CB9_SCM_MG_FD_203123 | JGI IMG/M metagenome (GOLD analysis project Ga0302134, IMG submission 203123) | Marine microbial communities from Western Arctic Ocean, Canada - CB9_SCM | ecosystem: Environmental > Aquatic > Marine > Oceanic | place: Canada: Western Arctic Ocean | collected 2017-09-19
CCTGAGTTTTGGGTTTTCCATGGCAGGCAACTATAGCAATCGAAAAGCCACAATTATTACAAAAAAAAATCCACCTCCAACAATAGATAACTCTGAAATCTATAGAAAAGTTGTTAATGCTGAAAAAGCCGAATATCTATATAAATCAACCCTTAAGATATTAAGAGATAATCAGCTCTATCTCCGCACAGCAAATGTTAAAAATAATAGATATGAAGTTACATTCACTCAGTCAAAATATCTTAATAACACCCAATCAATAGGTAGGGTGACAGATATCCTTAATGAAATTTCTCCAGATGTGATAGAAGAATTTTCAGTAGTAACAATAAACGCAGGTCAGTCTCTATATGCTGTTGATATACCAAGATCTTCATATAACCTCTATAAACTTGATAAGAAAACTGATGCGTTGCTTGAAGATGTCATCATCTATAAACCTGACCCAAAGCATCACTTAGCTCATGACTTTAGACCAAGGGTAGTATTACCTAAAGCTATATACAAGATATCTCCTGCCATAAGAAGTCAAATAGGTGGCCCAGATGGGTTTTATTTTGGAGACATCTCGATCTCAGCACACAGTGAAATTCTTATAAAATCAAATATTAATATTCTAGCTGTTGGATCCATTGGACTGTTCAATACCTTTGATGAATTAAAGTTAAAATCAGATAGTATATTGCCACATGTTAGAACTGATATTGTTAGCTATCTAAAAGCTAGCTCAAAGTCCCACATAACTAGGCTGCAGGCTAATTACTTTGGGAATCCTTATAAAAGCATTTATACAAAGCTTTCAGCTGGAATTTTTGAACCAATGTTTTCAGGGTATGGGGGAGAGATTTTATATAAGCCATTTGGACAATCATTTGGTGTTAGTGCTGAGCTTTGGCATGTAAGACAGCGATCATTTAGGCAGCTCTTTAGTTATAGGGATTACGAAACTGTCACTGGACACATGAATTTTTATTATCGTGAGCCTACTACCCGAGTGTTACTCCATTTAAGGGGTGGAAGATATCTTGCTAAGGACTCAGGTTTTACATTCAATGTATCAAGAGATTTTGAGAGCGGCTTAAATATGGGTGTATTCTTCTCCTTGACTGATATTAGTAAGGCTGAGTTTGGAGAGGGCAGTTTTGACAAAGGGTTCTTTTTTAATCTCCCAATTCAAGTTTTCTTCCAAGAGTTCTCAAGAGGTCAAACGGGATTTGGTTTAAGACCTCTCACTCGTGATGGCGCGCAATTTTTAGTTCATGCGCAAAATCTTTGGGGCACTACTTATCAAGCGAGTGAATCTCAAATTATTAGTGAGTGGGATGGTTTTTATGATTAGAGTAGCATTTGTTGTCTTATTTCTAACCTCATGTGGCAATTTACCCATTACCTATATACAAAACTTTTCATCTGTAAATTCTGTTGTTTTTGGTTTTCCTGATTATGAAGTCACAGAGGAGATATTCAATGACTATGAGAATAGTTTTATAAAAGTTAGATTTGGCAGAGGCCCTCATGCGATTTTAATTCTTGCTTTTGAAGAGGACAATGTCTATGAGTGGGTTGGAGCTGACAGCGCCAAGATATACACTTTAAATGGAAGAATTGTTAAAACAGTAGGCTTAGATAGCAATATCGAAATACTAAGACCTTCAGATGATATTTTTTTAACAAGCGACGTGTATGAGACTTTAAATCTTTACAACCCGGACCTTCTTTCCTCTAACATACATCGGTCAATGAATGCGCCTGAAACATCCATACTAAAAAAACTTGGCCGCAAGATTCAGGTTAATAGAATGCAAGAAAATTTTGATCTAGCGCTCATTGGTTGGAGCGGAGTGAATCTTTACTATCAAAATACTACCACGGGTCAGATTGAATATTCAGAGCAAAGAATTCACCCCAGGCTGCCAGTCGTAAAGATTGAATATTATTTCAAGTACTGACTTTATCTCAATGAAATTAGGTTACTTATTAGTTTAGTCTAGATAAATACTCTCTAGTATATTCTATGACACTTTTATTCTAGACAAAAAAAACCCACCTTGAAGGTGGGTTTTTAAAAATTATCTATTGTTTATTCACCAACTAGCCTAGTTCTAGTTTCAGTTTTTACAACGTCGACTGTATAAGTTTGATTAATTCCAACTTCTTGAACAAAGTCCTGAACAATCTCGACCTCATAATAGACATCTTGGACAATGTCTTGATCAAAGTTTTGGACAAAATCCTTTTCAATCAGGACGTACCCATCTGCCAGCACCTCAATGATTGTTCTGTTGGCACCTAAGTCTGTGACGTAATCATCTTGGCTTATGTTACCTTCCTCATTCAAGCCATAGAATGCATCAGCAGTGTCGTAATCAGTGTACGATTCACGAAATATTGGAATTTCTTGAACGATATCTTGGATAATAGGTGTGCCATCTGTGTACATTCTCTCTCCATCGCTATCGAGGACGAACATTCCTGCCTCACCTTGAATGATCGTTTGTTCGATATCTTGATTAATCTCTTGGTTAGCAGTTTGATTATCTAATTCATCATAGTACAAGAAGTCTGCACCTGATCCATCTGCATTAAGCTCATCTGTCTGGATGAATCCATCATTATCATCATCATCACCATATGTCTGAGTAGCAGTATTAGTAGTTGTATTAGTGCTTGTATTAGTAGACGTTGCAGTACTTGTTGTAGTATTCGTGTTGGTCACGTATCGAGCCAATGTCTGTGTAGTGGTATTAGTATTAGTATTCGTATTTGTATTAGTGTTCGGCATATAAACACCAGTAATGGTATTTGTAGTCGTATTTGTATTTGTGTTGGTATTAACATTGACTTGCGTTGGAACAGTGTAGGAATATTCATACGTTTCAGTTGGCGCAGGTGTTGGCGCAGGTGTTGGCGCAGGTGTTGGCGCAGGTGTTGGCGCAGGTGTTGGCGCAGGTGTTGGCGCAGGTGCAGCTCCACCACCATCTCCTGAATCAATTACTGCTGCAATGGCAGCAGCAGCAGCAACAGCGGCTGCAATGGCTCCAGCGCTTAATGAGCCTTTGGCTTGTTCTTTAGCCTTTTCACCAGCAGCCTTAGCCTTGGGAGAAGATGCATCTTCATTTTCAGTTACCTCTTGCGAGAAAACATTTGGTGATATTGCACTTCCAAGAAATGCGACCATCATCGCCAGTGAATGCCTGATTGTTAATTTAAGTTTTGCCATTTCTATTTCTCTCTATTTAATCCAACTATTAAAAAAGTTCTAGGTGAAATTTTAACACACATCATATGAACTAATAATGTATTTTCACTGAATTCTTACCGAATGTCTACATTGTGAATGACTTAATTATAATTCTATTCAAAACACGATTTAAGCTTTTCGGATAAGAATTCTAGCAGATTTTTTTTCTTATTGTTCAAAAGTATAGTTTTTTTCAATAATCGTTATTAAAAAATATTGCTATATCACCAAGATAATGAGGATTTTAAGAACATGTTTACTTATTTATAGTAGTAATGTGTCTTTTGTTTTATCTTGACATATGTATGATAGCAAGTAAATTCTCGGGATGTAGCGCAGCCTGGTAGCGCACCTCGCTGGGGGTGAGGTGGTCGTCGGTTCAAATCCGGCCATCCCGACCAATTTTTAGGTAGATTTATTGATGACTTCTTCTGCGTACCAGTTAATCTCTGAAATCATCCCCTTTAGAGTTCGCTCATCAGCCCCACCCTCATATGTATTTCTAAAGGCAACTATCACTTCTGTTGCACCCAAATCCTCTAACTGCCTCACCCCATCTGGTGAATATGCAGCTTCTCCCATTACCTGAAATTGATAATTCGCATGATTCATAGTGCCGTATTCTTCTCTAAAGGTATTAATTTGATCAATCAAGCCTTTTGTTTCTTCTGAGCTTAGACCAGCGCTGATCCATCCATCACCAACTCTTGCTGCACGCCTCAAGGCCGGCTTTGAATGCCCGCCAATAAGAATGGGGACTGGCTTACTCGGAGCAGGACATAGCTTTAATTCAGGAATATCATAAAACTCTCCTTTATAAGAGAAATACTCACCATTCATAAGCCCTTTTAAGATGTCTATTTGCTCATCCATTCTTTTGCCTCTTTTTTCCCAGCGCTCCCCAGTTGCTAAAAAATCTTCATACCAAGGACTCACTCCAACTCCAAAATGAAATCTATTATTTGTCATCACCCCGAGCGTAGTAACAAATTTGGCTGTTGTAACTGCCTGCCTTGGCGCAAGCTTGTAAACTGATGTTGAAAATTCCAATTTCTCTGTCACAGCTGCAATTGCTGGAATAATGGAGAAGGGCTCTAGAAATGGGACGCCATCTAAAAAATCTCTACTTCCATCATCATTATAAGGGTAAGTTGAGTCACACTCCTTTGGATAACAAATGCTATCTGGGAATGTTATGGCATCAAACCCAGCTGCTTCTGCTGCCTTGCCAAGCTCTAAGTAGAAAGATGGATTGCACATTGATGGATGATATGAAAAGCGCATGATTTACCTTTAGGTTAAATATAAAAGAGCATTTATAATAACAACATTTTCTGTAAAGCGATATTATTCAAAAGCTTAAGAAATAGAGCGGCTTTTATAAATTTATACTTATCAAATTATGCAAAATGCAATTCAGGATCCAGAGCTTCAAGAGTGGCTTGACGCTTTAAAAAATATTATTTCTGAGGATGGTAATGAGCGAGCCTCGTTTATCTTAGGTAAGCTTGCATCAAAGCTTACCGAGCTTGGAACTATCCCCAATTACAATCTTACAACTCCTTTTAGAAACTCTATTCCTGTGAGTGAAGAGGCAAAGATGCCTGGAGATTTATTTATGGAGCGAAAAATTAGATCGCTTATTAGGTGGAATGCTTTGGTGATGGTGCTAAGAGCGAATAAATCCGATGATGACTTGGGTGGCCATATAGCGACCTTCTCATCGTCGGCAACACTTTATGATGTTGGCTTTAACTATTTTTTTCAAGGCTCAGCAGAAGGCCAAGAGGACTTGGTCTATTTTCAAGGTCATTCGTCACCTGGCATATACGCAAGAAGCTTTTTGGAGGGATATTTTTCTGAAGAAGATTTGGATAACTTTAGGCGAGAGGTAGACAAGCCTGGGATTTCTTCTTATCCACACCCTTGGCTCATGCCTGAGTACTGGCAATTCCCTACAGTCTCTATGGGCTTGGGCCCAATCATGGGAATTTATCAAGCAAATATCATGCGCTATCTTTCTGCCAGGGGTCTTGCCCCTAGAAATAATCGTAAAGTTTGGGTGTTTTGCGGTGATGGAGAGATGGATGAGCCTGAATCTAAGGGAGCTATTGGGCTGGCAGGGCGAGAAAAGCTTGAAAATTTAATTTTTGTTATTAATTGCAATCTTCAGAGGCTTGATGGCCCTGTAAGAGGAAATAATAAGATTATTCATGAGCTTGAAAGAGAGTTTAGAGGTTCAGGCTGGAACGTTATTAAGGTTGTGTGGGGCAGACAATGGGACCCAATTTTTTCAAGAGATAAACAGGGGAAATTGCAAGAATTAATGGACGCAGTGGTTGATGGTGAGCTGCAAAATTTTAAAGCTAAGGGTGGCGCCTACACCAGAGAGAAATTTTTTGGCCAAGATCCAGATGTTTTGGAGATGGTCGAGGACCTAACAGATGAGGATATTTATAAATTAAATCGAGGAGGCCATGATCCTTATAAAGTTTATGCGGCCTATCACAAAGCGGTGAACTCTAAGGGTGCACCCACCGTGATTCTTGCGTTGACTACAAAGGGCTACGGGACAGGTTCAAGAGAGGCTGATAACACAACCCATCAAGTCAAAAAACTGACTCTAGATAATATTAAGTCTTTTAGAGATAAATTTGATATACCTGTATCAGATGATGATATCGAGCAATTACCCTATGTCAGGCCGGCTAAAGATTCCCCTGAAATTCAATACTTATTAAAAACACGCGAAGGTTTGGGCGGGCCAATACCAAGAAGGCGTCAACATGTTCAAAAGTTAACCATGCCAGACGCTAATATTTTTGAGAAATATGTCACTGGTTCAGATGGTAAAAAAGTATCTTCCACTATGTCCTTTGTTCGCATGATGACTGATGTAATTAAAGATAAAAAAATTGGGCAACACATAGTGCCTATCGTTCCTGATGAAGCTAGAACCTTTGGCATGGAAGGGCTCTTCAGGCAGATAGGTATTTATTCTTCTGAAGGTCAGAAATACAAGCCCGAGGATGCGGATCAGGTAATGTGGTACAAGGAATCAAAGGATGGAGTGATGCTTGAGGAGGGCATTAATGAATCAGGTGCGTTTTCCGCATGGATTGCATTGGCTACAGCCTACTCAAATTACGACCTTCCAATGATCCCAATCTATCTTTTTTATTCTATGTTTGGCTTTCAAAGAATTCATGATTTGGCATGGGCAGCAGGCGATTCACAGGCTAAAGGGTTTCTTATTGGCGCAACGTCGGGCAGAACAACGCTGAATGGAGAGGGCCTTCAGCACCAAGATGGCCACAGCCATCTTTTTTCAGCCACCATCCCAAACTGCCTGTCCTATGATCCCGCTTATGCCTATGAGCTTGCAGTAATTTTTCAGCACGGTATTCAAAAAATGTTTGTAGACTTAGAAAATTACTACTACTACATTACTGTAACCAATGAGAACTATGAGCAGCCTGCCAAGCCGAAGGGTTCTGATGAGGGAATTATTAAGGGGATGTACAGGCTCACTGAAAGCAAAGAGCATCAAGTGATTTTAATGGGCTCTGGATCAATCTTAAATGAGTCTGTAAAGGCTGTTAAGATTTTAAGCTCAATTGGGATTGTCGCAGAGGTATGGAGCGTTACCAGTTTCAATATGCTTAGAAAAGATGGCATTGATAAGCAGCGATTTAATGAGCTAAACCCTGATGCGCTATCAAAACTTACCTATGTTGAGGAGTGTTTAAAGGATGAATCTGTCCCAGTAATAGCTGCCACTGACTATATGCGAGCCTACCCTGAGCAAATTCGTAGTTATATTAAAGCTCCATTTTATACACTTGGAACTGACGGTTATGGTCGAAGTGATTCTAGGGAAAAGTTAAGAGAGTTTTTTGAAATAGATGCAAATAATATCGCGCGAATGGCTTCTTACGCCCTATTTAAAAAAGGCTCAATTACCAAAGCTGAGATTAATAAAATTTATAAAAAACTTAAGGTCGATCCCTCCAAACCTAATCCTTGGGAGGTGTAATGAGCACTCAAGTATTAAATATACCGGATTTAGGTGAGGCTGAGGATGTAGAAGTCATAGAAATTTGCGTCAAAGTGGGCGACATAGTTAGTGCAGAAGATCCTATTATTGTTTTGGAGTCTGATAAGGCTGCAATGGAAATACCGACCTCTCTCGGGGGCAAGGTGCTTTCAATCAAAGTATCCATTGGCGATAAAGTGAGTGCAGGCTCACCATTTTTAGAGATTGAAGGCAAGAAAGCAGAGCCGTCTGATGAGACTGATAAGCCAGCTATTGATTCTGCCACGGCCCCAGAAGTTTTGAAGGCCTCTACCTCTACTAAGACAGAAGAAATTATTGAGCAACCCATCTTGACTGAATCAGCTCAAGAGCCTGGTAATAGAGGGTCTGTTTATGCCGGTCCAGCAGTGAGGAAGTTAGCCAGAGAATTTGGGATTCAGCTTTCTCTCGTGACGTCATCAGGACCTAAAGGAAGAATTCAAAAGGAAGATTTACATGCTTTTGTTAAAGCTCGCCTGAATAGTGCTAGCAGTAATTCATTTGCTTTCACTCAACCAAACATTGATTATTCAAAATGGGGTTCTGTGGAAGAGCAACCATTATCAAAGTTTCAAAAATCTTCTCTTACCAACCTTCATACGTCTTGGATTAATATCCCTCATGTTACTCAGCACGATGAATGTGACCTTTCAGAGCTTCTTAGCCTAAGATCGCAACTAAATACCAAGCATGCACTTAAAATTTCACCCCTAGCTTTTATTGCCAAAGTTACTGCAGAGGTTTTATCAGCATTTCCAATGCTGAACAGCTCTCTAGATCAGGACCTTAAAAAAATAGTTGTTAAAAATTATGTAAATATGGGCATTGCTGTTGATACTCCAGAGGGCTTGATTGTTCCAAACATCAAGAACGTTCAAGAGAAATCAATTGTGAATATTGCTGAGGAAATTGCAATGCTGGCAAGCGCAGCAAAAACAAGAAAACTGAAACTCCAAGACCTCAAAGGCTCTTCTTTTACTATTAGTTCCTTAGGGGCCATAGGAGGAAAATTTTTTACACCGATTATTAATCCTCCTGAGGTTGGTATTCTTGGGGTATCTAAAACATTCTCTAAAGTGGTCGTTAAAAATGAGAGCTTTGAATCTCGGGAGTTTTTACCACTCTCCTTAAGCTATGATCATAGAGTGATTAATGGTGTTTATGCTGCACAATTTATAACCCAGCTAGGTGCTGCATTAGGAGATGCTGAGTTAATGGAGAAAAAATTTAAATGATAGATAAGAATTTTCAAACAGGGTGTGTGCTGATTGTTGGCGGGAGCGGAGGAATAGGCTCGTTATGTGCAAAAGCATTTGTTAATGCTGGCGCTAAAGTTGCAATTACTTATTATAAAAATGAGCAAGCCGCAGTGGATATTGCCAAGAATATTGATGCAGGAATTCAAATTTTTCAGCTGGATAATAGTAAGCCAGACTCAGTTAATAGCGTGATGAATGAGATCATTAAAAAATTTGGATCCATTAACACCATTGTGAATGCAGCAGGCTTTGATATCCCTCAAAAGTTTATTAGCGAGATAGATATTGATTTATGGAAAAGCGTTATGGATGCTGATGTCAATGGTTTTTTTAACCTAGTTAAGTCTGGTCTGCCTCATCTTCGGGCCTCTGAGGGCTCTATGGTTTTTATTAGCTCAGCAGGCTTGTTTAAATACCCTCCAGGGGATGTGCTATCGGTAGCTCCCAAAGCTGCTATTGAACATCTGCTTAAAGGAATTGCTCAAGAAGAGGGTAAAAATGGAGTTCGAGCTAACTCTATTGCTCTGGGGATTATAGATACGGGAATTTTTCATCGTCTTAGAGAGGAAAATAATACATTTTTTGATGATGCCTGGCACGAGTCTGTTCTCAACACCCTGGCCCTCAAGAGATTTGGTTACCCTGAGGAGGTAGCTCATACGGCAGTGTTCCTAGCATCCTCCAAGGCTGGATACATTACTGGTCATTGTCTTCCCGTAGACGGGGGTTATCATATTTAGCAGCTAGACAAAGAAGTCGCTGTTTTCAACTCCTAATTGCATTGCACCATAGTTTCTGCTGAAGCTTGTGGGATTATTTGCAACATGGGCTCTTGCGGTGTGCACGTCAAGAAAAATTTTCTGTATATCACTCCCCTTGAAGACAGCGCCACCACCAGCATTTGAAAATAACTTATCTACTACCTCCAAACACCTCTCTATCACAAGTGAGGCGTCGTATCTAAATTTTACTCTATCGATCATAGCAATTCCGCCTTGATTACCAGCGTTTTCAACCATGACGTCATAATTCCGAAACATCACCGTTTCAAGCGCATCAATTGTTGAAGAGGCCTCAGCTATTAGGCTCTGAGTATGAGTATCTCCAGCTAATTTAGCTGGGTCACTTGAAGCTTTGCCGTTAGCACCTTCTATAAATAGTTCTAACATTTTTTTTGTTGCACCAATAGCTGGAGTGGAGACAGCCCTAACAAATAGTTGACCCCAGGGAATTTTAAATAAATCATTTTTATTTACTGCATATCCCGGATTAGTAAGATTAAAACCATCAGACTGTTTATGTGTTCTGTATTCAGGAACAAAGACATCATCAACATGTACATCTTGGCTGCCAGTGGCCTTTAGGCCCATTGAATACCATGTGTCTTTAATTTCATAATCAGATCTTGGCAGCAAAAATGTCCTGTATTCTGGTGCCCCACCTTCTGGAGGAAAAATTAAGCCACCCAGCAACGCCCACTCACAATGCTCTGACCCGCTTGACCACTGCCAATGACCAGAAACTTTAAAGCCACCATCTACTGGAGTTACTTGCGCCATGGGAGCATATGAAGAAGAGACTAGAGTATCAGCATCCTCTCCCCAAATTTCTTGTTGCGCCTTATCATCATAAAGAGCTAGTTGAAACGGATGAATGCCAACAACACCAAGCACCCATGCAGTTGACATACAGCCTTGGGCGACTCTGAGTTGAACTTCAGAAAAAGTGTGTGGGTCTAGTTCATAGCCACCATACTGCTTTGGCTGAAGTATTTTGAAGAATCCAGCTTCTTTAAAATCTTTTATGGTTTCCTTTGGTATCCTTCGATCTTCATTAGCGGCCTCTGAGCGAGCCTTTAAAACAGGAATTAATGCTTCTGCTTTTTTAATTAGTTCATTATGAAGCTCTATATTTGTTCTTTCTCTTGTTGCTACCATATTCATACTTAAAATCTCCTGTACTTATTCATTAATGATTTCATTATTACAAGATAGATTCAACTTTATTTTTCATAATAATAATATTTATTTCTACGAATTAATATATAAATGGCATTAATATAGAAAATAACACGTACTAATAATAGCCTACATAGCTATTTAATTTTGTAGATCATCACATCTAATCAATTGATGGAGAAATATTTGTTCATATTTATTTAGAGTCTCGGCTTAGGCCCTATAATAATATTTTAAATATAACATTGCTTCATGACTCTAAATCATACTTTTGTAAATCTAAATATACCCCTTGCTATTATTTTCAGTATATTGTTGCTTTCATGCGCAGGGATCAATAGCATACAAGATACCCACAATGTCAGCACTTCCACAGGGATTGTGAAAGGTAGTATTAGTAAGAAAGTTATTTCATGGGAGGATATTCCATATGCTTTACCTCCTATTGGCGATTTAAGATGGCGCGCTCCTCGAGCATACCAAGATCAGGGAACAATTCTCTCTGCAAAAGATGGAAATGGATGTCTGCAAGAGCCAAGTATTTATGCAGGAATATCAGGGAAGGGAATTGTGGGCCAGGAAGATTGCTTATATTTAGACATTCAAGCCCCAGAAAACACTTCAAATAATTCCTTGCCAGTCATGTTTTGGATCCATGGCGGCGGCAATACATCTGGCATTAAAGATTACTATGATTTTTCTGCTTTAGTAGAAGAGCAGCAGGTGATTATTGTCAAAATTAATTATCGTTTAGGTCCAATGGGCTGGTTCACCCATCCAGGCATTCAGGATCTCCAAGCAGGCATGGATAAAACATCTAATTTTGGAACCCTTGATATTATTGAGGCATTGCGTTGGGTAAAGATGAATATAGCCAGCTTTGGCGGCAACCCAGATAATGTAACCATCTTCGGTGAATCGGCTGGAGGGCATAATGTCTTAACTTTGCTTGCTTCTCCGGTAAGCCAAGGGCTATTTCATAAAGCTATTTCTCAGTCTGGCTACACCACAAGTTCCACCTTTCAAGAAGGCATAGGCGTAAATGGTAGCAATCAAACAATCAATGTTCTGGGCTCAGACAGTATTCTGCAACAGCATAATAGTGAGGCCTACCAAGACATAAAAAAACTATACCTACAGGACCCTCAGCAATATGGAGAATCTTATCAAGCCTATTTAAGATCCATTGATGGGAAGGAGCTGCTTGCAACCTACAAGCGAATTGCAGATGATACATACCATAGACTTCCGCTAGTTACTAGAGATGGTCTAGTTATTTCCTTAGAGGGCGTTCAAGCTGCTTTAAATGATCCAGCTAATAGCAAAAATATTCCTGTTATAGCTGGTGCTAACAAAGACGAGCTATCTTTATGGTTAGGCGCAAATCGATATTTTGTTAAAGCATCCTTTCCACTCACAAAACTTATTCCGATCCCAAAGGTAGAATTTAAAAGAGAAGACTTATATAAGGTATGGGTAAAGACTCGGTCTCAGGGCTGGAAACTTAGAGGTGTGGATGAGCCTTTAATGGGATTGGAGAATGCGGGGTATCAATCTTTATATTCCTATAGATTTGATTGGGATGATCAAAAGAACTCTTACTTTGCTGACTTTCCATCATTAGTAGGCGCTGCTCATGGTTACGAAATCTCATTTATTACTGGAGATTTTAAATTTGGTCCTATCGGCAGCTTTGTTTATCCGAAAGGAGACCTAAGAAATCAAATGCAATCGACTATGATGAATGCATGGGCATCCTTTGCTAGGTCTGGAGCTCCAGATACCGGAAAGAATATCCCATGGAAAAAATTTAAGAGTGAAAAAAGATACTTTATGAAATTGGATAATGATAACGCTTTGAGCATGGAGCAAGACATGCTCTCCATGGAAGATCTTTTAAATAGCATTCAACTATCAGCGGTTGGAAGCTTACTTGAAAAATGTCTGTTGGTGCGAGAAACTATAGAGAACATTGGAGATCCTCTTGAGGATGCATATGCTGAATGGAATCAAGGCGCATGTGCCAAGTTTGACATTAATGCTGAAAGAAAAAAAATCGAGGATCAATTGATTGACGAATATGGATCAGTATCAGTTTATGGTGATTAATCACAGAGTTTTAAGTGTATTTTGTTCTTTAGTATTTTTAGCAGGTTGCGGTTCAGATGTTCCGACTGGTAACATCGAAGGTGCCCCTAGATCTAGTGATTCAATCTATCAGCAAGATGCAAGATTTTTTGAAACCAAGGATAATTTGCTACAAGATTCTGCTAGCGACACATCTCAAATTCTCTTTGGCGACCTTCATGTTCACACCACATATTCTATCGATGCATATACATTAGAATTACCCATGATGGGCTTGCAAGGCATTCATGACAGTGCGATGGCCTGTGATTTTGCAAGATATTGTGCAAATTTAGATTTTTTTAGCTTTAATGATCATGCTGAAAGCTTAACCCCTGATCATTGGCGCGAACAAAAAGAGATCGTTCAGCAATGCAATATATCCAATGATGACCCATTGACCAATGATTTGGTTGTTTTCCCTGGATGGGAATGGACTCAGATTGGAACTACGCCAGATAATCATTGGGGGCATAGAAATATTATTTTTAAGGATATTCAAGATCTTCCCGCAAGACCTATTGGCTCGAGAACTCCTGATTCCGGGCTTGGAGTTTTTGATACCACTCAGCAAGCAGTCAAAGCTCGCTGGATTGATCCGTTAAATTTTAAAAGATATTCAGATTTAAATTGGTTGCTTGAAACTGTTCGCAGTATCCCTTTTTGTGAAGATGGCATTGATTCTACTGCTCTGCCATTAGACTGCTATGAGTATGCAAAAACTCCGAATGAGCTATTTACAAAACTAGATGAATGGGGCTCAGATCCTATTGTTATTCCTCATGGCCAGTCTTGGGGGTTCCATGTGCCAAATGGAACCTCATGGGATAATCGCTTGAATGCCCAGGGTCATGATCCTAGTAAGCAAGTTCTTTTGGAGATCATGTCTGGTCATGGCAATAGCGAGGAATTTAGAGAAATCACCTCTGCAAATTTTTTGCAAGATGGTGCTATGAGCTGCCCAGAGCCCACAGAAGACTTTCTTCCATGCTGTTGGCAAGCAGGAGAGTTGCAAAAAAAACGTTGTGATGGTTTATCTGATGCAGAATGCTCCGCAAGAGTCGAGCTGGCTAAAAAATACGCTCTCGCTGGAGGGCCTTATACCAATATGGTATTTCCGGAAGCAAAGCCAGAAGAGTGGCTTAATTGTGATCAATGCACCGATTGTTTTAAGCCTGCCTTTAATTACCGCCCCAAGCAGTCTGCCCAGTATGCTTTAGCCATCTCTAACTTTGATGCCGATAAAGAGAGTCCTCAGCGATACAATTTTGGATTTATTGCTTCAACTGATGATCATACGGCTAGACCAGGTACCGGATATAAGCAATATGAAAGAAGAAAAATGACCTTTGCCACTGGTGTTAAATCTAAGATATGGGAATACCGGAATGAAGCAGAGGACCCAAATTTTCCTGAGCTTCCAAAAATTATTCCAGGAGAGGCTTCACCAGATAGTGAGAGAGTTTCTAGTTTTGTTTATCCAGGTGGAATTTTAGCCGTTCATTCAGAGGGCAGGAGCAATGATCAGATTTGGGCTGCACTTAAAAATAAAAATGTTTATGGAACAAGTGGCCCCAGAATTCTTCTCTGGTTTGATATTGTTAATTCCCCGGATGGTATTCAGCCCATGGGCTCAGAAATAATCATGAGCCAGAATCCAAAGTTTGTAGTGAGAGCTGCAGGAAGTTTTAAGCAAAATGAAGGTTGTCCAACCGAATCAATAGATTCTCTCTCACCCGAGAGATTAGAGTATTTATGTGCAGGTGAATGCTATAACCCCTCAAACGAAAGGCACATTATTGAGCGTATTGAAGTTATTAAGATTACCCCTCAGTCATATGCGGGCGAAGCCATTAGCCCGCTCATTCGAGACGTATGGAAGACTATTTCTTGTAAAGGGCAAAGTGAATGCATTGTAGAAGTAGAGGATTTAAAGTATTCGCGCGATAGTGTCTACTATGTCCGAGCTATACAAGAGCAGACACCTGCAATCAATGGAGAGAATACCTATGCAAATGGCGAAACATTTCAATTATGCAAAGGAAGTTTTAAGACAGATTTAGCAGACAATTGCTTAGGTAAAACTAATGAGCGAGCTTGGTCATCTCCAATTTATCTAAATAAACCTTAGATATTTTCTTGCTTGATCTTATTGGCCAGAGGCCTTTTAATCTTTATTAGTTCTGCAATTTTAAAATATAGATTCTCTTCATGTGGATCTATTACTTTATCAGCAGCTATAAGCTGCCATAATACTTTTAACAGCTCTTCTTTTTCTTCTTTTTCATATGAAGCATTAATTTTTTTAACACTTGGATACAAAGAGACTGATTCCATAGACTGGTCTATCATTTTTTTGATTACTGAAGACACAGTTGTATCTTGGGGGGCAATTTCTCTTACCCTTTTTTTAATTAGTACAAGCTCCGTCTTATCAAGAGTTCCATCGATCATTGCCATTTCAAACATTAATCTAAGAGCAACATCAACTTCAGGAAAGCCAATCTGCTCAATAGATTTTTTCTTTAAAAATAAGTTTCTAAACATTTAATTTAACCTCTCATTAAATATTTTTTAGATTAGCAATATTAAGCATTGATGCTAAGTACGCTCTTGGATATTTAAAAAAAGTCCCTAAAAAAATTATTGTATTTAGCTTTATTGATTTGTGATAAACATAAAGCTGATCTACTTCGGCTAACATTTTTGGTGTGCTCATGTCATACCCTAGAACTTGTGCAAGGCCAGTAATGCCTGGTTTAGTCTCAAATACACCCTGAACCATTCTTGCCTCTTCAAGAGCTAATTGTGACTCAAGACCGGGTCTAGGACCTATTAGATTAAGATCTCCTCGAATAACATTCAATAATTGAGGGAATTCATCTAGCTTCAACGCTCTGACAATACTGCCTACCGTTAGCTTATAGCGATCTTCTATTTCATGAGTGCCAACTTGAGGCGCATTTCTTTTAAGTGTTCTAATCTTAAATATTGTAAAGGTTTGTTTATTTAAGCCAATTCTTTTTTGCTTAAAAAAGACTGGAGATCCATCCTCTAAAAAAATTAAAAGCGATGCAATTAGCATAAATGGTAAAATTAATATCAAACCAATTAAGCATATAATGTTTCTTAACGCTACAATAATCATGAATCCTCTGGTAAATCTAGATATTTTAAAACATTAACATTAATATGAATATAGCTCTAACTGGATCATCGGGACTGATAGGATCTCTCTTAGCCGAAGATCTGAAAAAGATGGGACACAATATTCTATGTATTTCTTCTTCTCAATCATCACATGAATCTAACATATTTTTATATGATGAAATATTGACCAACAATCATTCATTTCAAGCCGATTGTTTTTTACACCTAGCATCGCAGAACTCTGAGTTAATAAACTCCGATATCAACAAAGAGGTCTCCATTTCCCAAAAAGCAATTGACTGCATGATGGCGTTAGGTTGTAAAAAAATTATTTTTTTTAGCTCAATAAAAGTTTATGGAGACAATTCTTTTACATACAGGCAAATTGACGAAGACTCAAAGCTTGAGCCAACGTGTCTTTATGGCACTGCCAAAAAAAAATGTGAAGCAACTATCAGTCAGCTGGCAGCAGAAAAAGATTTTAATTTCACCATTTTTAGATTGCCTCCACTTTTGATTAATCACCCTAAATCGAACCTTGGAAGAATATTTCAATTAGTCGAGAAGGGGTATCCTATACTATCTTTTAAAGCTGGAGATTCTAATCTAAGAAGTGTTTTGCCATACAGCCTTTTAAAACAGGTGATTAGCTTGGCGGTAAATGATACAAGTAAAATTAATAATCAGATTCTTAATTTAACGAACTCCAAGCCAATCTCAACCAATGCGCTTTTTGCATTGATTGGTGATAAAGTTGGAAAAAATATCAAAATTGTCTATCTTCCCAATTTTATTTTTAACATAATGAGAAGTGTTGCTAAATTAGAGTCGTTATTATGCAGATTATATGGAAATTTTCACATCTCGAATGCAAAGCTTAAGCAAGAATTCATCATCCCAGATGAAGACTAGGTATACATTTTCTTGCGCATGAATGTAATTGGAGCCAAGCTAAATTCTCTGCAAAGACAACAGAAAACAATTCTAGTTTTATTGAATGATCTCTTGCTTTCATTTGTTTGCTGGATAGTCTTTGGCCCCCCAATGG
>Ga0302134_10000515_pt1 | contig 16853 bp, 14 predicted proteins | sample CB9_SCM_MG_FD_203123 | JGI IMG/M metagenome (GOLD analysis project Ga0302134, IMG submission 203123) | Marine microbial communities from Western Arctic Ocean, Canada - CB9_SCM | ecosystem: Environmental > Aquatic > Marine > Oceanic | place: Canada: Western Arctic Ocean | collected 2017-09-19
GCGAACGCCAAAAACCGTACACTCACCCCACGCCAGCGCAATCCTTTCCACCGCCTGGCCAATGGGCGCTTGTTCCAAGTTTGAGGCCGCTCTACGCTGCGGGAGTCATGTCATTGCCGGTGATCAGTGTGGAGCAGATGCGGCGCTGGGAGGCGGCGTCGTGGGAGTCCAGCAAGACAGAGCAGGAAGTCATCGCACAGGTTGGCGAATTGGTTGCATCCCGCGTGATGGAGCTCACCCGGCCCGGCGATTCCATCCTGCTGCTCGCCGGCAAGGGCCACAACGGCGACGACGTCCGTGCGGTGGCCAATTATCTGTCGGAGCGCGAGGTGCGCCTGCTCAGCATCACCGACCCATCCAAGACGCGACAAAAACTTCCGCTTGATCTCGATTCCGCCCCGGCACTCGTCGTTGATGGCCTATTTGGCATCGGGCTGAACCGGCCGCTCAACGCGGACTGGATGCAGGTCATCGCGCAGATCAACGCCAAGCGACTGTGCGTGCTCTCCGTGGACACACCATCCGGCTTGGATGCCACCACCGGCGAGGTACAGGGAGCGGCGATTCGCGCAACGGAAACAGTGACGCTCGGCGCGGCCAAGCGGGGGCTACTGCAACCAAGCGCATCGGAGTTCGTCGGCCGGCTGCGGGTGGCGCCGGATATCGGCCTGGTGCCGTGCCTCGAAACGAGCGACTTGATGCTTGGCCAAACGGAGGATTTTGTGGGCTTCCCGCCAGCCCGGCCGGCTGGCGGACACAAGGGAACATTTGGGCACCTGGGCATCATGGCAGGCAGCATGGGATACCATGGCGCAGCTGTGCTCGCGGCTTGCGGCGCGGCTCGTGCGCAGCCGGGGCTGGTCACATTGATGACTCCGGAGGAGGTGTTTGTGCCAGTGGCATCACAGCTGGCCGGTGTGATGGTACGGCCGCTGGTGCCGGGCGAAATGACGGTTCGCTCGATCACCGGCATGTTGATTGGCCCGGGCTTGGCCGCCGATGATTTGCCGGGTGACTTGAAGGAAACTGCCGGCGAGATGTGGCTTCAGTCGTCGGTGCCGATCGTGGTGGATGCCAGCGCACTCGACTGGCTGCCGCCCGGCACGTTCCGCGACAAGGCGATTCGGGTGATCACACCGCACCCCGGCGAGGCGGCACGGCTGCTTGGCTCAACTGTGGACGAAGTGCAGGCCGACCGGGTCGAGGCGTTGCGCGCTCTATCAGCCAAGTTCGGCGACTGTTGGGTGGTTCTGAAAGGCCAGCACACGCTGATAGGGCGCATCAAGGGTCAGATTTTGGTGAACCCCACGGGCAACCCGGGCCTTGGCCAAGGAGGTAGCGGCGACCTGCTGGCCGGCTATCTGGCCGGACTATTGGCCCAACCGCTGTTGCTCGAGGACGTTGTCCATACAATCCGTTACGCCGTTTGGCAGCACGGCGCGGCGGCGGACGAGCTGGCAGCCCAAGCGCCGAACTGGGTCGTGGAAGACTTGGCCAAGCGTATCGGGGCCGTGCAAGCGTAAGCCCAAAAAGCCTTTTGAATGGCTTTACAATCAATCATAATTGACACAGCATTGTTCTTCGTTCTGCCATGCAGTTCGATCAACCTGAGTTGATTTTAGTGCTCCAATGAAAGGGTCTATGCATCTAACAAAAAGTGTCTTCCTGAGCACCCTCGCTATGGGCGCGGTGTTACTGTCTGCTTGCTCCCAGCAGAACAACGAACCCCAGATCGAAAAGGCAGCAGCGCCCAAAACCCAACTGTCGGGTGGAGCGGATAGTGTGGTCTTGATCCCCATCAGGGTTCTAGAGGAGGAAGACCCCAAGCTGTTATGGGAAATGCTTCCACCATCTTACCAGACTGACGTCGCAAACCTGATTCAGGACTTTGTAAAGAACATGGATCAGCAGCTTTGGGATAAACTTTTTGAGGTGCTGAGCCAGGCCGGACTCCTGTTAAATGATAAACAAGACCTGATCACCGCCATGATTGAACAAAACCTAGGCGGCACGGGTGCGTCACCGGAGGAGATGCAACAATCGCTTGAGACAATGGGTAAAATGCTACAAACCCTTGTCGAAAGTGACCTAGGCAAATACGCCACAGCCAAGGGCATGGATCCTGGCAAGTTTCTGGATGAGACCGGCAAGGAACTGTTTAAGTTAATTGCTGAAACCTCCAAGCTTGAAGAAGGCGACCCGTGGAACAACGAAATCAAGGCCAAGCTAAAAGATATCAAGGTGGAGATCATTTCACAGGAGAGCGACACTGCCACAATCAGCGTAAGCGGGATTCCCGACCTGCCGGATATTGATGAGTTAACGGCCATGTTTCCAGGTTTCGATGATTCCGAGGTGCCTGGGCTTTCCATGCTAAAGAACGGCGAGCAAGAGGTCGTCAAAGTCGAAGGCAAATGGATTCCAAAAACAATGGCGGATGGATGGATGGACACCATGTCAGAGGCAAGTGAAATGATTAACAACGACCTCAAGAATATGCTCGGGCCGGAAGAGAAAAAACAGGTCATGAATATCATGAACGCTGCGCAGATGGGACTGGCAGGCGCAGCCAAGGCCAAGACTCAGGAAGAGCTGCAAATGGCAATGATGCAGGCAGTGATGGGAGCTCTGATGTCTGCCGGCGGGGGTGGTGAAGGTGGAGGGCTACTCCAGGATGGATTAGGTGAATTAGGATTGCCGGGTTTTGGCGAACCAAAAGAGGATAACTGACATTCAACGCTGCTTATTAAGCAAATTAACAATGAGAACCTCAGGGTCCATGAACAAATTTAAAGCCACACTATTAATAGTCGCTGTTGGACTTATCATTCCAGCTAGTTTCGCCCAACAGGAAGACAAACCAATAAGCGAAAAGATTCTTGGTAGTTGGAAACATCAATCAGAACCAGTATCCATCACATTCCAAGCCGGCGGAAAAGGTCGTGTGAGTATGGGAGGAGGACAATTTGGTGTTGATATAACTTGGAAATTGCTGGGAACAAACAAACTGTCAATGACAGTAAAAGATCCTGGCACAGGCCAAGTTGAAACCGAGGTTTCGACTTTAAAATTTGCCGGGGACACGGTGACGGTAACTGAAGAAGGGGGCGATAAAGTAAACATCTATAAAAGAACAACGGGTGAATCTCCTGATAGTACTCTCTTCAATGCAGCTGTGGCCGGGAATCTTGAAGCAGTCAAACAACACATTGCCGCCGGTACAGATTTGAACCAGGTAGATCCAAATCCCCTTGGTACAAAAGGTAGTTCCCTACAAGCAGCCGCAGCGTTTGGATATACTGAAGTGGCCGTAGCCCTTATCGAAGGTGGAGCCGATGTGAACCAGAAAGACAAGGAGGGGCAGACTCCCCTGCACACGGCGGCTTTGTTTTGTTATCCAAAAATCGCCCAAGCTTTGTTAGACAACGGTGCAGACAAGACTATCAAGGATAACGATGGCCAAACAGCTCTCGAAATGGTGGTATTCCCATGGGAAATAGCCAAGGGAATCTACGAGTTACTTGATGGCATAATATTTAAGCCCGCCGGCAAGCCGCTGGATTACAATCGAATCCAGAAAACCAGGCCCCAAGTTGCTGCCATCATCCGTAAAGCTGCAATTAATCGTAATGCAGTAAGTGCCGAGGCGCGTCAACTGGCCGAGGGCGAGATTAGCCTGACCAACGGCGATATCATCGAAGGCACCGTGGCGGACGTGGACCAGAACGGCATCGTTTTGCGGCGCGACATCGGTGGATTTGCGCAGCGGGCCAACTGGATGCAGTTAACGCAGCAAAGCCTCAAGAAAATCCGCCGACTTGGCCAAGTTGACCCCAAACGCTACAGAGGTGCAGCGGCTTACGCCGAGCCGTTCATCGAGCCGGATGAATCAGAAATGGAGAGAAACCTCCTACCGGGGCCGGTTAAGGGGCTCGCCCAACCCGCGTTACCCTCAAGCGTGGAGGCGAGTTCAAAAGTGGCTGCGTTTGGTTCCGTGGGAGGACTGGGTCTGCTGGTGGCCATCGCGCTTGGGAGCATGATTGCCGGCCTTGGTGTGGCAGCATTTAGGGAATCCAACGCAATATTGGCAGCGGGCGTGTCGCTCTTTCTGCCGGTCATTGGCCCAATCCTTTTCCTGGTGAAACCCAAGGTCGAGTACGAGGACGAATACGACGAGGATGAGGAATACGAGGAGGTCGAGGCACCAGAGGGCGCCACCATGAGCGATACCGGGGGCGGCGCCGTAGCCGGCATGATGCCAGAGGCCAAGAAGATGAGCTTCGCCCAGACAGGTGCAAAAAAATCCGGGCTCAAGCCGCAAACCTGGGCGCGCGGGGACACACGATTCGATCGCTCATTTTTCCAGAACAACTTCCCAAACTTTTTTAAAACTGTGCTAGGCGAAGCAGAACGAGGGTTCGCCCTGGCACTCAAGACCGGCAAGCGCGAATACATCGGCCAACGCATCACGCGCATCTCGGGGACGGACATTCACATGGAGTTGCTCAACAGCAAGGAGCAAAAAATCTCCTTCAGAGAAATTGGCACGGTTGACTTGCGCCCCAAATAAACATCTGACCAGGACACACTGCCTGGCCAGTAGTGGCTTGGGCATCCCATTTTATCAATGAAACTACGCACGATACTATTGTTTGGCTCGCCAGGTGCCGGTAAGGGCACACAGGGGAAGATTCTCGGTAAAATACCGAACCACCTACACGTCTCCAGTGGTGATCTCTTCCGCAACCTCCGAATACAAAACCCACTTGGCCAAACATTCCTCGACTACGCCAGCAAGGGGAGCCTTGTCCCCGACAAGCCCACCATCGAACTTTGGCGGGACGACATCGAGAACCGCATCCACAACGGAATCTTTCACCCTGAAACCGACACGCTGCTACTCGACGGCATCCCTCGCAACGTCACCCAAGCCAAGCTTCTTGATGACAATCTCAACATCGTCGGTGTTCTGAACCTATTCTGCAAGGACATGGACATAATGGTCGATCGACTACAGGCCCGTGCCCTGCGCCAAAACCGCCTCGACGACGCCAACCTCGATATCATCCGCAACCGGCTCGAAGTATACGAGGCCGAGACCCGCCCGGTTCTTGACCATTACGGTGAAGCACTCGTGCACACCATCGACTCGACCCAGTCTCCCGTCCTAGTACTCCGGGACACGCTGGAGATTCTGGCTAAACTGGAGGCGTAACCCCACCTCACTGCCGTGACCCAACCGCTGCGCGTTGTTTTCATGGGAACAGCAGACTTCGCCTGCCCCACCCTCGTCGCACTCAACGACACACCCCGCATCGAGGTGGTCACCGTGGTCACCCAGCCGGACCGGCCCAAAGGCCGCCAGCTCATCCCCCACTCTTCGCCGATCAAGCTCGAGGCCGAGTCACAACACCTCCGCGTCCACCAACCGGAGCGACTGCGCAACGACATCAGTTTCCTCGAGCAACTCGCACCCGACTTGATCGTCGTCGCCGCCTACGGCCAAATTCTCCCACAGGCCATTCTCGACCTACCACTGCACGGCTGTCTCAATATCCACGGCTCGCTGCTCCCGGCGTACCGCGGCGCGGCGCCGATCCAGCACGCCATCCTCGACGGCCAAGCCGGGACCGGAGTCACCATCATGCAAATGGACGCCGGCCTGGACACCGGCGCAATTCTCAGCAAAGCCGCCACCCCGATCGAGCCGACCGACAACGCGCAGACACTGCACGACCGCTTGGCCAAGCTAGGCGCAGAACTGCTGCTTGAGACTATTCCACACCACATCGCCGGTGAAATCGCAGCCATACCACAGGACGACACCCTCGCCACCCATGCCGCCAAGATTACCCGTGACATGGGCTCTATCGACTGGTCGCAACCGGCGACGCAGCTTTGGAACCGGTCACGAGCGTTCACCCCATGGCCTGGCGTGTTCACCCGTCTCGATGGCAAACTGCTCAAGCTGCTCGAGATTAAGCCGACCGAAGCCATCGGCCTTGAGCCGGGCCGCATTGGCCAAGCGGATGCCGACGGCATCGTCGTCGGCTGCGGCAACGGGGCGATTCGTGTCACGCAACTCCAAAAAGAAGGAGCCAAGCGTCTGGCCGCCGCCGAGTTCCTCGCCGGCACCCCACTGCCGGCAGGCACGCAACTGGGCTAAAAAAGCCGCTTGGCCAATCCGGGCTTTTAGCAGAACATTGCGGAGTGCAAACAGTTGCCGAAAAAACCTTGCCGGACGCCAACGGGCGCTTTGGGGAATACGGCGGACGCTACGTCCCCGAGACGCTTATGCATCCGCTGCAGGAACTGGAGGATGAATATTTTCGCGCGCAGAACGATCCCGAGTTTCAAAACAAGCTACAATATTATCTGCGCGAGTTCTGCGGACGCCCTACACCCCTCTATCACGCTGAGAGGCTCACCCGGGAGCTCGGCGGCGCAAAAATCTACCTCAAGCGCGAAGACCTGCTGCACACCGGCGCGCACAAGATCAACAACGCGATGGGGCAGATCCTGCTGGCCAAGCGCATGGGGAAAACGCGAATCATCGCCGAGACCGGCGCGGGACAGCATGGCGTCGCCACCGCCACCGTCGCCGCGATGTTCGGCCTGGAGTGCGTCATCTACATGGGGTCAGTCGATTGCAAGCGGCAGTCGCTGAACGTCTTTCGCATGCGCATGCTCGGTGCGAAAGTCGTGTCGGTCGAAGCCGGTCAAAAGACGCTCAAGGAGGCGGTCAACGAGGCGATGCGCGACTGGGTGACGAACGTCCGGGGCACACACTACATTCTCGGCACCGCCTACGGCGCGCACCCGTACCCGATGATGGTGCGCAACTTCCAGCGCGTGATCGGCGACGAGGCACGCCGTCAGATTCTCGAGCAGGAGAAACGACTACCGGATCACCTCATCGCCTGCGTCGGCGGCGGCTCTAACGCGATCGGCCTGTTTTACCCGTTCCTCGACGACAAGGCGGTGGCGATGACCGGTGTCGAGGCGGGTGGCGAGGGCATCATCGAAGGCAAACACGCCGCTCGATTCCAGGGCGGCAAACTCGGCGTGCTGCAGGGCACGCGCTCGTTCGTCCTGCAGGACGAGGACGGCCAGATTCAACTCACGCACAGCGTCTCCGCCGGGCTTGACTACGCCGCCGTCGGCCCGGAGCACGCCTGGCTGCGTAACGCGGATCGCGTCAAATACACCTACGCGACCGACACCGAGGCGCTGGCGGCGTTCCAGAAACTGGCTAAACTCGAGGGCATCATCCCCGCTCTCGAGTCGAGCCACGCCATCGCCGAGGTCATCAAGGCCGCGCCGGGGATGAGTGCCGACCAAATCATCATCGTCAACCTCTCCGGCCGGGGCGACAAGGACGTCGCACAAGTCGCCGAGATGGGCATGCTCTGACGCGCTTGGCCAAGCGCTTGGCTGATCCACAATGAACGAGGCGGAAGAAATGCGGATGGACAAATGGTTGTTCGCCGTGCGCCTTTTCAAGACGCGCAGCCAGGCAACGGAAGCCTGCCGCACTGGCAAGGTCCACCTCAACGACTCCCTGGCCAAGGCCGCCAAGCCCCTTCGTGTGGGCGACACGGTCAGCGTCCGCCAAAGCCCTATTACACGCACGCTCAAGGTCGTTGGCCTCACCGGGCGGCGTGTCGGGGCCAAGCTCGTAGCCGACTTTTCCGAGGACAAAACGCCCCCGGCAGAGTTGGAAAAACTGCGTCTGGCAAAGCACAACACCGACGACTCCGGCCACAAAAAAACGGGCCGCCCGTCCAAGCGCGACCGGCGCCTCATCCACCGGTTCACCGACCCCGGTCCGGCATAAATGAGCACGAACAAAAACAGTGTTGCCGGCGGATTCGCGAGGGCTTTTTTTATTGTACTGTGCCTCGGCGTGATGCTGCTTGTCGATTGGCTCACCGGCGATTCGCTCACGAAACAGCTTGGTATCGAACCGCGATCGCTTGGTGGTCTTGACGGAATGCTCTTCGCGCCCGCGCTACACGGCAGCCGTGATCATTACCTCGCCAACGCCGCACCGTTGATCGTGCTGCTCGGGTTGCTGTTCGCCAACAGCAACTACAAGCCGTGGCGCTCCCTCTGCATCGTCTGGTTCCTGGGCGGCCTGGGCACGTGGCTGATCGGTCGACCCGACTCAAACCACATCGGTGCAAGCATTGTTATTTTCGGGCTGGTGACGTTCCTGATTTTCGTATCAGTGTTCTTGCGAAGCTGGCGCTCGGCTGTGGTCAGCTCGGTGGTCTTGATCTTTTATGGGGGGATTCTCCTGGATGTCCTCCCGCCGCTGCTCAACAGCAGTATGAAGGAAAACGTCTCATGGGAAGGCCACCTCTCCGGCGCCATCTCTGGCGCGATAGCCGCTTGGCGCGTTCGGAAAAATTGATAGGAGTTTCAAGTTTTCAGTTTCAAGCGACGGCACTCTTGGGCAAAGCGGAAGCTCCGAAGGGGCGGCAGAGCTTCAAGCTTGAAGTCTGCTCAGTGTACTGTTTGAAACTTCAACCTTGAAACTCAATCGTACTGCTTGAGCACCTCGAAGCGTTGGCTGCCTTCACTCGTGAGATGCACGATGACGCCTTTCTTTAAATCCTCCCCCTCGAGCGCGGCCTTGAATGATACGACCGAGTCAACCGGCGTACTGTTGATCCGTGTCACAATGTCGCCGAGCGAGATGCCCTTCCCGGCAGCAATGCTGTCGTTTTCGATCGCGGTGACAATCACACCCTGTTCGACCTCGACCTCGAAACGCTTGGCTAAGTCTTCGTTGATGTTTTGCACGGTCATGCCCAGCAGCTTGGCATTAGTGTCGGCTTCTGGCTTGCGCTCGGACCGGCGCATGCGGCTCACTGCTGTGAACTCCTCGGGGAACGCCCCTGTCTCGACCTCGATTTCCCTGGCCTTACCATTTCGCATGAGGCCAAGGGTCACCGGATCGCCGGCTTTCTTGAGCCGAAGTTCGCGCTTGAGCTCGTCGGCCGACTTTACCCTGTTGCCATCGACTGTTGTGATGACATCGGCCAACTCGAGATCGGAGTTTTCCGCCGGACCTCCGGAGACAAACCGCCGAACGACCACGCCATCCTCGACGCCGACGGCCAAGTCACGGTAGTCGGCATCCTCACGCAGCGTTGTTATGTTCACGCCGAGCCAGGCGCGGGTCACTTTACCGTCATCGATCAGCATATCGGCAACGCGCTTGGCCAAATTCACCGGAACGGCAAACCCGATACCGGTATTCATGCCGCGTATGAGAGTGTTGATCCCGATTACCTCGCCGTAAATATTGACCAACGGGCCGCCGCTGTTGCCGGGGTTGATGCTAGCATCAGTCTGGATGAAATCCTGGTCGAACATCATCTGGTCCGAGAACACGCGCCGACCCTTGGCGCTCACGTGGCCGACGGTGACACTGTAATCCAGCTCGTACGGCGAGCCGACTGCGATGGCGAACTCACCAACCTTGGTCTTGTCCGAGTCACCCATCTTCGCGGCAGTCAACCCAGTGGCATCAATCTTCACCACTGCGATGTCCGACTCGCGATCGACCCCGAGCACCTCGCCATCGTACTCCTTGCCATCCCTAAAAACGATCTGCACCTTTTCGGCGTTCTCGACAACGTGGCGGTTGGTGAGAATGACCCCGTCCTCGCGATAGACCAGCCCCGAACCCTGCCCGTCGAAAAGCGGCCCACGAGGCCGTGACCGGCGAGGTTGCTCCTCACGCTGCTCCTGTTGGCGCTCAAAAAACTTACGGTATTCCTCCGGCAACTGGTCGAAAAACGGGCTGTTGCCATTCGGGTTGCCACCTCCCCCGAGAACCTGCGGCTTGTTGGCCACTCGCACTATGACGACCGACTGAGAAACGCTCTCTGCCACCTCGACAAACGCTTGGTTGAGCTGCTGGGCCAGCTTGAGTGCCTCCGAAGGCTCGGCCGCCCAAGCCGGAGAGTTTGCCACCATGCCGACCAGTAGGCTGGTGCTAAAAATCGTTACTACTATTTTATTTTTCATGCTTCCTGTTGGCTAACTTCAATCGCAATCTTCGTCAGACTTCGATTGAACTCAACCAAAAACGTTCAATAAAAGCCGCTAACCCCTAAGATACGGATTTCTCGAATTAAAACAACTGAGAGCCAGAAATTTATCCCGAACGACGAAAGACACGAACACACACCAAAGAACAGGACACGGATGAACGCAGATTGTCAGAATAAATATTAATCCTTATCCCAGACTGAAACCGCTCACGGCTTACTTTTTCGCACGCATTTCCGGTTTGTGTCTGGATTCGCTCGACACTCCCCCAGGTTTGTGGATTACTTTGCCGGAGTTTTGTCCGGCACGCGTCGGGCTTTTTGAAGATGGACAAGGATTTGTTAGCCAAAGCCAAGTCGCTCGGGTTCTCCGACCGGCAGATTGCCCACCTCACCCAACGCACCGAAAGCGAAGTGCGGGCCGAGCGCAATGCGCTTGGCGTCGTGCCGGGATTCAGGCTGGTGGACACCTGCGCGGCGGAGTTCGAGGCGTACACGCCGTACTACTACTCGTCCTACGACCAGGGCGATGACGAGGTGCGGCCAAGCGACACCAGGAAAGTGATGATCCTGGGCGGCGGACCGAACCGAATCGGCCAAGGCATCGAGTTCGACTACTGCTGCGTACACGCCGCCTTCGCTTTGAAGGAGGAGGGCCTCGAGTCGCTCATGGTCAACTCCAACCCGGAAACTGTCTCCACCGACTACGACACCAGCGACAAACTTTTCTTCGAACCGCTGACGCTCGAGGACGTGCTGCACATTTATCACCGTGAGAAATGCTGGGGCGCGATCGCGCAGTTCGGCGGGCAGACACCGCTCAACCTCGCGCTGGATCTGCAGGCCAACGGCGTCAACATCATCGGCACTTCGCCGCAGAGCATCGAGCGTGCCGAGGATCGTGAGATGTTCGCCGAAATGCTGCATGCGCTCGAGATCCCTCAACCTCCCAACGGCCTGGCCACCAACGTGGCCGAGGCGCTCGAGGCATCAGCCAAGCTGAGCTACCCCGTTCTCGTGCGGCCATCCTTCGTTCTCGGAGGCCGCGCGATGCAGATCGTTTACTCCGACGACGAGCTGCGCCACTACATGCGCACCGCTGTCGAGGCCTCGCCGGAGCGCCCGGTGCTGGTGGATAAATTTCTCGAGGATGCCATCGAGGTGGACGTAGATTGCATCGCCGACGTTGGCCTTCACGACGACCCCGCCGACGCCACCGTGGTTATCGGTGCGATGCTCGAGCACGTGGAGTTTGCCGGCGTGCACTCCGGCGACGCCACGATGGTGCTCCCGCCGCACACGCTCTCAGCCGAGCTTATGGACACCATGCGCCGTTACTCCGACGCCATGGCCCGTGAGCTAAAGGTGACCGGCCTGATGAACGTGCAGTACGCCATCAAGGACGGCATAGTTTACGTGCTCGAAGTCAACCCGCGCGCCTCCCGCACCGTGCCATTCGTGAGCAAGGCGATTGGCAGGCCATTGGCCAAGCTGGCGGCCAAGGTGATGACCGGCAGGACGCTAAAGGAGCTTGGCTTCACCGAGGAACTCATCCCGGACTACTGGGCGGTGAAAGAGTCGGTCTTTCCTTTCAATCGCTTTCAAGGGCAGGATATTTTGCTGTCTCCCGAGATGAAATCAACCGGCGAAGTGATGGGCATCGATACCGATCTCGGCACCGCATACGCCAAGTCGCAGATGGCTTCCGGCAGCTCGTTGCCACTCGAGGGGCGGGTGTTCATCAGCGTCAGCGACGCCCACAAGACAGAAGTCGCCGACTTGGCCAAGCGCTTCGCCGACCTTGGCTTCAAACTCAGCTCCACCACCGGCACCGCCGCCGTGCTCACCGAGGCTGGCCTCGAGGTTGAGAGCGTTCCAAAGTTGGCCGAGGGTCGCCCCAACACGCTGGATTTGCTAAAAAACAACGAGATTCATCTCGTCATCAACACTCCCTCCGGCCAGACACCGCGTGCGGACGAAATCAAAATCCGCACCACCGCCGTGTACACGAATACCCCGATTATGACCACAATGGGCAGCGCCAAAGCCGCCGCGGAAGGCATCGCAGCGCTGAAAAAAAACGGCTACGCCGTTAAGCCACTTCAGGAATTCCTGTAGGGAATCCAAGCGCTTGGCCCGAAGCTGCCGAGGATCAATTTCTTCGTCGCTTTCGCGCTTTTCATGGTTAAATAATCTTCCAGCTTCAGGCAAATCAACCCGGCCGGATTCCCCTCTCTCCCTGCCCAACAAACCGCCGCCAGAGCATGCGCAGCTGCCCTTTCAAACCGCCGCCACTCTCGTGAGCGCCTTGAACCCGCATTGCGCGTCGGAAAAGCCAACCCGATATTGCAGCCAAGCGCTTGGCCAAGTGGGGTTACTGGTAGATGGCCCAGGGCTGGGCGAAGCCGGCGAAGCCGTCCGCCGACGGGTCGAACTTCTGGAATGTGTCGCCGTAGTGGGTGAGGTGCATCCCCGAGCGTAACCCGGCGTCGAGCGTCTTCAACTGATCGTAGGAGGCATGAACCACGCTGGGCTCGTACAGTTGGCAGTCGTGGAAAATGGTGTCCACGTTGTCCATCGGCAGGTGCTCGAAGATGAGCGGATCGAACCGCGTGTCGGCCGTAAACAAGACCCGGCCGTCGATCAGCAAGCCGGTGGACCAAAACTTCGAGCCGGAGTTGTCGCCCTCAGTTGGGATGTGCACGGTGCGGAAGATGAGCAGACGGATTCCCCCAACCTCTAACTCGTAAATCTCACGCGGCGACTTGGCGGTCTGGTTGGGGAAAATCAGTTCTGCCAAATCCTCGAAGCGGAACTTGCCTTTCTCGTGGTGCTCGCAGCCGCCCCGCAGGGAATGTTCCCAAAGGGTTTCCTTGTATTCCCGTGAGAGAATTAGCCGGGGTGTTTTTTTGAGGACGTAGTGGCTGAACAGCAGGAGTTCTTCTAGGCCGCCGATGTGGTCGGCATGGCTGTGAGTGATGTGATAGTAGTCAAAATCACCGATGCCGATGCCGCGTGAGGAGAGCACACGCGGAATGGTCGTGCCGACATCCACCAGCAGGGTCACCCCCTGTTTCGCGATGATCAGGGAGGTCGGGTCGTGTTGCCGGGCAAACGCCGAGCCGACCCCGGGGAAACAAAGCGCGAGCCCCGACTGGCTCGCATCACACAGTCTCTGCAGTCCATCCGGTGAGCCGTTGGTAATTGTCTGGGTAAACTTCATTACAAATATTTAACGACGTTTTGCTGGGGAAAGATGTATCCTTTTCGCTCATCAATTTGCAATAAAAAATGGTTTATATTGGTGTTGACGCCATGAAAACCGACGAGTAGCGTGCAGCTCAACGCCATTAATATAGGCAAAACAATACCAGAACTATGACATCAAAATCAATGAAATGGCTCGGAACCCTCTTGGGTTGCCTGAGTTTGATAGCCGTGGTCAGCACCATCGCCGAGCCGGTAAACACAAAATGCCCGTTAAGCGGCAAGGCCGTCAGCAAGGATGCCGCCACATACACGGTTGGCCTCTGTTGTGGCAATTGTCTGGGCAAGTTCACCGAAAATCCGGGTGCCTCCATTCCCAAAGTCAAGGCCGCCCCTATCAACGACGTGTGCCCATTCAGCGGCGATCCAATCAAAGCCACGGCCAACTACAAGGGCGACCTCGTCGGCTTCTGCTGCAATAACTGCAAAGGCAAGTTCGAGAAGGACGCCGACAACCTCATCAAGAAGGTGAAAGTCGCCCGAAAGACGGTGAACGACAAGTGCCCGCTGAGTGGCAAAGCTATTAATCCGAAGAAAACCTACACGGTGGCCTTCTGCTGCAATAACTGCGCCGGCAAATTCAAGAAAGACCCAGCGAAGCATATCGCTAAGGTCAAGTAAGCCACATCCGACAACCATTTAAATAACCGCCTCGGAAACGGGGCGGTTTTTTTGGTTAGACAATGTCCTTCAGCGTGTGATGCCCCGATCTCCAGCCTCGACAAAAGCAATAAAGTGCTCCACCTCGGGCAAAGCTTGAACCTCCGCACGAATGGCTTCTACTGCGTTGGCTGCGGTGAGGCCTTTGCGAAATAGAAAACGATGCGCCCGTCGCAGAGCCTCCTGTGACTCTGCTGTTACTCCGTTGCGCTCCAACCCCACCTTGTTCACGGCGCGGGTTCGTGCCGGGTTGCCGTCCACCATCATGTACGGCGCCACGTCGCTCACCACTTTTGTGCAGCCGCCGATGATCGACATTTTGCCCAAGCGACAGAACTGGTGCACCGCCGACAAGCCGCCGACGATCGCGTGATCCTCGACGATCACGTGGCCAGCCAGCGTGGCGTTATTGGACAAAATAACGTGGTCGCCCAGCAGCACGTTGTGGGCAATGTGGCTGTACGCCATAATGTGGTTCTCCGAACCCATCACCGTCGCCTCGCCGTCGCCGGTGGCACTGTGCACGGTGACGTTTTCGCGGAAGGTGTTGCGGTCGCCGATCCGTGTCCATGTTGTGCCGCCCTTCCATTTCAGATCCTGCGTCTTGAGACCAATGGAGGCGAACGGGAAAAACTCGTTGCCGGTGCCGATCTCGGTGTGGCCATCGATGACAACGTGCGAGTGAAGCCGATTTCCCTCGCCAATCGTGACGTGCCCGCCGATGACGCAATACGGGCCAACAAAACAATCCCCGCCAAGAGTGGCCCCGGGATGAATGACTGCGGTAGGATGAATCTCAGACATGACGTGCGCCTGGTCGGTTATGAATTACCCACAAGGGTGAAAGTGATCTCGGCTTCGCTGACCACCTCGCCGCGCACCGTGCAAACTCCCTTGGCCTTGGCGACCTTGCCACGGGCCCGAAGCAGCTCGATGTCGATCTGCAGCACATCCCCCGGTTTGACCGGTTTGCGCCACTTCACTTTTTCAGCCGCCATGAAATAGGCGATCTTGCCTGCGTTGTCGGCCTGCTTGAGCGTGAGGATGCCGGCCACCTGTGCCATCGCCTCGAGTTGCAACACGCCGGGCATGATCGGATGTCCGGGAAAATGCCCCTGAAAATAAGGCTCGTTGATCGTGACATTTTTCTCCGCGGTAATCTGGTTGCCGTCAATCCGCGTCACCCTGTCCACCATCAGGAACGGGTAGCGGTGCGGCAGAATCTGCATGATCTGCTCGGAGTCCAGTGGGGCTGTTATTTCTTCGCTCACTTGAGGTTGTATGGGTTGAGTGGGTTGCTTCACCGGCTTGTCGCCCGGCGGGGAAAAACTTTGCGCGGCCACCAGCGGGCGGCGGGCTTGTTGCAGAATACGCCTGGCCAGACCGCAGTTGGCGGCGTGCCCCGGCTTGACCGCGACGATGTGCCCGCGCAACGGCGCACCGACGAGACTCAAGTCGCCGATGATGTCCAGTATCTTATGCCGCACGAACTCCTCGCGGTAGCGCATCGGCTCGGCCGTCAGCACGGCGTCGTCGCGGATAACGATGGCATTCTCTAGGCTACCGCCGCGGATGAGGCCGTTCTTGATGAGGTACTCGATCTCCTTGTAAAAACAAAACGTCCGCGCGTGGGCAATCTCGATCTCCCACGTCTCGGGCGTCAGTTCGACGCTAAAAAACTGGGTGAATCGTCCGCCATTGTCGGAGCTGGTGCACGTGATTTTGAAGCCGTCGTGGGGGAAGGCTGATATCACCGTGCCGTTGTGCGTGTACTCGATCGGCGCGGTGACTTGCATCGGCTCGACGCGCTCTGCCTGCGCCTCAATGCCGGCCTCGCGTATCATTTTACAGAACTGCCGCGCACTACCGTCGGCCACGGGCGGTTCGCTCGAGTCAAGCTCGATGACGGCGTTGGTTACCCCAAAACCGCACAGCGAAGCCAACACATGCTCCACCGTCTGCACTTTGGCGTTGCCCCTGGACAGCGTAGTCGAACGGTCGGTCTCGGCGACATTCCCGACCTGCGCCGGGATCTCCGCACGGCTGTCAAGATCCACTCGACGAAAGATGATCCCGGAATTCGGCGGAGCGGGCAACAGGGTCATCGAAACCTTGTTCCCGCTATGCAGGCCGATGCCAGAAAAGCTCGCCGGCTTGGCCAGTGTTTGCTGGTGCAACACGCCGCACATTTAACAGGCGGTCGCGGTCGTTGGCAAGGTCAACGCCCGGTTCAGCCCCGAATCGTGGCGCTGAGATCGTCGCGCAGCTGCTCGATCACTTTCTCGTGCGCGGCGTCAACCTGCTTATCCTTCAGCGTGCCCTCGGTGGATCGGTAATGAAACGCGTACGCCACGCTCTTCTGCCCAGCCTCGACTCCTTCGCCTCGATAGACGTCGAACAGCTCCACCGACTCGAGGTTTTTCGGCTTGGCCTTGCGGACGCTTTGCAGCACGGCGTCGTGCGTCGTGTCGTCCGCCACAAGCATCGCGATGTCGCGCCGCGTGCCGGGGAACGCCGGCAGCGCCTTGAAGCTGCGCTTGGTCGTGCGGTGTTGCAGCACTTGGCCAAGGTCGAACTCCGCGAAAAAAACCGGGTACTTCAAGTCGTGCCGCCGGGCGAGCAGCGGCGAAAATTGGCCAAGCGTCCCGGCCGGCTTGTTGCCCAGCTTCACGCTGCCCGACTCGACAAAAAACTCGCTCGCATCGTCGTGCCGCTCGTAGCTGACGCCACGCATGCCGAACTGCCCGGCGAACTCCTCGATGATCCCCTTGAGGTCGGCAAACTCATTCACCGCATCGCGCTCAGCCCCCTCGTGAAACGGCGCAAACCGCCGACCAGTCAGCCCGATCGCCAGCCCCCAGC
>Ga0302134_10000516_pt1 | contig 16841 bp, 14 predicted proteins | sample CB9_SCM_MG_FD_203123 | JGI IMG/M metagenome (GOLD analysis project Ga0302134, IMG submission 203123) | Marine microbial communities from Western Arctic Ocean, Canada - CB9_SCM | ecosystem: Environmental > Aquatic > Marine > Oceanic | place: Canada: Western Arctic Ocean | collected 2017-09-19
AGAGTGAGATAAGTGCCACACCTGCCCAAGAAAATGGCAGTTGCCCAACGCCAGCCCAACCGAGAATCAGGAACAACGCACCCAAAGTTCCCGGAATCCATAGTCCGGGATTCCAAAGCTCAACGATCACTCCGAGCCCACCCAATGAGATGAGCAAGAAAGCGATGTCAGGATTTGAAATGAATGCCAGGAGCCGTTCTAGCAAACTTAGCTCAAGAGTAGTTGTGCGAGCATTTTCGAGTTCAAGCACGACTGTTGAACCGTTGATATCGACTGAACGCCCGTCTAGTAACCGAAGTAACGACTGATAGTCCACAGCGATGAAGTCAGCTACTCCCAGTTCAACAGCCTCGGTCGCCGAATAAGCGGTCGCAGAAAGAACGGTATCTTCGAGTGCCGAGACGTTTCTACCGCGCCGTTCGGCGATGCTTCTTATAAATGCAGCGGCATCTTGGGAAGCTTTTCGGCTAAGCGTGTCTGGTAAATCACTGCCATCTGAGTTCACCACAGAGGCTGCGCCGATATTTGTTGTCGATGCCATAGCCAGAACATCAGCTGCCGCGCCAACAAAGGTTCCCGCACTGGCTGCCTGAGCTCCTCCAGGAGCCACGTAGACCACTACAGGCACCGCTGATGCCAGTATCGACTCTACGATGTCTCTAGTGGCATCCAGTAACCCACCCGGCGTATCGATCATAAGAACGACTAGCTCGGAATCTTGCGATATGGCCGTCTCAATCCCTCTATCGATGAATCGTGCCGTAACCCCATCAATAGCTCCGTCGAGTCGAATCAACACGACACTAGGGTTCAATTCTTCTGAGTCAGTCGATTGTGCGAATACGGGGTGATCTATCGGCGGTGAGAGTATTCCCCACAACCCGACCAGAGTTACAAGCACTGAAATCAGTACCCGGATAGCCCTCGTAACTTTGTATTTCGAAAGATTGAGCACAGTTGAACTCCGTAGGCACATATTACCCAAACATCGTGACGAAAAGTTGACCAATGTCGTAAACATGCCAAAATACTGCCGCGATCGCAGTGTGGTCCCGAACTTAAGGCCTCGCTGAATTTAAATCAACAACGACGGATTACAGATGAAAATCACCGATATCAAAACGTTCCACGCGAACGATGCTCACCGAAATAGCATCTTTCTTGAGATAGAAACTGATGAAGGGATCACTGGTGTCGGCGAAGCCTACTCAATTGGGCCAGATCGCAGCGTGATATCGATGATCGATGAGATGAAGCCGTGGTTCGTTGGGCAAGATCCTAGCCGTATCGAGTGGTTGATCCGCCGAGCAAAAAACACTATGCGTTTCCCGTTGGGACAAGTTGCATGGTCTGCTATTTCAGGAATAGATCTCGCACTTTGGGATATCGCAGGCAAAGCCGCAGGCGTTCCTGTGTACAGCTTGCTTGGCGGCAAAACCCGAGACAAGGTACGGGTGTATCACGGCATATACGGCGATTCGCCATCAGCGGTTGGTCAGCACGCTGTTGAATTGATGGATGAAGGGTATTCAGCGTTCAAAACGAGTCCACTACCTTCAAATTGGCGCGAAATTCCATGGCGGCAGGCACTGCGTGAAGCCGATGAGAGAATGGCGGCTATCCGAGATGCGATCGGCGACAGTCCTGATTTAGCGGTAGATGTTCACGTAGCCATTCGAGAAACGACGCTCTCACTCGAACTCGCTCGTGTAATCACCCCGTACCGACTTATGTTTATCGAAGAACCTGCTCGTGCTGAGTTCATCGAATCGAGTGCAGAACTAAGGCGTGAGTTCAGAGTTGCCCTTGCTACCGGCGAGAACCTCTACGGTCTTCATCGATATACAGAACTACTAAACGCAGATGCAGTCGACATTATTCAGCCCGACCTACTCTGCTGTGGCGGTCTCCTCGAAGCCAAGAAAATCGCTGCAGTCGCAGAAGCCCATTATGTGACCGTTGCGCCTCACAATCCGCTTGGACTGCTTTCAACAGCGGCCGGTGTTCACCACGCTGCTTCGATCAACAACTTCGCAATTCTAGAATGGCACGGCGATAACAAGAAGAAAAAATCCGAGTTTGTGAACGAATCATGGGTTCCAGTGAACGGATATTTCGAACTACCAACCCAGCCTGGATTGGGTATGACCCTGAATCACGAGGCAATTGCTGCTAATCCACCAGCCCATTGGGATAGAGGCTTCGCTACGTACAGCGACGGCTCGCCGGGATTCCTCTAAGCCAGTTCCCAATTCAATTACCTCATTCCATAACGAAACTCTCTAAATATGAAAATCACAAAAATAGAAACTCTTATTGGATCAGATCCCTCAGCTGGCAATCTGGTCTACGTCCGAACTCATACTGACGCCGGTATTCACGGTGTCGGCGAGGTCTACCACGTTGGTCCCGACATGGCTTCAACAGTTTGGGTCGAATACTTCGCAGAGCAATTGGTAGGCCAAGACCCTACTGAAATCGAACGAAACTGGGCGCTTTGCTACCAGGGCGCCCGATTCCCTATCGGCTCATCAGGTCTTGCCGCACTCTCAGCGATCGATGTTTCACTGTGGGACATCACAGGCAAAGCTCTCGATAAACCCGTTTACGAATTGATGGGCGGAAAAGTACGAGACAAGATTCGTGCGTACTGGGACATCCACGGCAACACTCCGCAAGAACTTGGGGATGATGCTCGAAAGTTCGTCGACCAGGGCTACACGGCGCTTAAAGCCAGCCCGTTGTCACCAAACTGGCGCGACATGCGTTGGAACGATGCGCTTTCTGACGCCACAGCTCGTTTCAAAGCCGTACGTGACGCAGTTGGCGACGATATCGACGTCGGATTCGATGCCCACGCAGCAATTTACGAACCAATCAGGGTTCTTGAACTCACAGACGTACTGATGGAGTACAACCCGTGGTTCATGGAAGAACCGATTCGAATGGAAAATCGGTATGAAATGGGCAAGCTCCGGGAAAAAATGCAGTGCGCATTGGCGACCGGTGAGTGCTTGTACACCAAATTTGAAATGTGGGATTTAATCCGTGAAGGCGGAGTCGACATCATTCAGCCAGAAGTCTGCATCGTTGGCGGCCTGACCGAGATGCGCAAAATTGCGTTCATAGCAGAAGCTCATGACCTTGTAGTTGCACCCCATAATCCGATGGGTCCTCTTGCCAGCGTAGCCAATCTTCACTTCGACACAGCCACTTCAAACTTCCTTGTGCAGGAATCACGAACGCTCAAACCGTTTGAGATCGCTTCAGTGACCAACATTGTTGAACCAGTTGATGGCTACTACCCGATTCCAGAAGGTCCTGGACTAGGAATAGACATTGTCGAAGAAGTATTTACGAAAAAGCCGTACGGAAAGTCATGGCACCGTGGAGACAGGGTCAACCCCGACAACTCGATCTCGTACATTTAGCCTGTTGCAACCACCCAATCGACTGAAATTCGCATAGTGAAATGGCAGTCGATTGGGTTACATTGTCTTGAGAAACACTAGAGAACTCGTACAAATTATTGAGCACGACCAGTTGCACTGAAGCTAAGGCAAACATCAAATGGCGGATTGGGCGAAACGAGACGACGGAATAATCGAACGAGTTTCCGGATTATTGTCCGTTGCACCAGTTCGTAGCAAGAAGATGTTTGGAACAACAGCTTGGTTCCTTGAATCGAACGACACGATGTTTGCCGGCGCTTGGGGCGATGGAATCATGGCTCGAGTAGGTAAAGATCGCACTGATTCACTAATCGAATCTGGCGAAGCAGAGCCGTTCAACCCCATGGGCGGCAATAAAGCAATGAAGGAATACGTTCTCCTCAGCAGTGAACGTATCGCCGAAGATACGGTTCTTCTCGATTGGCTTGACGAAGCAAGCGAATTCGCAGGGGCTCTTCCACCGAAGCATAAGAAGCCCCGTAAAAAGAAACACAGTTAGTTCGAGCCGTCTGAGCCGACAGTGTTTGCCCAAGCACCCATTGCCATCAGACCACCATCGACGTTGAAATACGATCCCGTCACGAATGACGCCTTGTCGCTTGCCAAGAACAAAACCATGTTGGCGACGTCCTCAGCCTGACCGATTCGGCCGAGCGGGTGTGCCCGTCCAGTTGAAATCAGTTCATCTTCAAGATCGCCACCGGTACCCGAAATTGCGTTTCTGACCATCGGCGTATCGATCGCTCCAGGGTTCACAGAAACAATTCGAATGTTGTCTGGAGCAAAATCTAACGCCATCTGCCGCATCAGCGAAAGATCGCCGCCCTTGGAAGCAGCATAGGCAGAAACACCTTGCATTGATTGCAGACCCTGAACACTTGCAGATGAAATAATCACTCCCCCACCCGCTTTACGCATGTGAGGGATCGAGTATTTAGCCATCAGGAACCTGCTTTTCAAGTTCACTGCGATGATTTTGTCCCAAGTTTCCTCTGGCAGATCAACGGCATCGACATACGAATCTGGTGGCTGGATTCCGACATTGTTGAACAATACGTTCACGCCACCGTATGTATCGGCAGCGGCGTCGACAGTTGCACGACAGCCTTCAGACGTACCCGCATCGCCATGAACAAATTGCGCTGTTCCGCCTGACGCAGTAATACGTGCGACCGCCTGATCGCCTGCTTCGACGTTCCAATCGAGGATCGTAACGTTGGCGCCCTCTTTAGCGAACGCTTCAGATGCCGCACCGCCGATGCCAAGTGCACCACCGGTAATGATCACAGATTTTCCGTCGAATTCACCCATTTCAAATCTCCACGAACTGATTGGATTGCAAAATAACGGTCACAATAGAATGAAATTCTCGACCGCCGAGCCAATCTATCACCTCAAAACGATATTTCTGGCAAATATCAGCATCGATTGTCGATCAGACGCATCGAATAATTGATCTATCGCAAAACAGACTCCTCAACTTTCACAAAGGGATCTGTTAACTAGGAAACACATGCGCAAACTCCGATATAAATCTGTACTTCCCGTACTCCTGCTGATGTCAGCTGTATTCGTCTTATCAGCGTGTAGTCCGCCAGAAAATTCTGGAAACGACGGAGACTTCACGTTCAGCGTCTACACAGGCGCCGACGTGCTTGGTGGTAATTCGATTGTGTTCGATGAACTAGTAGCTAGTGAAGATCGACCGATCTTATTGAACTTCTGGGCAAGCAACTGTCCTCCGTGCCGAGCTGAAATGCCGGCTCTTCAAGAAGCATGGCTCGATTACGGCGACGAAGTACTCTTCGTTGGAATCGACGTTGGACCATACGTTGGTCTTGGTACTTACAACGGCGGACGCAAATTAGTTGAAGAACTTGGAGTCACGTACCTAACCGGTAATACTCTTGACCGGAGCGTGATCACCGATTGGCAGATCACTAATATGCCTTCAACGTTCCTGTTGAGTAGTGATGGTCGAGTTAAAGACATCGTAATCGGTGGAATTTCAAAGTCGCGACTGTCTCAGAAGGTTGAAGAACTAATCGCTGCTAATGCTGGCTAGATGAATGTTCAGGTACTTTCGAACGGCTGGGACGGTGCTACTATGCCGCAATTCACTACTCAGCCAATAGAAAACGAACTTGACCTCGAACGAAACTGAATCTTCCCCATCACCAGAGAAAAAACCTCATCAAAAACAAATGAGGCCCTGGTCCTCGCTTCAATTCCGTGATTACACAATGCTCTGGCTTTCTGGCATGGGCATGCTAGTTGCGATGCAGCTGAGGCTGTTTACTAGTACGCAATGGCTGTACGAAGAGACCGGATCTGAAGTTCAACTTGGTATCTTGGGAGCTATTCAGTTCCTCCACATGCCGATCGTCGTTTACGGTGGCCTGCTTGCCGACACCATGAACCGCAAGAAATTGATGGTGTTCACGCAAGGTGTTTCGTTTGCGTCGATGCTATTTCTCACCGTCGTAGCAATGAACGACGCCCTCTCCCCGTGGATGATCTTCGGAGTTACTGGTGTCACAGGAATCGTAAATTCACTTGGCAACTCGGCTCGACCGGCGATGCTGCCTAAAGTCATTCCCCGATCTCACACAACAAACGGGGTCACTTTCCAAACAGCATCGTTCCAAGTCGGCCAGATCATCGCACCGCTATTGTTCGGAGTTCTGTTTACGCAATTTGGGGTTGCGACCACATTCTTTGTAGGAACGATCTTCGCTGGTGTCAGCATGATCGCACCCGTAATGATTCGTGCAAGTGGTGATCCTGATCCAGACACCGTCGGACAAAGCAAGGTTGCTGCTATCCGTGAAGGAGCGACCTTCGTACGCAGACATCCGATATTGCCAGGCCTGTACATGCTGGACATCGGCGTAACCGTGGTTAGCTTCTATCGAATGTTGTTCCCACTATTCGCAAGTGGGCTATACGGCATGGGCGCCGAAGGCACTGCCCTTCTTGGATCGGCGAATGCATTCGGCGGTGTTGGCGGATCAATGCTTGTGTTCTTCACTGAAAAGATTCGTCACAAGGGCCGAATCGTTCTCGGTGCCACGATGGTCTACGCAGTGGGCTTGATCGCATTTGGACTGACTCCAATCTTCTGGGTCGGACTGGTCATTGTTGCGTTGCTCGGTGCAACCGACTCGGTAGGTATGACGATGCGCCAGGCGATAGTTCAGCTGACAACACCTGAGAGATTGATAGGAAGAGCGTCGAGCGCACACTCGTTCGCAGCCATGAGTGCGAACAACATCGGTCAGATGGAGGTAGCCTTCGTCTCAGCGGCAATTGGAGCCGGAGCAACGATGGTGCTCGGAGGCTTCGTAGGTGTCGCAGTGGTGGCAGTTATCTGGGTTGCTGTTCCAGGAGTACGACGATACGAGTACACCGAAGCGCCTTCAGGAGCAGCTGTCGACGACGAAGATGGCTCAATTTCGCTCGAAGACGACCTAAGGAATTTGAAGAAATGAAAATCACCGGAGTCAAAACGTTCATAGTCGACGGCGTGTTTAGGCCATGGACGTTCGTAAAGATCGAAACAGACTCTGGGATCGTCGGCTGGGGTGATTGCACCGAATGGCAGGCAGCGTATTCAGTTGCGGCTACGGTAAATCAGCTTGGCGAGAACATGATCGGCAAAGATCCAATGGCGTCAGAAGCCGCTTGGTGGGACAACGCATCGTTCATGGTTCGCCAACGAGGCGGCATTGCCTACAAGGCGATGTCGGGCATCGACTCAGCACTCTGGGACATTCGAGGTAAAGCACTCGATGCCCCAGTTTGGCAATTGCTCGGTGGCAAGATGCGGGATGAGCTAGAACTCTATTGGTCACATTGCGGATCTGATCGAGGTCGATATTCAGAGCAATTACAAGTTCCAAAACTTTCTACTCTCGATGACATTCGTGAACTAAGTCAGGAAGTTCTCGATCAGGGTTTCACTGGAATCAAGACAAACATTCTCGCCGTAGATGATCTTCCCAAACTGCCTACAAAGAAAAATGGCGTCGGTAACAGCGGTCAGATTAGTTATCAGCAGATACAGAACGCCGTTAGCGTAATTGGAACGTTCCGAGAAGCCCTTGGACCTGAGATAGGAATTGCGATCGACACCGCGCTGAGTTTCCGACTAGGCGGTGCGATCAAGCTAGCAAGAGCGCTCGAACCGTTCGACATGATGTGGCTTGAGACTGAAACTTGGGACCCCGGATCGTTAAGGACCGTACGAGAGTCGACTACAACGACGATTTGTCACGGTGAAAGTCTGATGGGCCCTGAAGAATACCGTCCATTCTTCGAATCGCACGCTCAAGATGTGATCATGCCCGACTTTGCGTGGAACGGCATCACAATGGGTAAAAAGATTTGCGATTTGGCCCACCTGTACGACACTGCGATCGCACCACACAACTGTCATTCCCCAATGAACACACTGGTTTCAGCAAACATTTGCGCTGTGATTCCTAACTTCATGACACTTGAATTCATTAATGATGACGCCCCTTGGCGCGACGATATCATGACTCATCCGTTTGAGATAGAAAACGGCAAACTCCAAGTACATAACCGCCCCGGTTTAGGCTCTGACCTAATCGAATCAGAACTAGAAAAGCATCCGTGGACCGGCGGAAACAACATTTAGTAGTTATGGAGCGTTTGGGAAGATTTCTATGAAAATCCCTGTATTTCAGATAGACGCTTTTACCGATGTGCCCTTCTCGGGCAATCCTGCCGCAGTATGCCCTCTCGATGAATGGCTGCCTGACGACGTCATGCAGTCGATAGCGCTTGAAATGAATCTTTCTGAGACGGCGTTTTTTGTACCAAGTGCAGATGATTCTGGCGATTACGATTTGAGATGGTTTACGCCGACTGTCGAAGTCGATCTTTGCGGACACGCAACGTTGGCATCAGGTCATGTTGTTCTGTCCAAACTTCGCCCTGAGCTAGATCATGTCCGGTTCCACACCAGAAGCGGTGTTCTGGGTGTCCAGCGTCGCAAAAAAATGCTTGAACTCGACTTTCCTCGTAATCCCCCATCCGTGATGACGGATGCGAGTGAAATAGACGCCGTCATTTCGGCATTAGGCTCGAAACCTAATGAAATACTCCACGCCAATACGACAATAGCGGTTTTCGAAAACGAAGCTCAAGTAGCTGAATTGGAACCTGATTTCTCAGCAGTGGCCAAACTAAAGGAACCGTGGCTTGCTGCCACTGCCCCGGCAGATTCCGACAAATACGATTTCGTAAGCAGATTCTTCGTACCAACTGCCGGAGTCAACGAAGATCCTGCAACAGGCTCATCTCACACCATCCTGATGCCCTACTGGTCAGATCGACTAGAAGCAACGGAACTTGTAGGCAGGCAAATATCGAAGCGTGGTGGCACGATGCACTGCCGCTTGCTGGGCGACCGAGTGATGATCGCTGGAAGTGTTGTCGAAATGATGACTGGCGAACTTACGATCTAGTTCACTTTCTCAACCATTCGCTCCAATTCGGGTGGGGACAAGCGATAATTGGCGGTAGTTACTCTCCACTCGCGCCGTCTGGTGAACCGTCATCTCTATGGTCAAATCTACATTTCTGGAATCGCTTAAAGCAGGAACCGTCCTTGCAGATGGCGGAATCGGTTCTCTCATATTCCAGCTGACCGGGCGACTTGCATCTCCAGAATTCGTTTACGAAGCGCTCAATCTTAGAAATCCTGAGCTAATCAAAGGGATTTATTCTTCGAGTCTCGCTGCGGGAGCTGTGGTTCTTACTGCAAATACGTTTGCTGCAAATGAGACTGAGTTTGCCTCCGCCGGACTTAGTGATCAGGTTGAACTGATAAATAGTGCAGCAATACAGATCGCTAACGATGCGATCAAAGATCATGTAGCTGAGTACTCGCTAAACATCGACGATTATTTTGTAGTTGGGTCGATTGGACCTGGTGGCGATGATGTCGAAGCCTATTCGTCCCAAATTGAATCTCTAATAAAAAGTGATGTCGATGCAATTCTTCTGGAGACGTTTGCTGATCTAGATGTTCTGTTGGCCTTAACAAGTGATATCTCTTCTCGAGATGATGCTCCGCCAGTAATTTCCCACGCTGCACTTGATCCAGGCGTTGGTGAGAACCATTCATGGCCCGTCGAACCTACTGAGTTTGTGACCCGTGCTGCAATTGCTGGTGCGTCAGTGGCAGGCATCAATTGTGTCGCTCCATGGGTAGCGACTGAATTTGTGAACAAAGCTAGTTCAGCTGCAATCGTCAAATCCGGCAAAATTTGCCTTTCCGCTATGCCCAATGCAGGTGGATTCGAACGTATCGGCCACAGATTCCTTGCACGAGCGAATCCTGAATACATGGGGACGCTGGCTAGGCAGCTTGGAGAATCTGGAGCATCTCTAGTCGGGGGTTGTTGTGAAGTTCATCCTGAACACGTTCGAGAAATGTCGGCTTATCTAAAATCTCGAACCGCTTCACATGATGGTGTATCGACAATTTCGAGTGCGACAACACCGAAACCAGATGCTCAATCTGATGAACACCGAAAACTCAATGGAGAATTTTCGCGAAAGATCTTAAGTGGTGAGTTTGCGATCAGCGTTGAAATGGTTGCACCAACCGGTGCAGATTCGAAAGCTCTGGATCTAAGAGCCAACATGATCAAGCAACTTATCGACGGCAACTTGGCTGATGCCGTCGACATAACTGACGGATCACGAGGTTTGCCTTTAATTCCACCAGGTGATCTAGTCGAACTAATCAGACGTCGTCTTGATTGGCACGATCAAGATCAACTGGAATTTATCTCTCATTTTGCCGGACGAGACCTGAACACGCTCGCAGTTCAATCTCGTCTCATGGGTTACCACCTACGTGAGATCAGAAACGTGTTGTTCATAACCGGCGATCCACCAAAGATGTCGCCAACCTACCCTCGTTCTTCTGCCGTATTCGATATGAACTCGGTGCAAATGATTAGAGCCACGGCTGAACAGTTAAACAAAGGGCGAGATTTCGGAGGGAATCCACTTGGTGGTGAGCTCGAATCTGGGACAAAATTTGTTATTGGAACGGGATTCGAACCAGAAGCAATCAATATGGATCAGGAAACTGATCGTCTCAGAGCCAAAATCGACGCTGGTGCCGATTACGTGATGACTCAACCAGTATTCGATACGAATTCGATGTCAGTGCTTGATCTATTTCGCCCAAATGTCCCCATTCTTCCGGGAGTGATGGTGCTGAGATCTGCTGCACACGCAGAACGAATAGCTCAAGTTCCTGGCGTGAACCTACCGCAGAGTGTGATCGATTCTTTTTATAAGTTCAGTAGCAAACAAGATCAAATCAAAGTTGGGCTTGATCTCGCAATTGGCCAAACGCACGCCTATCGTTCACAGGGCTGGCCGGGAATCTACCTCATGTCCCCAGCATCTCTGGGCGCTGCACAACAGGTACTAAAAACCCTGATCGAATAACGACCAGGGTTTTGAATAAGTACACGAACAGCGGAACCGGGATTAGTTTCGGTACGGCAAACACAATGTGTTCGCACAACTGAAGATGTTGATTTCTTCATTGTCCAAGTTTTCGTACAAAACCAACGGATTACCAGCAGCGCTAAGCACGCCTATATTCTTTCGCCCAACGACGCCTTCTTTTACAAGAATTTTGGTCAACGTATTTGAGCAAGAAACATCCTTACATTTGATCATTCGTAGTGCGGTAGCGAATTGATCCTCGAAGAACACACTAGGATTTCCATCGCTTCCAATTACGATTGATGCCCATTTTCCTGATGACCCGGAATTGTCTGCAACAACCATCCCTGAACTTGAGCAATCAAGAATCGTGCATCGTCTTACCTTCAAAGAATCTGATGTTCGATCGAAGTAAGCCATGATTACAAACCCGTCAGAACCAACGGCCAGTGAAACGTATTCGCCAGTGTTTACTGTTGAATCAACGATTGACTGAGTCGACATTGCACACTTTTCATCTGAACAGTGAGCAACGTGCAGCGAATTAGCGCCATTGCTTCGATAGGCAATCAGCGGGAGTTCATCGAAGCCAATAATTATCTCGGTGTGAACAGGATCGTACACAGTATCTACGGTGGTCAGGGCGACTTCAGAACAATCAGCATTCTCACAGAAAGCGAACTTGAGTTGGCCGTTCGTAAAGTCTCGATAACTGATCACAGGCAACCCATTGGCGCGAATCGCTACCGAGTTGTATTGCCCCACATCACCCTCGGCATCGATCAACACCGTAGTGCTAGAGGTGCAAGCAATATCGACACAGCGCAACAAGTGAAGGTTGTACTCGACAGTAAGATCGGAATTTGTCGAGTTGTCATAAAGGCTTATGTACGCCAATCCGTCTAACCCGATTGCCATATCTAGATATTCTCCTGCTTTACCAGCAGAAGAATGGGCAATCCTATCGAACGATGAACAATCGAATACAGTGCAGTGAACGGTATTCACTTTGCGAGTGTCTCGATCGTAATACACGATCAAAGGAAGACCGTCAGATCCGATCTTCATCGCCATGTCTTGCCCGTTTGCCACGTTAGAGCCGAGAGTGGTGCTTACATTGCAAGGGCAACGGACGAAGTCGATGATCCACCTGCGGAACCACACTCCCATGCAGCACCGCTGTACGTTGCAGCCTGACCGTCAGAACATGTGAGATTAGCTAGAGTATCGGCATCTATACCATCAGCGATACCGGATGGGACGTTCGTGAGTCCATCCCAAGAACTACCCGCTGCGATTGCAGCATCGACCGCAGATATACCGTAGTACTCAGTGTCGTGATCATGATCAGAGCGAGAAAGCGATGTAACGCTCCCGCTTCCCGACACATCTGCTGAAAGCACATCGTTAGGTCCAAGCCATCACCGGCCTCGATCCCTGCCGAGCTTCCAGCCGTCCCTACTGCCCCAGCGGGACCATCATCAAAACTGATAATGGTCGTAACGAAATTGATGGAAAGGGAGTGAACATGTATTACCTCTTATCCGGTAAGTGTCGTTCTTCATCACCTTGCGACGCCTAGTGCAGCGAATACGGAATTTAGGCGAACTTGATCAATCTTTGGTAATAAAAAAGGCCACCGAAGTAAAACCTCGGTGGCCTTTGCAATTTCAGTTAGAAACCTGAGCGTTAGCTCCACACACGGTCGTGGGCATCGAGTTCGTCCCACTCTGAGGTGTCTTCGAATACACCTGCAGGGTAGACACCTGCACGAGTTTCGCTTGCCTTAGCAAGGTTCTCGGCAACTGCCTCTTCATTGATCTCGAGACCGAGACCCGGTGCGTCAGTTACGTTTACATAACCGTTCTGAATTACATCACCCTCTTGACCTACGAGGTCGACGATGTCGTTCCACCATGGGTTATCGACAGAGTGCATTTCAAGCGCAATGAAGTTTTCCATTGCCATCGCTGAGTGCGCATTCGCCATTGCCACAACTGGTGATCCAGCCTGGTGGAGAGCTACACCAATTCCTGCATCACGGCAGTAATCAGCAATCCGTTTGGTTTCGATAATTCCGCCAGAGGTTGCAAGGTCAGGGTGAGCAACCGAGATCGCTCGACCGTCTACGAGAGGCTTGAAGCCATCAAGACAGTAAATGTCTTCACCTGTGCAGACCGGAGTGTCGACGCCGGCTTTAAGAGCCTGCCACTGGTCAACGAACTGCCAAGGAATCATGTCTTCGTACCAGGCAAGTGTGTACTGGTCGAGAGCCTTACCGATTCGAATAGCATTCTCAACACCCATGTGACCGAAATGGTCGGACGCCAATGGAATTTCGTATCCGATGATGTCCCGAACAGATCCGACGTACTCCTGCATCTTGGAAATACCATAGTCGGTAACCTGAATGCCGGTGAATGGGTGCATCAACGTGTTCGTTTCTTTCGAAATCTTCTTGTTGATGACTCCGCCTTCGGACTCTTCTGCGATCCAAGTTCCGATATCCATTTTCAGGAACTCGAAACCACGATCCATTCGGTCCTTCAGAAGCTTGCCCATTTCTTCAGGGTCTTTCTTTGAAGGAGTGTCTGCGTAGACCTTCACATTGTCGCGGTACTTGCCGCCAGCAAACATGTAAGCCGGAACTCCGAACGCCTTACCAGCGACGTCACAGAGGGCCATTTCAATTCCGCAAACACCGCCACCTAGTCGACCGTGGCCACCGAATGGCTTGATCTTCTGGAATAGACGGTCGATGTCACATGGGTTTTCACCGATCAACCGACTCTTGAGCATGAGAGCGTAACGAGCTGATGCACCGTCACGTACTTCTCCGATTCCAACCAAACCCTGGTTGGTTTCGAGTTTGATGATCGGCCAACGCCATCCACCACCACCGACTACTGCGATTCGCATGTCGGTAATTCGAAGATCTGAAGGGCTAGACGAGGTCTTTACCTGATCTACTGCACTTGTAATTTGATCTGCCAATTTACTTTAATTTCCTTGTTTCTAATCTAAAAAGATCGACAGCCGCTACTTCAGGCGGTTGGCTTTCCATTCTTCAAAATCTTTGTCCATCGCTTCTGAGAACTCGCGATCGACTTCACCCGGCGTGTACACACCTTCTCGAATTCGCTGCTGGCCGAATTCATCTTTGAGGCGAATTGCTTCCGAACGTTCGACGACTTCTAGTGCCAAATGCGGCGGTATGAAAATCACGCCAGTGCTTGTACCCAGCACAACGTCACCGGGAACACACGTTGCTTCACCGATTCGAGTTATGCCGTTTATTTCAGGCATGCTGACATCGAGAATAGCGCTTGGGTCAACGCCACGCACAAACGCGTTGAAATCGTCCATCTCGAGAATTCGCTGAGTATCGCGAATCCCGCCGTCTATCACCATTCCAGTTCCAGAACGTGATTTGATGGCCGTTGCGAGGTTATCGCCAGCGAAAGTGCCGTTGTAAATCTTGCCGAACAAGTCGACCACAATCAGGTCGCCTTGTTCCAATTCATCGATCACCCAAGAGTTCTGGAAACCTACTCGGTCATCCTTTTCACCCTGCTTGTCGATTGAATCGTGCAAATCTGGTCGACGCGGTACCCATCGGCAAGTAACTGCCCTACCTACGATCACACGACCTGGATGAAGATTCATCCAATCACCTGCAAACTGGAAATGATAGTCGTTTCGTTTGCAAGTGCCCCACGCTTCTTCGGTGGTCACTAGCTTCATACGTTCGAGAATATCGTTCGGCACCAATGGTCGACCATTTGCATCTCGATCGCCGTCCCATTTGCTGGTAACAGCTCGGATCATTTCAGGATTGGTTACGTTCATGGTTTCCTTAGTGAAAAATGTGCGTACAAAGAATGGAATTTACGATCAAAAATTCTACACCTAGATTTGAGGTGCAGGAGTCCCATCAGAATTCATAATGCCGGCTTCTATCAAAGCTTCTCTCATCTCAGCCATTTGGGATTCATTGAGCGGAAGATTAGGCTTCCTTGGGACTGTACCTTCGTAACCCAACAGGTTCAGTCCAGCTTTTTGCACGCCTACGCCCCACCCCATTCCGGCGGAGTCGACACGGTTAATTTTTTCTTGCATCTCACGAGCCTCAGCGTATCGACCGTCGAGACAAGCCTGAATGATGTCTCGTGCGATGTGTGGTCCCCAGTTGCCAAATAGCAAGCAGGCTCCAACCGCACCGATCATCCCGCCCGGCATAAGTAGTGTCCCATTGCATGTCCAGAGCTTTACTTGCTCATCGACGAACTGTGCCATCCGGCACTCGTATCGGTAGTTGAGAGACATGATGTACGCGAAGACGTTGTCGAATGCGGTTATATCTCGAAGTTCTTCCTTCGTGATGTCGATTCCCATCGGAGTCTTTGGCTGATGGATGATGACAACCGGCACGGGACTAGCTTTGGTGACCTGTTCAAAGTAGTCCTGGATCGGTGCGCTATTCACTCCGCGATTTGAAGCGGGGACACGCACTCGGACCATGTCTGCACCAGCATCGGCATACAAATTGGCCAGCCTGACAGCCTCGGTAGGAGAAAGCGTGTCGATTCCGGCTATGACGAACCTTCGCCCTGCATGAGCTTCGGCAACAGTTTTTATCGCAGCCACCTTCTCAGGTTCGCCAGTATGGAACTCTTCACCGCCGTAGCTACCTACTACGAAACCAGAAAGAGCTGTGCTCGAAAATTTGTCCACGTTTCTTGCAAGTGCGTCTAGATCAAGCGATTCATCTGCCTGAAACGGCATATTTGTCGGTGCAACGATAATTGGGTCTGAGGTTGGTATTGGCATGTAATTTCCAGGGCAGTCTTGGCAAATGGGTCACGCTTTGTGATCGAAGAACAAAATAGTACCTCGCTATTTAGTTCAAGCGGCTGTGCGTCGATAAAAAGATCACAACTGATTCATTCTCTGAAAACCCAAAATCGCTCTGTTTACGTTTATCGTTGTCGACAGTCGTCGAACAAAGTCGAACTGATAACGGCATCACAGTAGTGCGGTGGTGATGTGTTGAGGAAAACATTCAAATTGAGCAAATTACCTGTCGGCCCACTAGCCACATTGTTGTTACTAGTAATGGCGACACTCGGCTGCTCGACAACTACCGAGCCTGCGCAGGATTCAGAAATCAAAGCACTGGTTGTATTTGCTGCAGCGTCGGATATAGGTCTAGGAACTTCAAGGATTCCACTCAATATCCAGATGATCGATGGAACCCGCTTCGACGACAAAGCCGATGAACTTGAAGTCACCTACACCGCTCCTGAATCGGATGTAGCGAATATGGTCGAAGACCTCACATGGCGTGAGTGGCCAGTACGAAGCGGAACGTACACGGCGACCATGAAGTTCGACAAAGTTGGTTTCTGGAAGATCAAAGTCCGATCGAAATCGGACGATTCACTTATGCCAGCAGGTTCCGGAATACTTGTGAAATCTTCGACCGAAGCGCCCGATATTGGAGATGCTGCGCCTCTGACAGCCACCAAAACTGAACCAGCAGATGGGAATCTCCGATCGATAACCAGCGCGCCAGAGCCTGATTCCGATTTATACGCAATAAGCTTCGACGATGCAGTGGCTACGGGTAATCCAACCGTTATCTCGTTTTCAACTCCTGCCTACTGCCAGTCGGGTACTTGTGGACCACAAACTGAAGTTCTTTCGCAGTTAGACGATGAACACAAAGGCCTAGCGAACTTCATACATGTTGAAATATTCGACAACCCTGAAGAGATGCTGGCAGCTGGAGACCCTTCACTCGGCATCGAGTCATCGGTAATCCACGAGTGGGAGTTTCACACAGAGCCATGGACATTTGTGGTCGATGGTAATGGAACAGTCGTC
>Ga0302134_10000520_pt1 | contig 16769 bp, 18 predicted proteins | sample CB9_SCM_MG_FD_203123 | JGI IMG/M metagenome (GOLD analysis project Ga0302134, IMG submission 203123) | Marine microbial communities from Western Arctic Ocean, Canada - CB9_SCM | ecosystem: Environmental > Aquatic > Marine > Oceanic | place: Canada: Western Arctic Ocean | collected 2017-09-19
TCGACGTCATCCGCTTCGAGGTTTATCGTGATACCACCGTTACCCGTGAGGCCATTAAAAAAGGGCTGCTTGATTTCTACATCGAACCGGATATCAGGCATTGGGTGCGGTCTTACAACACTCCCGCTGCGCAGCAAGGGCTACTGCGCAAGGAAGAACTTTATATTCGAGACAGCGCTGGGCCACAATTCACTGTGGTCTTTAATACCCGTCGCGAACTGTTTGCCGACCCGCTGGTGCGGGAAGCATTGGTGCTGGCCTTTGACTTTGAGTGGCAGAACAGGGCGTTGTGGTATGACTCTCAAGTTAGAGCGCAGAGTTATTTCGCAACGTCGCGATTCGCTGCGACAGGGTTACCGGACGAAGCGGAACTTAAACTCCTTCGTCCACATGCCGACCGCATACCATCGAGGGTGTTCACGCAGCCATTCCAAATGCCCGTCAGTACAGGCGAGGGTCGCAATCGGGCGGCACTTGGCCGCGCCCTGGATCTATTTCACGAGGCGGGTTGGAAACTTGAGGGCGACAGGCTCATGAACGCCAAGGGTCGGATATTTGAGTTTGAGTTTTTACTACCGAGCCCGGACCAGCAGCGCATCGTGTTGCCCTATGTTGATACATTGCGCCGCCTCGGCATCAGTGTGCATTTGCGTGTGGTTGAGAGTGCACAGTGGATAAACCTGATGCAAAACTTCGACTATGATGTATTCCTTCAGGGTCACAGCACATCTCAGCCGCCAATCATGATGCTGCCATTTTATTTTCATTCCACAGCGGCGGCGAAACCACTGACCTATAATAAGGCAGGGATTAATGATCCCGTTGTCGATGCGCTGATCAACCAAGCTCAGCAGGCGGTGCGCCTTGAGGACATAATCACAGCCTGCCGTGCCCTTGATCGGGTGCTGTTGTGGAGTTTCTACCATGTGCCACTGCAACAGCTTGAGCAGCCGCGACTGATTTACTGGGACCGGTTTGGCCGACCCGAAGGAGAACGTAGTGCCGAACATCAACAGCCCGTCGATTTTATCGACCTGTGGTGGTATGACAAAGATCGGGCAGCACGTGTTGAGGCAACCCTCAGTGCACACTAAAGGCGGGATACTATGAGTCGCTATATCGCAAGGCGTCTGCTGCTTTTGTTGCCAACGTTGATCGGGATCATCACCCTCAATTTCTTTATCGTACAACTGGCACCTGGGGGCCCTGTAGACCAGACCATTGCAAGGCTGACCTCCCAGGATGTTTCCACCACCTCGAGAATAGGCCTATCCACCCCGGCACCCACTCAGACAAATGCCGCGTCCCAGTATGTTGGGGCAAGAGGTCTTGATCCAGAACTGATCAAGGCGATCGAAAAACAGTATGGTTTCGATCGGCCCATACACGAGCGTTACTTCAAGATGCTGTGGGACTATTTCCACCTCGATTTCGGCAACAGCTACTATCAGGGTAGACCCGTGATCGACTTGATTGTCGAGCGACTGCCCGTATCGATTTCGCTAGGTCTGTGGTCTATGTTACTGATCTATATGACCTCCATCCCCCTTGGTATAGCCAAAGCTGTCAGAGATGGAACAGCCTTCGATGCCTGGACCAGCGCACTGATTTTCATCGGTTATTCCATCCCAAGTTTCCTGTTCGCGATCATTTTACTGGTGCTGTTTGCCGGTGGCGCCTATTACGACTGGTTTCCGCTCAAGGGGCTCTCTTCCCGGGATTTTGATAGCCTCCCGCCACTCGATCAGGTCATCGACTATATTTGGCACATGGCGTTACCTGTCACTGCCATCACTATCGGTGGCTTCGCCACGCTCACCATGCTGACCAAGAACTTATTTCTCGAGGAAATTTCCAAGCACTATGTGATGACTGCGCTTGCTAAAGGGCTGACAGAACAAAGGATGCTATACGGCCACGTGTTTCGAAACGCTATGCTGATCGTCATCGCCGGATTTCCAGCGGCCCTGATAGGCATACTTTTTACGAGCACCCTGCTCATCGAGGTCATATTCTCTTTGCGCGGGCTGGGCCTGCTTGGATTCGAAGCGATCCTGACCCGGGATTACCCCATCGTTTTTGGCACTGTGTTCTGTTTTACATTAATCAGTCTGATACTCACTCTGATCGGCGATATCACCTATACCCTGGTGGACCCTCGAATCGATTTCGAAACGAGGGACGTGTAATGGCTGAAGGTAGATTGTCACCGCTAACCCAGCGACGTTGGCGAAACTTCAAAGCTAACCGTCGAGGTTACTGGAGCCTGCGGGTAATCATGGTGCTGATTGTGATTAGTCTGTTTGCAGAAATCATTGCCAACGATGCACCGCTTGTTTTGAACTACGAGGGTCAATTTTATTTTCCCACGTTGGTCACCTACCCGGAGTCAACATTCGGCAGCTTTTTCGACACGGAGGCAGAGTATCGCGATAAAGAAGTGCAAGCCATGATCGAAGCTGGCGATGGCTGGATGATCTGGCCACCGATCCCATTCAGCTACGAGACCATCGATTTATATACAGGCAGTACCGTACCGGAAGCACCTTCCGCCAGGCACTGGTTAGGCACCGATGACATCGGGCGCGATGTAACGGCCCGACTGATCTACGGCTTTCGGCTGTCGATTATGTTCGGGCTTGTTCTCACCCTGCTCAGTTCCCTGTTCGGCGTTGCAGTGGGTGCTATACAGGGATATTTCGGGGGACTGGTTGATCTCATCGGACAACGACTGGTCGAGGTCTGGTCTGGCCTGCCGGTACTATTTCTTCTGATTATTGTCAGCAGCCTGGTGCAGCCGGGGCCATTAGTGCTGCTGGTGCTGCTATTAGCCTTCAGTTGGACTGCGCTGGTGCCGGTAGTGCGTGCGGAATTCCTGAGAACGCGCAATTTTGACCATGTGCGTGCCGCAAAGGCGCTCGGTCGCAGCGACTGGGTCATCATGGTCAAACACGTGTTACCGAATGCGATGGTCGCGACCCTCACTTACTTGCCATTCGTACTGAACGGATCGATCGTCACACTGACAACACTGGACTTTCTTGGCTTTGGGCTCCCGCTCGGTTCCCCTTCACTGGGTGAATTACTTGCCCAGGGTAAAGCCAACATCGACTCACCCTGGCTTGGATTATCGGCGTTCTTCACGCTCGCTATCATGTTGACGTTGCTGATCTTCGTCGGCGAAGCCGTAAGAGATGCATTTGACCCGAGGCGGTCGGTGAACTGAAGCGATTAAACGTTAAGGCGAATTTTTTGCCTTACCTGCATCAATCCACCAACTATCCACAAGCCGAATAGCACTGCCGACAAGGTATTCAGAGGGTAATTTCTCGGGACCGCGGGCGACAGTCAGGGTCAACTCATCTGCTCCGACGGGCAGGGTGCAGGTATCCTCTTTGAGATCGGTCGAAACCAGTTTGCTGGAGGACACGTGCTTTACACCCTCTGACACAGGGTCCCAGATCACACGATCGTCCGCTTCTTCCAGCAATACGAGATCACCGTCGTCGTTGACACCCAGCATGTTACCGTCCGGTGCGATCAGAAAGACAAAGCGATGTTCGGGATTTAAGAACGTGACTGGCCGTTCTTGAAACTCTTCTTGATTTTTTATTTATCAGACTCCGGAAAAACTCCTCAATAAAAGGGGTTTAGTTGTTCGATTACTAGGCATACTCAGACGAGCGCGAGCTGGTTTCCCTCACCAGTTCCCAGATACAATATGTAAGATCTGCCTATACCAAAACGAATTTTATCATGGGGTACTGGTTTACATGACGACGACCGAGCAAGCAAACGAATTACGCGTTCCACCCATCGGCTTCGGCATGTGGGACGACGTTGCACAGACTGTGAAGGATGCCGGGGGCCTACCAGTAGATAAGGATGACGATCGAGACACTGCACAACTGGCTGTACTGCATCAGGCAATCAAGCTGGGATATCGCCACTTTGACACGGCAGAGATGTACGCTGCTGGGCATTCTGAAACGATCCTTGGTCGCGCCCTCCTCGAGCAGGAGCGCAGTGACTTTATGATCACTTCCAAGGTCAGCGCTGAAAATCTTGCCTATGATGACTTGCTGGCAGCGTGCGACCGTAGTCTCGACCGTTTACAGACCAGTTACATTGATATGTACCTGATCCACTGGCCTAATCCCGAGATACCGCTCACCGAGAGCTTTCGTGCGCTTAATCATCTGGTGAATGTTGGGAAGATTAGACACATAGGTGTCAGCAATTTCAGTGTGCCTTTGCTCGAGCAAGCGGTGCAGCTGTGCGAGACGCATCTGGCCACCAATCAAGTATATTACGGCCTGCTCAATAGAAAACGGCAGGAAGATGGCACGTTAAAATTTTGCCAGGGAAACAAAATAGTACTCACGGCTTACGCACCGCTAAGAGGTGGCGTTCTGACACACCAGACAGTGCTCGAAATCGCAGAGAGAATCTCAGCAACACCGTCACAGGTAGCCCTCAATTGGTTGATCCGCCAACCAGGCGTTATAACAATCCCTCACTCCAGCAACGAGCAGCGCCAGAAAGACAACCTAGAGGCCACCAACATTCAGTTGAATGAAGCAGATGTCCAGCATTTGGATATGCTGGGGGCGGGGTGAGCTGACCCGGGTTTCTCGGACAGTTAATTAAGCCACACTTTCCATCTGCATTGGCGTTTTATAGTTCAGCGTTTGATGTGAGCGTTGGCGGTTGTAGAACACTTCGATAAAGTCAGCGATTTTGTCTCTTGCCACGTCACGACTTTCCAGGACCCTGCCTTCCAATAACTCAAACTCCAAAGTCGCAAAGAAGCTCTCCGCAACCGCATTGTCCCAACAATCACCTTTAAGGCACATACTCGAACGCATACCCAGCGACAACAGACGCTGACGATAATTCGTCGCTGCGTAAGGCCTTCACTGATCAGAGTGATGGATGAGGCCCGCCTGTGGGTTACGATTCTCTATCGCCATATTCAGGGCCGCCATATTCAGTGGTACATCATTGTACGTGCTGATGGACCAACCCACTACCGTTCGCGAGTACAGGTCCATCAATATCGCCAGATACAGGTGTCCCTCTCTGGTCGCAACATATGTCACTTCACCCACCTAGACCCTATTTGGCACTGCTTAATAGAAACCTCTCGATAACAGACTCGGTGCGCGCCAGTGATTTCCCTTTGACCGTGTCGTGACCACGAAGCATTGACAACGTTTCGCGACAATGTCCTGCTGGCGGCGGATCCGGGCCACCTGGTGTTTGCCGCAATGGATACCTTCCTCGTTCAAGACTCGCCAGGCCTTCACGGCGCCGCTATGACCGCGATGCCGTTCATGCACCGCCTCAATATGCTTTAGTCGGCCGCGATCGGCCGCTGTACACCGACGGCGACACCAGTCCCAGTAGCCAGAACAACTGACGTTCAACACACGACACAGCAGCAAGACCGTATGCTGACTTCGTTGATCAGAGATAAAGGCGTACTTCACTCGGGCTGGTTGGCAAAGTACGCCTCGGCTTGTTTGAGGATGGCATTCTCTTCTTCGAGCTCAGCGATACGACGCTGCAACGCCTCGACATTCGACAACGGTGCGCGACGCCCCTGGCCGCTGAAGGAAGCTTCACCCTTAAGCTCTACCTGGCGTTGCCATTTGTAAAGCTGGTTACGACGCAACCCCAGTTCACGTGCCAACACCGTGGCTGATTTCTCACCTTTGTTCAGTTGCCGTTCGGCTTCCTGCTTGAAGGACTTGCTAAACTTCTTTCGTTCCATAAGACATCTCCACGGGGTATTGCCCCTATTTTGATGTCCGTGAACCTTGGGATAGTTCACCCCGACCCCATAATTCGACCCCAAAATTCCAAACTAAGGTAGGGAATAACCAAGATCCAGATCCTCAGCGGCCTTGTTGAACCACTCCACCACTTCGCGATGGTAGGGAATACCATCTCGCTTACGTAGTTCTATTTCCTCATGCTCCATCAGACCGGCATAGTAAACACGGTCGTGATCCTTTGTCGGTTTCATTGAGGAAAGCCGCTCAAGTAAAACATCCATGTCGTTCTTAAAGTCAGTCACATCCCGAAAAGCATCGATCTTAATCGCCATGACAAACAGTGAGTAGGTATTTTGATTAACATGGCCGGCGCCATTACCGGACAGAATTCCTGCCATGATGTCGACGATCGTTGCAAAGCCATAGCCCTTGTGACTGCCATTCTCTCTTGTGCCACCAAAGGGCAGCATCAAAAAGCCACCGTAATCGGGGGACGGCACCTGCTCCATGACAGGTTCTCCGGCAAGGTCAGTAATCCAGCCGGGCTCCAAATGTGAGCCTATCCTGCGGGTCAGCATAAGCTTGTTAGCGGCAACCTGTGTCGTGGCAACATCAAACACGAACGGTGGCATCTTACCGGCAGGTGCCGCCCATGCGATAGGATGGGTACCAAACACTGGTTCCGAACCAAACGTCGGCACCTGCAACCTGCCACCTGCTGAATGCATAGCGACGCCAATCATATCGTGCTCTAACGCCATTAAGGGATAGTAGCCCACCATGCCACCATGCCCGCAGTTCTGTATCGTGACCGCACCCATACCGGTTTGCTCAGCCTTATCAATCGCCATCTGCATACCAGCTGGTCCTACCTGGATACCCAGTCCGCTGTCACCATCGAGGCTCGCACTAACGAGAGACTCACGTAGTACCTTTACATCGGGTGTGGGATTCGACTGTCCTTTCTCATAATAGGTGATGTAATTGCGTAACATATTGGATACGCCATGGCTCTCACAGCCACGCAGATCGCTAGTCATCAGTACATCTGCCATCAGCGCCGCATCTTTGCCCGACACACCCATTTTCCTGAAGATCTCCTCGGTAGCCGCGCGAACTGATTCTTCCTTTACCAACACTTTATCGGCTTCGGGCACCAAAAATCGTTTTAGCATGTGAAATATCTCTTAAAATCTAGGGACGAAGTGTACCGAAACCGACGGCTTCTGACACCTGGCCCTGCGGAGGGGACACTTGCTATGCATGAACCTCTGGCTACACCAGAACATATTTACTCCGGCACTTTACCCCGACCCCAAATTTCCCTTTTCGACAATTTCGTCTGCAGTATGGGATCATATAGTCAGCCAAAAAAATAGAGGAGAACGACATGCCCACGTATGATGCGCTAACAGCACTACCCAACGGTGAACCGGGGCCATGGGGGGAATCAGTTTCGATTAGCTACGATAAACGCGATGTGTTGCTTTATGCAGTTGGCATTGGCATTCGCGACCTGCGCTTCATTTTTGAGGGTAATCCAGACCTAGCAGTATTCCCAACATTTCCAATTCGTTGGGGTGGCGCTGGCGCACTAATAGACCCAGCATTGATACCGCCTTCGCCGGGTCCCCTGACTATTGATGCGGAGCGCTATTTGGAACAACTAAAGCCCCTGCCAGTCGAAGGGACTGTGCAAGTAACCTCCCGCCTCATCGGCGCGCATCCGCGCGGTAAAGGCAATGGTTTTGTCGAGACCGAAAGCCAGGTCACCGATGCCAACGGTGAGGTGTACGTACGTATGGTAAGCGGGTCGTTTCGCCGCGGGGTCAACGAATTAGGCGACATAGAAATGTTTAAGGGCAGTGGTCAGACCTACTCGGCAAAAATTGCTATCCCCGATCGCACGCCGGATATCACAACACAGGCACATATCCCTGATAATCAGGCGCATATATATCGTCTTTCGGGAGACTACAATCCGCTACACATTGATCCGGAAGCAGCAAAGTTCGGTGGTTTTGACGCACCAATATTGCACGGATTATGCACCTTTGGACACTGTGGCCAGATGTTGCTCCAGGCGTTATGCGATGGTGATGTACGGCGTTTCAAAAAGATCAAAGTGCGTTTCTCGTCACCTGTCATGCTGGACGACACGATTCAGTTGCGTGCCTGGCAAGATGGATCCGGACGGGTGATTTTCGACGCCCTGGTCGAGGGTCGCCAAGTGGTATCGAATGCGTACTTCGAATACACCGAGTAGACCGTGCGATTAAAACTGGCTTTCGTCGGCTGCGGCCGAATTGCCCAGGCACATTACCTTTATGGCTGCCAGTGCTCGCATGCGCGCCCTTTCTCGGCATTGGGTCTGACTGCAGAAGCGGCCAGCACCTACACCTTTCCCAACCTCATGGGACGCCAGGATGCCAGCTGGTTTATGTTGTCGGCGGAGTGGATGTCGGCTGAAGAGTCTCTTCGAACCGGGCTGGTACGGGAAGTGCTGCCTGACGAAGGCTTCCTAAAAGCAGTCCAGGTGAAGGCGAGAAAAATGGCAACGTTTCCACTGTCTTCTCTTAGAGCAACAAAGGCGCAGATCATGGCTCCGCACAAGGCTAACATGAAGGCCGCAGCAAAAAACGAGGACATGGCTCTTGTTCCACTACTCAAGGCCGCTGCCCATAAGGAAGCCATCGCTGCATTCATGGAGAAACGCGAACCGGATTTCTCAAACCTAGACGAGTAATGTCGCTGCCAGGTGTGCGGAAGTGACTCGCTATTAGCAGGTGTGAAACAATAGAGACTTCAAAAAACAGGGGAAGCCGAGGATGGCTGGACTATATTACGAAGAGTTTACAGTGGGCATGGAATTTTCTCATGCTCTCACCCGAACGATCACAGAAATGGACAACACCATGTTCTGTGCAATGACCCATAATCCTCAGCCACTGCACTTAGATGAAGAGTTCGCTAAAAAGAGTGAGTTCGGCGCCCGAATCGTCAACAGTCTATATACACTCGGTCTGCTGATTGGTGTAACAGTCAGTGAGACTACCCTCGGGACCACCATTGCCAATCTCGGCATGAATGACGTGCGCTTCACGAACCCGGTATTCCATGGCGACACGATGCACGCAGAGAGTACAGTCAAAGAGATGCGCGAGTCGAAATCTCGCCCCAATGCCGGCCTGGTGGTGTTCGAACATGTCGGCTACAACCAGCGCGATGAAGAAATCGCCTACTGTACACGCACAGCCTTTATGAAGAAGAGACCAATATGAGTTGGAAAGCCGATGTTGATGAACTAGCACGCCAGAACGAACTTGCAAAGCAGATGGGGGGTGAAGATAGCGTCGCTTTCCAACACTCGCGGGGCAAGTTGACGGTACGCGAACGAATTGATCTGTTAGCGGATACAGACAGCTTTAATGAGATCGGACCGCTTGCCGGTACTGCCACCTGGGACGGGGACCGGGTCAAGGATCTGAAACCATCAAACACGATCGTCGGCACCTGTACGATCAATAACAGAAAATCCGCATTCTCCGGTGGAGACTTTACGATTCGTGGGGGCGCCGCCGATGCATCTATCGGCAACAAGAGTCGTTTCATTGAAGAGTTCGCGATCAGCAACCGCATACCCTACATCAGGTTACTCGACGCAACCGGAGGTTCAGTAAAGACCTTCGAGCAAATGGGTCGAACCTATCTACCCAATGGGCAAGGTACTCAAGCCGCTATCAAACTCATGCAGACCGTACCTGTTGTCTCAGCGGTATTGGGTTCAGTAGCCGGACTACCCGCCGTGCAGTCTTGCATGTGTCACTTCAACCTGATGGTAAAAGGCACGAGTCAGGTCTTTGTTGCCGGGCCAAAAGTTGTTAAGCAGGCTACCGGCCAGGAAATATCCAAGGAGGACCTCGGCGACGAACGAATCCAGGTCAAAAATGGCGTCATCATGAATCTGGCGGAAGATGAAACAGATGCTATTGACCAGGTGAAACGTTTCCTGTCTTATCTGCCGCCCAGTGTCTATGAGATGCCACCCCGGGTCGAACCCGATGATGATCCCGAGCGACGAGAAGAGTCTCTGCTATCCGCGATACCGCAAGACCGCAGAAAGATCTATAAACCGCGAAAAATCCTGGGCGCTGTGCTTGACCAGGGCTCCTTCTTTGAAATCGGGCCCTACTATGGCAGAGCCCGAATCACCGGTCTTGCTCGGCTTGGCGGCATGCCGTGTGGGGTGATGATGAATAACCCTAAGTTTAACGGCGGATCCATGGATGGCGCCACCGGCGAGAAGGTCATCCGTCTCGTTGAGCTCTGCAACACGTTCCATCTGCCGCTTATATATCTGGCGGATGAACCTGGATTTTCAGTGGGTCCAGCACAGGAACGGGCGGGTATTGTTCGTGCCGGCGCCAGAGTGCTAACAACTATGCATGGTAGCCGAACCCCCTATGCCACCATCGTAATCCGGCAAATCTATGGCGTTGCAGGCGGTCTGCATTCAAGAGAGACAGGTCTATACAGACGTTACGTTTGGCCATCGACCCAAGGCGGCTCAATGCACATCGAGGGGGGCACATCCATCGCATACAAAGGAGAAATCGAATCTGCAGATGACCCGGAAGCAAAGCGTGCGGAAATTGAGCAACGCCTGCAGGCCATATCATCGCCTTTTCGTAACGCCCATGCATTTGGCATAGAGAATATGATTGACCCAAGAGATACCCGTCCTTTGCTCATTGATTTCATGGAAGACGCCTGGCGCTTGCTACCAGAGCAACTCGGTCCGCAACACGGCTTGGGTTACAAGCCATAAAGATGATCGCCTGGGCGCCGGCCGCATTTTCTCGTGTGTGAAGCGAAGCGTACTATGTGATGGTCCAAAATAAGGAACCCACATGAATTACTACTTCGCTGTACTAAAAAAATACGCAGTATTTTCAGGTCGAGCGGGTCGTAAAGAGTATTGGTTTTTCATATTGTTCCATACGATCGTGATGCTCCTGCTGCTTGCCGTGGACTCAGCTATGGGTTCGGCTATCGACCCCGACGGGGGTAGTGGATTCCTATCAACGATTTATCTTCTTGGCGTTATTATCCCGACCATCGCGGTTGGGGTAATAAGACTACATCACACTGATCGAACCGGCTGGTGGACCCTTATCTACTTCATCCCGTTAATCGTTCCCTTGGTATTTCTTTATTCTACCGTGTTAGCCAGCGACGACGCGGTCAACAGGTTTGGCGAGTCCCATTAGATGAGCTGTAGCGCGGAACCGGAAGGGTTCGCGCTGACCGGGCCCTACCGCCTCACCAACCACGGCACTATCATTAGCATGCTCCCTGTGATCACCATGGGCCAGGTCACTGTGATGACATAAAGAAAGACAATGAGCGTAACGCCACACCCCAAAGAGACCATCTTCTTATGTTTCTTACCATAGATGAAGTAGCCGACTCCGATCGCACCGAAGAACATCCCCCAAAGCAGAGTCGCTTCATTCATAAATTTGATCTCAAGCTTTTTCCGCCCGTTCTCTTAACAGGAACTTTTGAACTTTACCTGTAGAGGTTTTTACTAGAGGGCCAAATATCACTGTCTTGGGCACCTTAAATCGCGCCATGTTTTCTCTGCAATAATCAATGACCTGGTCCTCGGTGAGCGCCTTGCCCTCCTTAAGGTTAACAAATACACAGGGGTGCTCGCCCCACTTCTCATCACGCCTGGCAACAATAGCGGCTTCCAAAATATCGGGGTGTTTAAAGAGAACATCTTCGATCTGGATACTGGAGATGTTTTCACCACCGCTGATAATAACGTCCTTGGATCGACCCTTGATCTGGACATAGCCATCAGGATGCCGTACCGCAATATCACCGGAATGAAACCAGCCGCCGCTGAAGGATTTTTCGGTGGTGATGGGATTCTTAAGATAACTTTTCATGACGATATTGCCGCGCAAAAAGATTTCACCCAGTGTCTCACCATCCCAGGGGACTGGTTCCAGTGTATCGGGATCAGCAACCATCAAATTTTCCGCCAGCACAGATGGAATCCCCTGTCTGGATTTCAGCCGGGCGCGTTCTTCGTCATCGTATTGATCCCACTCATGCTGCCACGCTGAAAGCACCATAGGACCATAGGTTTCGGTTAATCCATAAATCTAAAACACATCAAAACCTAAAGATTTCATACCCTAGATCACCGCCGCAGGTGGTGCTGCACCAGCGGTCATCACCCGAATACCAGTTGGCAGCCCCTCCTTTAGATCATCGGCCGCATTAATCAGCATATTCAGAACGATGGGGGCACCGCAGAAATGAGTCACACCTTGTTCTTTAAAGGCAGTAAACACCGGCTCGTCCCTGACCTGGCGCAAACAGAGGGTAGTACCAACCACTGCTGCCAGGGTCCATGGGAAACACCAGCCAGTGCAGTGAAACATGGGCAGTGTCCACAGATATCGGGGATGTAAATCCATCTCCCAGGATAGGGCATTATTCACGGCATTCAGATAGGCGCACCCCGGTGATGGTAAACAAGCGCTTTCGGATCACCGGTTGTGCCTGAAGTATAGTTTAGTGAAATGGCATCCCATTCGTCTCCTGGCATCTGCCACTCAAATTCAGGGTCCCCTTGTTCAAGCAGCGCTTCATAGTCGATGTTGCCCAATAACTCCCCACCCTCGTAGGATACATCGTCGACATCAATCACCAGAATTTCGTGCGATATCTGCGCCAATGCTTCTTTTATGGTGGCTGAGAATTCTCTATCGGTAAGCAGCACCTTGGCTTCTGCATGCTCAAGAATAAACGCAATGGTGCTGGCATCTAGTCTAGTATTGATGGCGTTGAGCACCGCGCCGGCCATGGGAACGCCAAAGTGGGCCTCATACATTTCCGGAATGTTAGGCAACATGGCGGCGACGGTATCACCGGGGCCAATGCCGTGATTAATCAATGCGCTAGCGAGTCTAATGAAGCGACTATAAACCTCAGACCAGCTGAGCGCCCTTGCACCGTGAACTACCGCTTCACGGTGAGGATACAATTGAGCTGACCGGCGAATAAAGCTTAAGGGGCTTAGCTGTTCAAAATTAGCCGCGCACTTTTCAAGATCCTGTTAATAGATATTGATGGACATAGATAGAAGCTCCTCACAACCGAGGAGAAAAAGTTATCATGCTTCAGTCAGTTTGGCATCTACAAGAATTTCAACGACAGGGTCAACCTTAAAAATTATTGCAGAAACTTAATCTAACGATATTTAAATGTCGTAGACATCAGCCTTGACGGCTAGTCCTATTAGCGTATCATGAATAAGCTTTTCTTAGCTTGTGCCTTCCCGTCCTGCTGACTTAACCCAAACAAGATGATATCCCCGCATCGAAGGTGCGTACTATGACTACCAACCAATAAAGAGCTCAAAACCAGAACAAGGAGTTAACTTGAAGCCCGGACAAGACAAGGCACAACTAGAAAAGGAATTTGATGATCTAGCCTCAATCCATGGCGGTTACTGGCGCTATGGATTTGTCGATCATTCCTACCTCTACAATCTCTATTTTCCACCCGAAGAGTTTTTTGAATTACTGCAGAGCAATATCCATGCGCTGGTTCAGAATTATCCTGTAGCGCAGACAAAGCTCGCAGGTTGGTTAGGGGAGCTGATTGAGCAATCCCCCAAGCACATCGTGGTGGGTAATGGCGCAGCTGAGCTCATCAAAATAATCTCAGCACATGTGTCAAAAAAACTCATAGTACCCACACCCACATTCAACGAATATGTCAATGCCGCGCCAGCGGGACGGGTCGTCGAGTTCTCTCTGGACACACCCTCCTTTGACCTAGATATGGATAGATTTGTAAACGCGGCCAAAGAATCTAAAGCTGATGTTGCGATAGTCGTAACCCCAAATAACCCAACGTCAAAACTGGTTCCAAAATCTGACTTACTGCGCTTGATTGCAGGACTGGCAGAAATCGACTGCATGCTCGTGGTCGACGAGTCTTTTATCGATTTCGTCGAAGATCGTGATCAAGTGACACTCGAGCGAGACATCAAGCAATACCCCAACCTCACGATCCTAAAAAGCATGAGCAAAGCGTACGGAATCTGCGGGCTTCGTATTGGCTACATATTGACGGCCAATACCGAGTTTGCTGAAAAGGTACGGTCCGAATTACCCATTTGGAATCTCAATGGGTTCGCCGAAACCTTCCTGGAAACCGCAACCAGATTTCAAGAAGCGTTCCTAACCAGTTGCGTTCAGGTACGTAAGGATCGCGATGAGTTCTACCGAGAATTATCGACGGTTAAAGGTCTCACGCCCTACCGTCCAGATGCCAATTTTGTATTCTGCCGTATCTCTGACAACACGCCAGACTCTTTGACTATCGCTAAAAAGTTGTTTGTCGAGCACAACATTTATATCAAGCATTGCCAAAGTAAAGCTATGCAGGAAGGTGATCGTTTCCTGCGAATAGCCTGCCGCACCCCAGGAGAAAATAGTCGGCTGGTATCCGCTCTGGATGAATTAACCAGATCCTACGATTAGCTCACGGTGCAGCACACAGCTTGTTGGCGCTAGGTACTACATACCGACCTTTTCTTTCATTTTTTCTTCGAGGTCTTCGACCTCTTCCTTGAACTTGTCCGTCAGGTCATCTTTCTTGTCTTCGACCAGTTCGTCAGCTTTCTCGTTGGCAGCCTCTACCGCTTCGTTCTTGAGATCTGCTACCGCGGAGCTGGCAACTTCCTTGGCTTGATCCATCAGATCGCCACTTAAATGGCTGGCCTCGTCTATCATGTCTTTTTGAATCTCGGATGCTTCCTGCGTGGCCGCGGGTTGCGAATCTGCACTATCGTCGCTGCAGCCGTAAAGGATGCCTGCGATGAGTATTAGTTGAAGCGTATTTCTAATGGACATGTAGATTTCCTCGTAGGTAGTAGGGTCAACTAGACTGTTGCTCAGCTTACACTTCTATCATACGCCAATCCTAACAAGATAAACTCTTCCTACTGGCCTAATCCCACAAAAATGTTGATGAATTAGCTGTCAAATTTCAGAGACTAGGAATTGCACCATCCTGCTAGTCTGTGGGTAGTCCGCTGGCAATCCATTCCTCCATGCCGCCCACGATGGGATAGACTCTGGCTATACCCAATCTTTTAAGTTTCAGCGCCACACGGGCGCTTGAGGCTTCGTTGGGTCAGCTGCAGTAAAGAATGACGTTACTATCGGGCGGAATACGCTGATAGTGGCGTTCGATCGATTCCATGGGAACTCTAACCGCTGAGGGTATCATTCTGGGGAGCAGGTCAAAATCATAGCTGTGGCGCAAATCAATGACGTGGACGTCTTCGCCGTGTTCCATCATTTCGTATGCTTCATCCGGCTGTAGTCGTCGCATACGCAGAGATTTGACGAAACGCTGACGCTGGACAAACTTGAAACCGATATAGGTAAACAGAATTGCGATGAGTCCAGCCCCAGCCCAGATGCCAAAATCAGCGATCGTCTGGGTTACCTGCTCCAACTGACGATGAAACACCAGGCCGATTACTGCAAAAAGGCCAGACCAAAGTAAAGCGCCCAGTGTGTCCAGAACAATGAATCGACCGATGGACATGCCAGTCATCCCCGCCATTGGCGGCGCCAGCGTCTGCAAACCTGGCAGAAATTTCGCAACAATCAATGCGAAAGGACCCAGCCGGTTGAACATGGCTTCGGTATTACGAACGCAGTAGTCGGGCTCCAGTGATATCGCACACAGCAGATTCAGCATCTTGCCGCCACGTGCCTTGCCGAGGTAATACCATAGAAGGTCCATCGGGACAGCTCCCATGACCGCCACCAGAATCACCAGTGTGATTGACAGGTGACCGCCGCCAGCGAGCGCACCTGCCGCGAGCATCAACGGAATTGCCGGAATGGGCAGACCCATTTGGTCCAGTAACACCCAGACGAATATTACTATGTAGCCATAGTCGATGAGAAATTGCAGAAATTCAGCCAAGGTTCGTTTCCTGGTTGTGGAGCACGATAGTCCATTGAGTACCTTCTATACGTATCAAAGGCTCAACCGGATGTTTGAGTAAGATTCGGCTGGGTGGTGGCGACTTTGTTTAGCGTATCTTGTATTGTAAGACCAATAATATGCAAACAAAAAATCAACAGCCACAGCAGAATCACCTGGTAGTAGCACGAAAAACGCGATTTGAGCAGTTCCTGCAACTAGTCAAACCCTACCGCTGGATGCTCGCCCAGTGTCTGACAGTGATGCTGGTGATGGCCGGCATCGCGATGGTACAACCCCTGTTATTCGCCCAGGTGATTGGCCGCGCATTGCCTAACCAGGACATCCAGCTATTCACCTCCTGTTTGCTGGGCATGCTGGTGGTCATGGTTGCCGGCGAAGCACTGGGCTTGTGGAACGGCCATCTCTTAAGACTAGTCGCCGGCCGGGTAATTTTCGATATCCGCCGAAAAATGTATGCCCACATACAGAAACTTTCGCTGTCATTTTTTGAAAGCAGAAGCCCCGGTGAAATCAACTCGCGCTTGATGGGAGACACAGCCTCGCTGGCAAACCTGGTGACTGGTACTGTACTACGCACCATTGAATCGATATTCAGGGCGCTGTTCATTCTCGGTCTACTGTTCTATATGGACTGGCGAATCGCACTCATTGCACTGGTCTTAACGCCGCTGCATTTCATTAGTTACTTCGTATTCGAACGTCGCCTGTCCCATGAGTCGTTCAAGGCGACTGAGAAGAACTCGCAGATCAACGGCAAAACCAATGAGGTTTTTGACGCCGCAAAAGTTGTTAAGGGATATTCAGCCGAGTCACGGGAGGTCAAAACCCTGGTTGCACAGCTACGTGAAGGCTATGAAATTCAGTTGCGTTCAGGCTGGCTGACCAATAGCTGGGGCGCTTTTACCAATTCGGTTTCTCATGTCGGCTCGTTGA
>Ga0302134_10000525_pt1 | contig 16743 bp, 12 predicted proteins | sample CB9_SCM_MG_FD_203123 | JGI IMG/M metagenome (GOLD analysis project Ga0302134, IMG submission 203123) | Marine microbial communities from Western Arctic Ocean, Canada - CB9_SCM | ecosystem: Environmental > Aquatic > Marine > Oceanic | place: Canada: Western Arctic Ocean | collected 2017-09-19
CACCAGCCTCGCCGACACCAGCCTCGCCGACACCAGTCTCGCCGACACCAGTCTCGTGGTCACCGGGCCCACCTTCGCCACGCACTCGAGTTATACTGAGTAACATTAACCCGAACCAAATGACGGGAGATGAGATGACTCTTTTGGATGAACTTAAAAAACAATACATGGATAAATACATCGTCTCGGAGGATGATGCAATGCGCATCATAATGGATCACGGTTTTGGCGACTTCTCTATTGAGTTACAAAAGCTTACAAAAAAATATAAAAACGAAGGTTTCGACAAAACCCGCGCCTACAACCGCGCGCTTCAGGAATTGAATAAAAAAGCGGACAATATTAGGAAACATATCGCCACCCCTTCGCCGTCCCCCTCATGCTGGTGGTTTTGTGGTGGCAAAAAATCTCGCAGATTAATAAAGAAACAAAAACGCAAAACAAGACGCAAAAAAAAAACCAACAAACGGCGCAAACGCAAAACCGCAATACATTGCGGTTTTGCGCAAAACCGCAAAAAAACGCAGAAGGGTGGCCGGCGGTGGCCGGCGCTCGCACGCGCAAGGAGCGCACAAGTCCGCGCGCTCGCCCGTGCAGCCCGTGCAGTGCGAACTCGCACTGAACGGGCTGCACGGGCGAGCGCGGAAGCGCGCGCCTTCGCGCGGACCTCCACCAAAAAAGAAAACATGAACACGAGCCGAGCACCACTAAGAAGCACGAACCAAACGCACAACACCACCATGCACCACCAGACCACCAAGCACCACCAACGAGCACCACCAAGCACCACCAAGCAGCGCCAAGCATCGTCAAGCATCGTCCGTAAAACCGCACCGCCTGACGCACAGGCGTTCGACGAAGTGCTCAACGAAGCGCTCGGCAGTATATATCCAAAAAATAAGTCCGTCGACCGCGCCAACTTTTACAATCAGAAACCGACGTGGAAAGCCTTCGCCGTCGACACCACCAACAACTCATCGCCCACCACCTTGGAGGTCGAAAAAGCGCTCGACAGGATATACCCAAAAAATAAGCCCGCCGCCCCCGCCAACTTTTACAATCCGGAACAGATGCGGAAAGCCGTCGCCGTCGACACCACCAACAACTCATCGCCGCCTCAACGCCGGGCGCCGCCGCATGCGGAAGCGGAGTGGGTGGCAGCGGAGTCGGTGGCAGCTTGGGCGACGAAAGTCGAGACCGGCGTGCGACGTCCGCTCTACACCCCCGACGAGATCGACGAGGCACGCAAAAAAGGCGATACCATCGACTACCCCGCGCCACCCACTCCGCTGCCACCCACTCCGCTGCCACCCACTCCGCTTCCGCCTCAACGCCGGGCGCCGCCGCATGCGGAAGCGGAGTGGGTGGCGCGGGGATGGGCGGAGCGGGTGGCAGCTTGGGCGACGAAAGTCGAGACCGGCGTGCGACGTCCGCTCTACACCCCCGACGAGATCGACGAGGCACGCAAAAACGGCGATACCATCGACTACCCCAAGCCACCCATTGAGGTAGACAATGCCATTGAGGTAATTGAGGTAGACAATGCCATTGAGGTAGTCAATACCATCGACTAACTCAACCCCACCCGCAAAACCACCAGCATCACTCTACCTAAAGTCTTTTAATATCAAAAATCCACTCAAGAAATTCCTAACTATGTGGCAAATTACACAGTTCTATTTATGTTTTACTCATGGTATCGTTATGTTATTTGTATATCCAACATGGGAAACTTATTTACCATATAGATACTAGTGGTTATGTGTATCATACCACACATCAATGATTGTCCTATTTACATATCATATGAATTATGTTCCAACGATATTAAAATTAAAAACTGACTAATTATATATGGTTGTTATTGATGGAGTATCGTACGACTTTACTTTGTTTGATCACCCAGGCGGAAATGACATAATTAAACTATTTACTAATGAAAGCACTTCAAACGACCTTACTATGGTTTTTGTTTCCAATCATAGTAGAGTATTTCCTCACAATAAGTATAAACATCTGCGAACACAAATTATACAAAATGAAAAAAATGTAATAGATACATCCATCTCGCGTTATACAGATTACTTGGAATTGATTAAAAATGTAAAAAAAGCTAATATTAGTCCTCTACCTACACAATATTATTGGATTAAGGTGTGTTTGCTATTATCTTCTAATATATATCTTAATTATAAATTATATATTAACTGGAACTTTGGAATGGCAATGATACTTGCATATATAAATGCTCTTATAGGACTCAATATTCAACATGATGCAAACCACGGTTCTTTGTCTTATGATAAAGATATTAATGAAATATTCGGTTTATCTCAAAATTTAATAGGTGGAAGTAGAAATTTATGGATTGTTCAACACATGGTCAAACATCATATACATACTAATATATTAGGCAAAGACCCTGATACGGATGGAATGGGCATCGTTAGAATAAATAAATACTCTAATAAATACTATTTCCATAAATTACAATGGATATATACTTTAATTGGTTTACCTTTATTCTCCTATCAAATACTTATTGTTGAATTATACGAATGTCTTTGTAAAAGATATTTTTTTGATTTTATAACTAAAATCATTTTTATTTATCTTAATATTGTTAAACCATATAACGGTTCTATAGTCAGAATAATAGAAACACAATTATGTTTAATGTTTACTGGTCTTTATCTTTCGTTTTTTTTTATATTAAGTCATAACTTTACAGATGTTAATAACGATAAAATTCAATCTTCATTATCGTTTATGAAACATCAAATTATTTCGTCGTGCAATTTTGATTCTCCCGTTTTCACTTATCTTAATGGTGGACTAAATTATCAAATAGAACACCATTTATTTCCAAGATACCACCATTCAAAATATAAAGAATTGTCTGTTGTTGTGAAACAAACTGCACATAAATACAATTATAGATACACTCAATTTGAATCATTGTATAGTAATTTTAAAAGTACTATTCTACATCTTTACTTTTTGGGTAAATAATTTTTTAAATGATATTATGATTTCATTTTCATTTAATAATATCATTTATAAAAATATTTAAATAGTAATATTATTATAATATTATGAGCTATACCGTGTCTATCAATAATAAACGTATACACGATTTCTACAAAAATAATCCATCCATAGATGTAGAATCTTTAAATCTACTAATGATTGACTTTATTGAAAAACTTAATACTGATATGAATAAAACTCTTACCGAAACCATAAATAAAGAAATATTGAGAAATGTCAATAATCTAGAACAAAATGTACGCACTATTAATAAAGAATACATAGAAACAATTAAAACTACAATAAAAATTAACTCCAATGAAGAAAGTAATAAATTATCTTCTCTTATCAATAAATCTACACAACAATTCACAGATAAAATTAACGAGGTTACAGAAAATAAATTCAAAACCACTTTAAATGATTTTAATAATAATATTATAAAAGAACTTAAAGAGAATAATAATTCGGACAATTTTATCAAGAAATTTGAGTCTAAATTGCAATCTATTCAGCAACCTATGTACTCTTTTATCAGTTCACAACAAGAATTGTTAGTTAAAAAAATAAATGAAAACAGCAATGACAAATCTAAAATGGATGACGTCATGAATGAATTGTCTGATTTTCTAAATAAAATGAAAAATTCTTCGGTACACAAAGGAATTTATGGGCAAAATATATTGGAAAATGTTCTTAATTCGGCATTTCCCAGTTCTCAAATCGTTAATACAAGCGGTACAAAAGCATCCGGTGATTTTATGATTAAACGCGATAACAAACCTGCAATACTTGTAGAAAATAAAGACTATAAATCCAATGTTAATGCTGACGAAGTAAAGAAATTTATAAGAGATATTAACGAACAAAACACGCATGGAATATTTCTATCGCAACATTCGGGTATAACAACCAAAACTAATTATACTATCGATATATACGAAGGCAAGGTATTGGTTTATGTGCATAACGTAGAATATAATCCTGATATCATCAAGTGCGCAGTTAATATTATTGACAATCTAGCATACAAAGTGGAAATTATAGAAAATGATGAAGGCGAAACCATATCCAAGGAAACCCTACATAAAATTAACTCTGATTTTCAAGTATTCTTGACAAAGAAACAACTCGCAATCGAAACAGTAAAAGACATTCAGAAAAAATTACTTGTGCATATCGAAGATATAACTTTTCCAACCCTTTCGGATTGGTTAAGTAACAAAGGTGTTAATATGAATAATGCATGCACTTACCATTGTGAAATATGTAACCAAGTCTTCACAAATAAACGAGCACTCGCTTCTCATAAAAAAGTTCATAAAAATAATGAACCTATAAAAAATATAATAATTGACACATGATAATCATTCTAAACTATTTACAACCTTTATACGGTGCACAAGACGCACGCATGGTAAACCCTTTTTTCTTTTTACTATGACACCTTCTCTTGGTAAATTTACGTGGAAGCTTAAATATTTTACCATCACGTTTGCGTTTGCATTTTGACGACCTTTTACTTGTTTTACAACAATTAATCATTATATTATAATATAATATAATCATTTAACGTCTTCTTCTTCTTGTTTGTCTTACATTACGTCTTCGTTTTCCACCGGTTATTCGTTTTCCACCGGTTATTCGTTTTCCACCGGTTATTCGTTTTCCACCGGTTATTCGTTTTCCACCGGTTATTCGTTTTCCACCGGTTATTCGTTCTTTATTAATTTCCATTAATATTCGTGCGGTTTCGGTTTGGTTCTTGTGTTCAGTTTGTGCGGCGCTCCGCCTCTTGATCTTATCCATTAGCAAACCCCTCTCGTCAAGACGTGCCGATGGTGCGGGCGATGACACTTTGTTGGACGTTGGAGAAAAAGAATTCCTATGTGTAGCTAAAGGTTTCGTGACCGGTCCTCTATATAAACCTTGACCCGTTAAAGATACCATATAATTAGATGGTTGCACATCGTTTATCTTTTTCTTAATAGCAGCATTTATTAAGTGCTCTCCAATTGTTCGCGCCAATATACCTAATTCAATCAAAAATAGTAAAGTGTGCATTAGAATGCTACTCATACCTGTTTCTGTATCTCTTAATACTGCTTTTACCGGTGGTTTTAGAGAACTACCAAATAATGTAAACATAGTAAAAAATGTTCCCATCGCATACTTATTGGGAACAACCATGTTAATTACTTTCTGAAAATATACTACTTCTTTTGTTTGAAACTCGTTTACTAATACCAAATTATATATATTATTAACTCCTAAAGCAATGGCGTCTTTTCCTAATTTACTTACCTTTACTAATCCTGCAGCCGTTATTGAAATAAATGCTAAAGAAAGCGTGGTTGCTAACAATAATTTAATAAATAATGCAAAACGGAATCGTATTAGAGCTTTTTTTGCAGTTTCATGGTCTTGATACCTATATAAAATATCAGCATAAATTCTATATGATGAAAAATTAAACTCATCTATATCACCTTTTATATTGATTTCTCCTCCGCACCCACGTCCAAAAGCAGCTATAAAACCAAACATTAAATGTTGACGTTCTTTAATATATTCATTGACATATTGCATTACTATTTCATTCAAGGATTCTTCCCTATGAAGATGTGTTTTTTGTACTATATAATGCCCGGGTTTAAGGGGGGGGGGGGCGACGGTGTCTCTGCTTCTTTTTCTGTTTGCACCATTATTGATTTCGAGGGTACATTATTAATGTCATAACGACGCGAAGATGGCCTAAGCGACGGCGACGCCGCCGCCGCCGCGCGCGACGACGACGACGGCCCCGCCGCCGCCGCGCGCGACGACGACGCCGCGCGCGACGACGTCGCGCGTGACGACGACGACGCCGCGCGCGATGACGCCGCGCGCGACGACGCCGCGCGCGTCGGCGGTGGCGGCAGTGGCGGCGACGGCGACGACGGCGACGGCGACGACTGCGGACTTGGGTGAAAAACTAGAGATTCCGGAGATGTCGGAGATATTGCGCCGCCATTAATAGGTGCGTAATTTAATATTTTATTTACCTCATCAATGCCTATTTTCATCATAGCAGGTTTTATATCCATTTTAGAGTAATTTTCATCGGAACTCTTCAACCTTTTTATACAATCTGCATGAATTGCATTAATTGTATCAGGTTTTAAAAATAAAAATTGCTTTTCTAAATTCCTAATTATATTGTAATCATCTATAACACTAACTATTTCATTATCTAGGTTGGCATTATTAAGTATATTATTTATAGATGATTTTACATTATCAACATCGTCGGATGTAAGCGGTGATTTTACATTATTCATAACATTAGGAGCACTTTTTATTCTTTGGGTAAATTTATTTATTAAATTTTTAGTAGGCGATAATGTCTTACTTCTCATAACATTAGGAAGACCTTGTAATCTTTTACCTATTGTGCGTGCCGATAACTTCTTAGAAGCGTTAAAAACTTTATTCATAATATTGGGTATCGTATTAGAAGTTTTTGTGCTTTTAGATAGGATATTACTAGTATTTGTTTGTCTTAACGAATCAGATTTTTGTAATCCTGAAAGATCATCTACTACAGAAACCGGCGACCGAGATTTACTTGGCATATATATATAACGCAATATTATTTCGGTATATTTATTTCTTTTATTAAACTTATCTTACTTTTCTTATTATCAACATTATCATATAATTTACTTTGCAATTCCACGTATTCTTCCATCAACGTATCATCATTCATAAAGTTCGGATTCTCTTCCTCCCACTTTCTTATTAACGTAATATACTTATGTTGCAATTGTTTATCGCCTTTCTCTATTAAAGAATTTACCATATCATCATCCTTTTCCCAATCTTTATTGTTCTTTATACACAACTTCTTGCGTTTGGGATCATAACAATGTATCGGTCTTTTATACACACCTAATTCATTTATTTTATTACAAATAGCATTTGATATGCTTGTTGTTATATTACTATTCTTTAATGCCTGCAAATCATCCACTTCTAAATCTATTGACATCAAGAAATCACTCCAATCTAAGGCATCCTTACAATCCTCGTTCAAGAAAATATTTAAATTAAAATTCGTATTATTATTATTACTACCTACCTTTGGAACCAAATCAGATATTATATCCGACTGTTTTTTCATTTGCTTTAATGCCTCTCCCATCATTATCACTAAATCATTATTGTTTAAATCTTTAATATTAGCTTCATTTTTTACGCATTGCTTCTCATGATACCATAACCCGTTTCTTGAGATATATTGTTTCCCACATACACTACATATATGATTGGGCGACTTTTGCGACTTTTTTTGTTCAAAATGTTCTAAAACAATGTTTTTTTGATGTTTACGTGTCAAAAGATGTTTGTTATAATCGTTCTTTTTAGACGTATTATAATGACAAAAATTACAAGTATAGATTTTGTGCGACTTTTGTGCGACTTTTTGTTCTAAAATGTTCATATATATTAGAACACAAAAGTCGCTTAAAATCTTTTACATTTAATATTAATATTTTATGCTAACAAATAATTTACATATTTTTTAAAGTTATGAGCAGTATGGTCTGTTTTATAATTTCTCAAATTTTTCTAATTCTTATCAGGGTTTTTTATAAAATGGACAAATATATTTGTCTATTTTTATATTTTACACTTTAAATTTGTGAAACACAGAGAATACCATTGACACCTAACCTTTATTTTTCTTTATTATTTTTTTTGTACCTATAAAGGTGTATTGTATTGATATACATGCTTTGTGACTAAACTAAATGACCAATCTAACCCGTTAAGGTTCAGGACACGACCTTTATCATCGTATAAAGTCACCTTCATTCTGGTAATATCAACAGGACCAAAATAGGTTCTTTCATTGTTTTGTAGAACACCACTAAATTCAATAATAGGATAAGATTGATTATCTTTCCAATGATATTGTTTTTTTATAGGTATTTTTGCAAATATATTCGAAATAATAGGAGAATCATATCTTGAATCATGCTTAGCATATAGATCCTCATTTATTGAATTATAAGAATCTAAATAAGCATTTGGTATATTTTTTAAAGTAGTTATTTGACGCGCTACATTGCTATTAGAAGCAATTCCTGTAGAAACTAAATTTACTTCTTCTGGTAATGTAGGCAATGAAAATTTATTAAATGGTCGCGATACACCTATCAATGCTTTGTTAGTTTGATTGTTATTAAAATCATCGACGGCCATTATAATATACCTTGTACCCCATGTGTTAACAATTGCGTCGCTAATTATGCTTGAATTAGCTGATATTACTATCTCCGAGGTTCTAAACCCTAACATCCATCCAAGATTGCTGTTTTTCCTTGCGTTCTCAAATACATGATTTGTTTCGTCGTAAAAAATAAAATTTATATTCGTAGATGTTTTATTTTCTAGTTTAGTTTTACCCGACGATTGTATGATACTTGCAGAAATATCCAAATTGTTATCAATAAAAATACTGTTTAATTCAATCATGATATCATTAGGACTATAATTTCCTTCTGTTATTTGATAACTTATATTATTTATCATTAAAACATCTGTTCCGTAAGCCGCATCAAATGTATACCAGGCATACGGAAGTTCCAAAGAATAAAGATTAATACTTATTACTTTACTAAGTGTTTCGGTGAACTCAAAAATATAGTTTGTGGTATTAGAGTTATTTGTTTCAATGATTTCTTTATATTGACTATCTATGTTTGTGAATCTTGTAATTATTTGTTGATAATTAGGATTCATGGTTCCTTTCATTAATGACGTATTGAATACATAGTCGGTATCTTTTTCATTATCAGTTAGTAAGTTTTTTATAAGTATGTCCTGAGATTCTTTTATGAAATTGACTAATTCGTTGTTATTATCTTCATACGCTTTATCAGATAATTCCTTTGCTTTACTATTTATATCTTCAAGTGTAATGTTAGGTATATGTTTATCAAAAAATAAGTTCATTAATTCGTTAGCCGTATAGTTCTGGGTGTTGAAATCGTGTGAAGGCATTTATATATAACAAAATAAATTGATTTAATGTTTATTCATATATATGAATATAACATACAAAATGGCAGAACCAAAAACTTGTGCATTGTGTTGCGATGAATTCAACAAAAGCACAAAAAAAGAAATAAACTGCAATAATTGCGACCATTCTATTTGTAAAACTTGTGCAAGACATTGGCTTACATCTACAAAATCCGATCCTAAATGTCCGAATTGTAACGTGGGTTGGAATATGAATTATTTGATTATGAATCTAAATAGGTCTTATGTCAACAAGGAATACCGCGAGCATCGTACAGGTATTTTGCTGGATATTGAGATGGGCAAACTACCAGAAACTATGCAATTTGCTGAAAGAGCTAAAGTCGTCAACAATCTAAAAAAAGAAAACGAAGAATACAACAACCAATTAAAAAAACTCCACGATGAGACGACATTACTCACTAATAAAATTAGAATTAATTCTCGTAAAATTAATCATCCAGATTCAACGAGCATGGATGCTTCAGAAGAGCGGAAGAAATTTATGATGGCATGTCCTAACGACGGATGTCGCGGATTTCTTTCAACGAGTTATAAATGTGGTTTATGTAATTTGTTTACTTGTCCAGATTGTTTGACAATTATCGGTAAAAATAAAAATGAAGAACATAAATGCAATAGTGATGATGTTAAATCTGCTGAATTTATTAAAACGACTACACGCCCTTGTCCATGCTGTGCTGAACGAATTTATAAGATTGAAGGGTGTGACCAGATGTTTTGTACATCTATTAAAAAAGATGGTTCTGTGTGTGGCACCACATTTAGTTGGAAAACAGGTAAGGCACAAATTGGCGGAACCATTCATAACCCCCACTACTATGCGTTGCAGAAGCAACAAGGCAATCTTGTACGAAATCCGGGCGACGTTGTGTGCGGCGGTGTACCTAATATACGATCCTTTGGGAGCATAATGACGGTTCTATTTACAAAAAATGCTATTAAAAATGCGTTTTCCATAAAAGCATCTAACCAAGACAGTGTTATTCATCACACTAAATTTAAAATTATAGTAGACTTTTATGGTATCCACAATCTTGTGGCTGAAATTAATCAATATATTCTTCCAAGAACGAGACAGGAAGTAACAAATCTAAACGACAACACCGGTCATCGTGTTAAATACTTGCTTAATGAAATCAATAAAGACGAACTGGCGGTTATTATCAATAAGAATGATATTGCGCGACAAAAAAAAATGGAACTGCTAAATATTTATGAAATTTTGGGTGTAACCGGTATTGAAGCATTGAATGATATCATTCAAAATATTGACACGTCTATTTTCACAGGAACTATCAGTTCCAATACGCGAAGAGTATTGGAATATAATACTAATTGGGGTGCATATGTAAATGAAATAAGCAATATGTCGCAAAGTGATTGGCACACAATTATTAATAATATCGCAGATAAACTTGATGAAAAAATCAATAACTTTAAGAAAGTTATTGATTATTGTAACGAAGAATTTAAAGTAATCGGAATTAATTATAATTGTAATTCGCACTTTATACCATATTATAAAGGATCAAATAATTATAAAGGATTTTATGAAGAAGTAAAAAGTAAATGGTATTTCGGTAAAAAAAAGTACTCTATTAAAGACATTAAAGACATTAAACATTAAGATTAGTCATTAAGATTATAATTTTTTTTTTATCATCGTTACAAAACGGACACGATGTCATCTTTGTATGGTTACAATGATGACACCCTTCGCTGCAAAACGTACACTCTACATATCGTGTTCCTTTACAATACCAGCAAACTGGATAATTTTCAATGAATGAAGCTTCATTCATATAATAGGAATTGTGATACTCGGTATCATAGCATTGTGTATTCTCAACCAAAACCGAAAGATTTTTACGAATAATTACGTTAGTAAAATGAGGTGTCTTCTGAAAAATGAACCGGTAAGGTTTGGCATAACGAATCAATACGTTCATTATTATATTTCTTCCATAAATTAAATATATTTATTCATCTTCAATTTTCTTATAAATTATTAGCATTCACTAAATGTCGTCATCTGTGGTACGAAAATTTGCGGTGCTTGGGTTTTGTATGTGTTCCAATATTATCATACCATGGATAAATAGACCAATCCAGTATAATATCTGTCTTTAAACACTTAATCTACTCGTTGAATACGACCAATAATTGTTTATTTCGTACATGAGTATGTAAAAAGGTAATGTATACATAAAAAATATCAGTCGTTCTTTTAAATGATTAACTTCTACTTAATATCATTTTCATAATTTTTTTAAGTGCTCTTTTTTAAGTGCTCTTTTTTAAGTGCTCTTTTTTAAGTGCTCTTTTTTAAGTGCTCTTTTTTAAGTGCTCTTTTTTAAGTGCTCTAATATCTGTATAAATGCATTAGTAAAAACAGTTGCATACTGGTATGAATGCCATTCGGTAGTTCAGGTTCAAATGAATTATCTAATAAAAGAATCCATACATTGATCAAAGAGTAAGTTTTGCAAACTATGAAATCAAAAATGTTTCTATTAACAATGACTTTGGAATAGACTACATGCATTAAACTGTTGCAGAAGAAACAGGATTGTGGGCATGACTATAATCCTATGCCTGAGTAATTAGTTTATAAAGTAAAAAGTATTAGTATATGATATATATATGAGTACTGTAGATATAGATTATGGTCAATTATTAACAATTGATATTTTCGACGGCACCGATGTCACCGCCGCAGCACAAAAAGCTGTTGCATTTGCGACAAAAGACGGGGCGGCGAACTACGAGCCTCTTGTGGCAATATCTGCTGAAACATTTTATTTCAGTAAGAATTTATCGGTAGGAGGAAACCTGGATATAGGCAGTATTAACTTTAATGAATTAGATGTATCTGGTGACGCAACATTGGATGCTTCTTTAAATGTTAAAGGAAATAGTTATTTACGTGGAAAATTAGAAGTAAATGAAATATGTGCGTTGGAGAAAGCGACTGCGGGCGGAGTCGATACCTTTCGTCTAGCAAACATAGATAATATCTCTGACATTTCATATGCTTTACAGCAAATGAAAACCGGTGAAACTGCCATAAATTCTGGTAACAATATAAGTTTAAAAATTGGCGGTGATGATATGTTAAGTATAAATGCTGCTGGCAACGTCGGAATAAGGACGACAACTCCAAGCAAATCTCTTGAGGTTGTTGGAGACATTAGCTGTCAAAATTTGTATGCCAGTAAACGTGTAATTGAAACACGGACCGTAGATATCAATAATTTTGAGGTTGGTGATAGAATGTTCCATAGCGGCAACAATAAGGCGGCCGCTGGAGGGTGGACAGGTAGCGACCAGGTAAAATATATTCCATTGGCTAAGATGAATAATTCGAATTCGATGACTGTAAAGGGTATATTACGTAATTCGGGCGGAACCAATGTAAGCTTCATGGATTTATTATTTTCCGCTCGATATTATAATGCTATGAATAATGGTATGGATGCTCTTCACGTGCAGGGAACCATTACAGGTAAAGTGGATGATAATTGCAAGTTAGTATTATTTCAACGCGTTCATGATGACGGCGATGAAGTGAACTATGGCGATGTAAAATATTGGTTATATCTAGTAACTACAGTAGACTTTACGCTTTATAATTTTAACATTACTGGAACAAATGTCGAATATGTGTGGCCTGGTCCTACAGACATGGGATTAGATGAGCATCCGATGGACAATCAATTTGCAAGTTTTCCACGAAGTCGCGAGGTGGATACAGAATTAGGTACTGGTCCTCATTCGTTAGACCTTAGTTTTAATTCAGGATCTGGTATTCGTACAATGTATACAAGCACTAATTTTCATGAGCGCATCGCCGCTCATATATTTATAGATGTAATATATCACGAGAAAGATGATTCGATTGATGCTTCTATAATCAAATTTCCTGGTGATGTTTCTTGCGTAGATCTTTATAGCAATAAGATACTAACTCCTAGTGGTAACAATAAACTTTATATAGTTCCTAATCCCAGCGACACCAACGACCACAGAATAATTCATTTGGGACTGATGGGCGGCGATGAACCAATTGTGGGTCAACTTAGATTTGGACGGGCGGACCCATATGGCACCAACCCGTGGGCCAGGCATCACAGTATTAAGGTCCAAGCAGACCACGCTGTCGACAGCAACAATTATATGCGTTTCGATCTACATAATGGCGCCGACGGCGCGAGCGGCCTCGGCGAAACCTACGCCGAACAAGTCAACGTCATGACACTACGAGGCGATGGCAACGTCGGAATAGGGACGATAACTCCAAGTGAAAAACTCCATGTTTCGGGTAATTTTCGCGTGGATGGTGATGTTCATTTGGGAATTATGTCGACACTGGAGGCGGAGGGCGAAGTCAGATTAGGGGGACCCCAAGCTACGGGTCGTTGGCATTCTATCGCGTGTTATAATAGTGCCACCGAAGCGAATAATTATATGGCTTTTAGATTGCATGCGGGAAACGGTCACGACTCATATAACGAAACAGCAAATGAAATTTTACGTCTTGATGGCGATGGCAACGTCGGAATAGGGACTACTGCCCCAAGCACAACTCTTGAGGTTGTTGGAGACATTAGCTGTCAAGCGCTGTATAGCAATAAGTTACTAACTGCTAGTGGTAACAATACGCTTTATATAACTCCTAATCATTTGGAGATTGGCGCGACCGACCCAGGCGATGGGAGTGAAATTCAGTATCACAGTATTAAGGTTGAAAGCGCGTTCGACGTGGCGTACCAGGTCTTGCTCGACGCGCACGTCGCGACCGAAGAGTGGGTAACAACCACTGAGGCGGAGGAGACACGAGTGAACGGGGTGTATGCAGGCATGACTGCAGGGCGAGACGCGACGGCGGCGGAGCTGGCGGCAAAAGATGATTACTACAACAATGTCAAAACCCCCGCCGTCGCCGCTGCAAATACCGCGCGCACAGAGGAGGCAACGGCGGCGGCGGAGCTGGCAGCGGCGGCGGCGGAGCTGGCAGCGGCGACGGTTCACAGCTATATGCATTTTGATCTGCATAATGGCGGACAGGTCGAGACATCGGCACAAGTCAACGTCATGACATTACGAGGCGATGGCAACGTCGGAATAGGGACTCCTGATCCAAGCGAAACTCTTGAGGTTGTTGGAGACATTAGCTGTCATGATTTAAAATTTCAATACAATAGTTTTACTACTACGTTAGCTTCGGTCGTTTCGTTGTATGAAACAGAAATAAATGCTTTAAAGCTGCGTGTGGACACATTAGAAATTTCTTAACTTTATATATATAAATGTCAGATATATCATATGGTCAGTTAGTAGTAATATCTGGAATCAACATTGATACTGATGTTATATTAGCATCGCAGCATGCCATTGCATATGCTACTTCGGACGGAATGCTTGCAACCCAACCAATAACTGGTTTATCTGCTGAAACATTTAGTTTTAAGAATGATATAGTGGTGGGTGGGGATATTAATATGAGTTCATTTGGAAGTGCTGTAAATAAAGTATTAATATTGGATTCTTCAAAAAATATTACTTCATCTTATATAACATCTACACAATTAGATTATCTGGTCGATGTAACAAGTAACATACAATTACAATTAGATAACAAAATCGACGTAGCATCAAACACTTTGGATTTTAAAACTGAGAATGTAACACGAATGATTATTGATACATCTAATGTTACTATAATAAATAGCGACGCTTCTTATTCTGCATTGGATGTAAGTGCTACAAGTGCCATACAGTTTCCTGTAGGCACGACCGCACAAAGACCCAATGTAGGGAATGGAAAGATAAGATATAACAGTACGTTAGGGGAATTTGAAGGATATATTCAAAATTATTGGAAGAATTTGGGTGGTGTAATAGATGTAGATAAGGATACATATATATCTGCCGAAACCAACCCGGGAACAGATAACGATGAAATTAAAATATATACGGGGGGTGTTGAACGTATAAGAGTAAATGCGAACGACACAATTAATATTTATACCAATTTGGACATATCGGGTAATTTGGACGTATCTGGGAATTGTATAATAAAAAATGATATGCAAGTGGATGGAAAATTCACATCAGATATTAAAATGCGGGGTCAAAAATTTAGAATACAAAGATAAAATATAATAAACTAATTTAAAAAATAGTTAAACAAAATGTTAGATTTAATACAAACAATGGATGAAGACATATTCGTAATTGATGAATCTGGAAATTTAACGTCTGAAGGATATATTGATGTATCACGTGTGTATATACGTGATTTGTTAGATGTATCAAATAATACGCGACTTGGTCTTGCTGGCGGATCAACAAATGTTTATGGTTCGCTGGGTGTTTCTGGTAGTGTAGATTTTGATTATACCCTTGATGTTGTAGGTGCTGTAAAGATTGAATCTGTATTAAATGTTATTGGAATATCAACGTTACGAAACGATGTTGGAATATCTGGTAATTTGGATGTATCGGGTACTACTATTTTAGAATCTGTTCTTCGTGTTTCAAATGACGCTTACGTTACGGGTAATTTAGATGTAAGTGGTGGCAATATAAATGTTAATGGTAATATTTATGCCACAGGTGATGTAACAGCATTTTATTCTAATACGTCAGATGAAAGATTAAAAACTAATATTGAAACAATAGAAAATCCTTTAAACATTATAGCAAATATAAGGGGGGTAAGATTTAATTGGAATGATGAAGCGAAGGAAATTAATGAGTTTGTAGATCTCAATAAACGTGAAATAGGCGTTATTGCGCAAGAAGTAGAAAAAGAACTGCCTGAGGTTATTAAAGAAGGATTTTCAGGGTATAAAGCGGTAAGGTATGAGAAAATAATTGCGGTTTTAATCGAAGGAATGAAAGAACAACAATCAAAAATAAATACTTTAGAGGGATTAGTTCAAAATTTAATAAAAAAATAATTAAATAATCTATAAAATGTCTCGCGCGGCCTCGACACCATCGAATAATTTTCATCTAGCCGACGCGGCTGTTGCGGCGGCCGACGCATCATACGTATTATATAGCACAGGTATTTTATCTAATGATGGCAATGATGCGAGTCTCGTCACGTTCGACAACCTTACATTAAACAATAATCTACATGTTGTAGGAGACTTTCTAGTAGATGGTTCTATGACCAAAATTTTTTCATCACGTCTTGATATAAGCGATGGTTTAATTGAACTTGCTACCTCTAATCCTAGCGATAATATTGACATTGGTTTTTATGGTCGATACACTGACATGACCACACAAGAGGCGCTGTATACGGGACTTTATAGAGAAAAAGCGGATGGTGATTTTAAACTATTCAAAGGACTGGAAGTGCAACCAAGTAATATCGGTGTTACATCGAGTTTCGATATTGCGCAATTACATGCTGACGTAAGTGCAGGCACAATACGAATTTCTGATAATTTATTCTTTGGTGGAGTTGCTATTACCTTGACAGATATAGCAACTAACACGGCACAGATAACAACTAACACGACACAGATAGCAACTAACACGTTGTCTATATCAACTAACACGGCAAATATAGCAACTAACGCGGCGACGATGGTCACCGCAGTC
>Ga0302134_10000528_pt1 | contig 16688 bp, 15 predicted proteins | sample CB9_SCM_MG_FD_203123 | JGI IMG/M metagenome (GOLD analysis project Ga0302134, IMG submission 203123) | Marine microbial communities from Western Arctic Ocean, Canada - CB9_SCM | ecosystem: Environmental > Aquatic > Marine > Oceanic | place: Canada: Western Arctic Ocean | collected 2017-09-19
AAATTGTTGTGTTGAGAGTTCGTCTTCCAGACTAGCTGAACATTGTTGCCAAATACTTGTCCCCACAAAACCCCCGTGACTGCGTTTATCGTTAAGCTTCTTGTTATTTCACAGCATTGGCTATGCTGCGTTTTGCCTAAAAAGCCGTTTGCGCCGTATGTTTCACTAACTCCATACAGGACAAAGAATAGTAACGCCAAACATAGCGTCAAGCCAAGTGTAGTGACAAAAAAACAGTAAAAAAAATGTTTATTTTTCAATATGTTATACACTAAATACATCAATAAGCAGTGATCAACCTGTGCGTAACTTGTGGATATAATTGAATTACATCAAAAGCGTTTCACCGCTGTGGATAAAAGAGTATTTAATCCACTAGATATACACATTATATGACAGGTTAATAGATACTCCATACATGAGTTATTGATGCTACAAAGTATTGATTATTAAGTATAAACATCAGTAGTCCACAGAATTTCTGCTCTTAATAACAATAACAATAATTTTATATATATATATATTATTTACTATTACAAGAAAGCTTAAGACGTGTCTTCGCCATAAACATCTAATTTCCCAGGCGTTACGTTTGACTGGGATTAGCTTCTTCTTTAGAATCCGCGATCTCTCAATTGGGTCATCCAAAGATGAAAAGAACATTTCAACCAAGTGTAATCAAACGCAAGAGAACCCATGGCTTCAGAGCAAGAATGGCCACTAAGGCTGGTCGTGCGGTACTTAGACGAAGAAGAGCTAAGGGTCGGAAAGCGCTCAGTGCTTGATTAACTCCAGTATATCTGGGTTGCCAAAACGAGCTCGGCTCCAACAGAGCAGTGAATTTAGTGCGGTCTTTGACCAAAATTCATTTCGCATCAACGCGTCAGAATTCTTAATTCTAGCGCGAAAGAACGGTTTTACCTTTAGCAGACTAGGTATGATCATTAGCAAGCGTACAACACCCACTTCAGTAAAAAGAAATCTCTTTAAACGACTTACAAGAGAAGCTTTTCGCCAGTCTAAACTTAACCAAATACCTTTAGATATCATAGTGTTAGGAAGACCAAAAACAAATAAAATGACTAAAAAGGAACTGTTGGAAAGCTTAACGGTGAACTTTCAGCTTTTGATAGACCAGTGGGCAAAAACATCGTGAACAAACTGGTTACTTCCGCGATATGGCTGTATCAAGCGATGCTAAGCGGTTTCCTCGGGCCAAGATGCCGTTTCTATCCCAGTTGCTCAGCGTACGCGATTGAGTCAATTGAAGTACATGGTTTGTTGAAAGGTTCTGGACTATCGATACAACGAATATGCAAATGCCACCCTTATCATCCGGGTGGTGTTGACGAAGTTCCACAAAAAGAACGGGTATCACCTACGGGGGGAAATTAATGGATTTCCAAAGAATTATCATCCTGCTTGGTTTAGCAGTGACATCGTATTTTCTCATTCTCGCCTGGAATGACGACTACGGAAATGGTCGTCAAGATAGCGAGGCACCAGTAACACTTCTATCGGAAGAAGAAGCCGCTGCATCGGAAGACTTTCTGCCATTGGAGGAAAGTGAAGTTGACGTCGACGTGATCCCGACGGTAGATGTCACTGAACCAATACCAGGTCAAAGAATTGCACAAATACACGATGTAGTAGTGGTAACGACCGACGTATTGAAGGTAATTATTGACAAAAAAGGCGGTGATATAACTTCAGTATCTTTGGTGCAGTTTCCAACCAGCATGGAAACCCAGGACGAACCATTTATACTGGTAGATCCACGAAATTCCTATAGTGCACAAAGCGGTATTATTGGCCCTAACGGTACCGACACAACAAAGGGTAGACCGACCTTTATATCGGCCGTCAACGAATATAGTCTTGGCGATAGTAGTGAACTAACAGTTCCATTAAGTTTCATTCAGGAAAATGGCGTAAAAATAGTTAAAGAATTCAAGTTCTACCCTGGAAACTATTTAATCGACATTAATTATGAAATAAACAATCCTACCGTTGAACCATGGCAAGGTGCCGTGTTCGCGCAGATAAAAAGAAACTCAGAAGAGCCATATGACGTAGATACAAACTCTATGAGCATGGCGCCTTTTCTTGGCGGCGCGACCTGGACTGAAGATGCGCCATATCAAAAACTGGAATTTGAGGATATTGCAGAAGAAAGCTATAAGGCAAAAAACACCGGTGGCTACGTTGCAATGGTAGAGCATTATTTTGTATCGGCGTTAGTACCGGATAAGGAAAAAGAACACACCTATCAATCAAGAAAACTAGCAGGAAAAGATACGTATCTTTTCGGTTTTACTTCTGAACTTTGGACGGTATCTCCGGGACGCTATGAAGAACAACAGTTTCAATTCTATGCGGGGCCGAAAGATCAGTATCGATTGCGAGAGATTGCAGAAGGGCTGGACCTGACTATTGATTACGGATTTCTTTGGTGGCTGGCACAGCCCCTATTCTTTTTGTTAACAACAATTCAGCAGTATGTCGTTAACTGGGGCGTTTCTATAATGTTGCTGACGCTCGTTGTAAAAAGCCTTCTATATCCTTTATCGGCAGCAGGTTTTCGGGCTAACGCCAAGCTAAGAAAGCTGCAGCCTGAAATGTTACGTTTACGTGAGCAGTATGGGGACGATAAGCAAAAACTTTCACAGGGCATGATGGATCTTTATAAGAAGGAAGGCACCAACCCCTTAAGTGGTTGCTTCCCATTATTATTGCAAATGCCTGTTTTTATATCACTTTATTGGGTTCTGATGGAAAGTGTTGAGTTGCGACAGGCACCCTTTATGTTTTGGATTCAAGATCTATCTGTAATGGATCCTTATTTTGTATTGCCCATACTAATGGGCATATCGATGTATTTTGTAACGTTGTTACAACCCGAACCACCTGATCCTATGCAGGCTAAAATTTTCAAGATGATGCCGATCGTGTTCACGTTTTTCTTTTTGTGGTTTCCGGCCGGTTTGGTACTTTATTGGCTAGTGAACAACGTGCTATCCATTTTGCAGCAATGGTATGTAACGCGTCAGGTCGAAAAGGCTTAATGACTACATGTGGGGGTTTTGCATGTATGAGAAAGACACGATCACTGCTCTGGCGACGCCCTTGGGTAAAGGGGGCATCGGTGTAGTTCGAGTTTCCGGCCCCTTAGTAGAATTGGTAGCTAAGGAAATGGTAGGAGGCCTTCCCGGTCAGAGAGTAGCAGCCTATCGAAACTTCTTTGATGGACAAGGTGCTGCGATAGACCAGGGATTGGTGTTGTATTTTAAGGGTCCAAACTCGTTCACAGGTGAAGATGTTCTAGAATTGCAGGGTCACGGGGGACCCGTAGTGATGAACCTTATTGTTGCTCGGGTGCTGGAGCTTGGCGCCAGACTTGCGAAACCCGGGGAATTTTCTGAACGTGCTTTTCTGAATGATAAAATGGATTTATCACAGGCCGAAGCTATTGCGGATTTAATTGATAGTGCCAGTAGCCAAGCCGCGAAAAGCGCTTTGCGATCTCTACAGGGTGAATTTTCAAACAAAGTTAACGTTATTATAGAGGGGCTTGTCGCGCTACGGGTATATGTAGAGGCGGCCATTGATTTTCCAGAGGAAGAGATAGATTTTCTGGATAACCCTAAAATTGTTGTAGATTTGAATACCCTTGTCGAAGAAATTGGTCAGCTTACAGAGCAGGCAGGTCAGGGAGCGCTTTTAAGAGAGGGCGTCAGTATAGTTTTGGCGGGTCGACCCAACGCGGGTAAGTCCAGTTTGATGAATTGTCTTACTGGTCAAGATACTTCAATAGTGACGGAAATAGCTGGCACCACCAGAGACGTTGTTAATGAGCTTATACATATAGAGGGCGTACCTGTTCGCTTAATTGATACCGCGGGTCTACGTAAAGGCAATAACCCGGTTGAAATAGAAGGTGTCCGTCGTGCAGAAAAGGAGATAGCACTGGCGGACTACGTATTGGTCGTTGTTGACCTTGATGCACATCAGAAAGACCTGTCGGCACATGTAGATGAACTACTGGCAGCGCTGCCCAAGGTTGAAAACTACTGTGTTGCGCTGAATAAGGCTGATCTTTGGCAACCTGAGAGCATCTCCGAGAAACAAGTGCTGGTATCGGCAAAAACTGGCGCCGGTGTAGAAGTGTTGCGTTCTATTATTAGTCAGGGCATTGGCCTTAAAGTAGGGAATGAGGGAACCTTTATCGCCAGAGCTCGGCACCTGGATGCCTTGCAAAGGGGTATAGAAAGCCTTGTAAGAGGTCAAGCGCTATTTGGAGACAATACAGCTGGCGAGTTGTTGGCCGAAGAGCTACGTAGCTGTCAGCAGGCGCTTGGAGAGATTACCGGTGAATTTACCAGTGACGACCTGTTGGGTAGCATATTTGCCAACTTTTGTATTGGTAAGTAGCGCATTCGTGGACTTTGATAGGCCCTTGGGTATACTTGCCGTCGGTCTAATCTGGGTCAGATCTCATGTCTGAGAAACACTTCGAAGTCATTGTGGTAGGTGGCGGTCATGCCGGTACCGAAGCAGCGCTTGCCGCAGCCCGAATGGGGTGTCGAACGCTGTTGTTGTCACAGAATATCGAAACCCTGGGTCAGATGTCATGCAACCCGGCCATTGGGGGTATCGGCAAGAGTCATCTGGTTAAAGAGATAGACGCCCTAGGTGGCGCCATGGCGCACGCCGCGGATCAGGCCGGTATACATTTTAGAACCCTCAATGCACGCAAAGGACCCGCAGTCCGCGCGACGCGGGCACAGGCAGATCGGGCCTTGTACAAAGCGGCTATCAGAACGGTATTAGAGAACCAACAGAATCTATATATTCTCCAGCAATCCGTTGAAGATCTTGTGGTCACAGGGGACAAAGTAAAGGGTGTTGTTACCCAAATGGGCTTGTCCTTCTATGCACCGGCTGTAGTGTTGACAGTTGGCACGTTCTTAGGCGGTGTGATTCATGTTGGGATGGAGAAGCAGCAGGGTGGTCGAGCAGGAGATGCCCCATCCAATCGACTGGCATCCCGTCTAAGAGAGTTACCGTTTAAAGTCGGTCGTCTTAAAACAGGTACACCACCCCGAATAGATGGTAAAACCGTCGATTATCGCGAGTTGCAGTCGCAGCCCGGTGACGAGCCGAGACCGGTCATGTCTTATCTTTCGACTGGCGAGGAGCATCCTCAGCAGGTTTCTTGTTTTATTACCCATACCAGCGAGAAAACCCACGACATTATCCGGGCTGGGCTAGACCGGTCTCCTTTGTTTACAGGAGAAATCGACGGTGTAGGGCCCCGCTATTGTCCATCTATCGAAGATAAGGTGGTACGTTTTGCCGATCGTTCATCGCACCAAATATTCATAGAGCCCGAGGGACTTCAGACCCATGAAATATATCCCAATGGTATATCAACCAGCCTGCCCTATGATGTACAACTGGCTTTGGTTCGCAGCATCAAAGGCTTTGAGAATGCGCACATTACGAGGCCGGGCTATGCCATAGAGTATGACTTTTTCGAACCACGCGATTTGCAATCGTCACTTCAAACCAGACACCTTGCGGGACTTTATTTTGCCGGGCAGATTAACGGCACAACCGGCTACGAAGAGGCAGCAGCGCAGGGACTGCTCGCCGGTATTAATGCGGCTCGCCAAATACAGGAACGCGTCCCCTGGTGTCCCGATCGAAGTGAGGCCTATATTGGTGTGCTTGTTGATGACCTGATAACGCTGGGTACCAAGGAACCGTATAGAATGTTTACCAGTCGTGCTGAATATCGGCTGGTACTAAGGCAGGACAATGCCGACCGTCGATTGACTGAGCAAGGTCGCTCAATGGGTTTGGTAGATGATCAGCGTTGGCGACGATTTAGCGAAAAGTTATCCGGTATCGAGACGCTCTCCGAGACGCTGTCCAAGCATTGGGTGCACCCAGGGGATGATCGTGTTGAAGCCTTTCTCGGAAAACAGTTGTCCAGAGAGTACAACCTGCTGGAATTGCTAAAACGACCGGAGGTAGAAATCAAAGCGCTGTTGGCGGCACTCGATATTACCAACAATAATGTTGCCGAGTCCGAACAGGTCGAGATTGATGTCAAATACGCAGGCTATATAGTCCGCCAGCAACAGGAGATAGATCGAGTTAAGACCCAGCAGGATCTAAGCATTCCCCCTGATCTCGACTATGTTTCGGTGGCAAGTCTCTCCAATGAGGTGGTCCAGAAACTAAGTGAGGTTAGACCTGAGACAATTGGACAGGCCGCGAGAATATCTGGTGTAACACCTGCGGCAGTGTCTCTGCTCCTGATCTACCTAAAAAAGCACAAAGCGTTGGCTTCACTTAAGTCGGCATAATGGCCGAGACTAGGCGCATTCAAGAGGGACTGGCGCAATTTCCATTTCCAGTTGAAAAGGCGTTGGCAGCACGACTGGCTGCCTATGTCCAGCTCCTGCAGCGATGGAACAACGCATACAACCTGACGGCCATCCGGGATCCGCAGCAGATAGTCAGCCACCACCTGATGGATTGTTTGGCAATCGCGCCCATGATCCACGGTGTAGATATTGTTGATGTTGGGTCCGGAGCCGGGCTGCCGGGCATTCCTCTGGCGTTACATTATCCAGAAAAGAAGTTCACGCTGCTCGATAGTAACGGCAAAAAGACCCGCTTTCTTACCCAGGTAAAGATTGAGCTTGCCATAGAAAATGTCAGCATCGAACAAGGAAGAGTAGAAGACGTGAGTCATGTATTCGATCAGGTAATTTGCAGGGCTTTCGCCCCCTTGGGTGAACTGGCAAATTCTTGTGCCCACTTGCTAGGCGCAAATGGTACTCTCCTTGCCATGAAAGGCGCGAATCAGGAGCTGTTGTCGTTGGATTCTCCACTTGAACTGGTATCCCGGCGCAAGCTCAAAGTACCGCTCTTGGGCGAAGACCGGTTCGTTATTGCGCTGGCGCCAAGGGAGCTCTGATGGCGTTAGTATTAGCGGTCGCCAATCAAAAGGGCGGCGTCGGCAAAACCACAACCAGTATTAACCTTGCTGCTAGTCTGGCGGCGATGCAACGGGAGGTGCTGCTTGTGGACATGGATCCACAAGGTAATGCGACCACAGGCAGTGGTATACAGGAGGGGGATACCGAATACTCGATTTATGATGTATTGATTGATGGTGTCTTAGCAACCAAGTCGATGATCAACGCGGAAGCGGCGGGTTATCATCTGTTACCGGCGACTGTAGATTTGACTGGCGCGGAAATAGAACTCCTCGAAATGGTAGAATGGGAATATCGGCTCAAAAGGGCACTACAACCCGTCAGCAATAACTATGACTATGTCATTATAGATTGTCCGCCATCTCTGGGGTTACTAACGATTAATAGCCTGGTGGCTGCGGATTCGGTCATTATTCCAATGCAGTGTGAATATTTTGCACTCGAGGGGCTCACGGCTCTCGTTAATACTATTTCACGTATCACTGGCAAGCTTAATCCCAGATTAAGTATTGGGGGTATTGTGCGCACAATGTTCGACCCCCGAAACAGTCTCACTAAAGAGGTATCCAATGATTTGTTGCGCCACTTTGGCGATGACGTGTTTCATACCGTAATACCCCGTAATGTCCGTCTTGCGGAGGCGCCAAGCTATGGGGTACCGATACTGTATTATGATAAGCAATCACGGGGTGCCAGGGCCTACCTGGCATTGGCTGGCGAACTGGTAAGGCGCACCCAAAGCACGGGGAATGTTTGATGGTCACAAAGAAGAGGGGTCTTGGGCGAGGTCTGGAAGCGTTGCTGGGTAGCGAAAAGAAGCCTGCGCAGGGCGCCATGCTTGATGAACTACCTATCGAGTGGATCAAACCAGGGAAATTTCAACCCAGAAAGACTTTTAATGAGCAGGCTCTGAAGGATTTAGCCGCGTCTATCCGGAATCAAGGGCTCGTTCAGCCGATTGTGGTTAGAGAAATCGGACCATCCACATACGAGATAATTGCGGGAGAAAGACGCTGGCGAGCGGCCCAGAAAGCCGAAATGATCAAGATTCCAGCAATTATTAAACAGGTTGATGACAAATCGGTCGTCGCCATGTCACTGATCGAGAATGTGCAGCGGGAAGACTTAAACCCAATCGAGCAAGCCCAGGCCTTGCAACGCTTGGTGGAAGACTTTGACTTAACGCATCAGCAGGTCGCTGACGCGGTTGGAAAAAGTCGGGTTGCGGTTACCAACTACCTGAGGCTGAATAATTTGGGCAGCAATGTTCAAGCAATGTTAGCGACTGGTAGTATCGAAATGGGGCATGCGAGGGCGCTGTTGGGTCTCCCCGATAGCGATCAAGAGACCTTTGCCAGGAACATTGTGCAACAGCACATGACTGTTCGTGAAGTAGAACGGGCAATCCAGAAGGCCAAGAAGCCGCCTTCTAATAAGGCTGCAAAATCATCTGATACGCGTCATCTTGAGGCGAAACTTAGCGCTAAAATTGGACAACCAGTGGGTATACAGCACTCTAAGCAGGGAAGCGGCAAGCTGGTTATTTCCTACAACGATCTGGATGAACTCGAAGGCATATTACGGCACTTTGGTGACTTGGAGTAACAGTGTGCTTGCCGGTTGCCCCATCAAACCATTATCTCTATACTCTCCCCCCCGACAGCGGGGTACAGAGATTCGAACGTGGTGCACCAGTTGATAAACGGGCCATGGCATTCGACAGTTTCGCGTATACTCTCAGTGCAGTGCATGGTGATGGTTTTGATTGCCATCGGGTGTATGGCTGTTGATTGGGTGACGAGCTATTCGTCAGTATTAGGTGGTTTAGTATGTTTACTCCCTGGTGTGTACGCCGCAATTCGTACGCTGCGGGAAGCGCCATCTGAAATAACGCCCATTGTGGCGGGTGAATTAGGAAAGTTAGCACTTTCCATGGCTTTGTTTATAGCGGTGTTTGTGTTGGTAAAGCCGCTTAATGTGTTAAGTTTTTTTGGTACTTTTATAGGTTTGCAACTGATGTATGTTGTCGTACCGGTACTCGAATCTAACCGGATGAGAAACTGGCAGAAGCGTCGTTAGACGGAAAAGATAGGAATAAGAACAGGCTTATGGCTGGCGATACAACTACATCACAGGAATACATACAGCATCATTTGACGAATCTGGCGTATGGTAAACATCCCGATGGTACCTGGGGGTTTGCACAAAACGCACAGGAAATTGGCGAAATGGGCTTCTGGGCGATTCACGTCGATACCATGTTCTGGTCAATACTCCTCGGTTTTGTCTTTTTGGGTATTTTTATCGTTGCAGCAAGAAACGCGACAACCGCTGTGCCAGGCACACTGCAGAATCTTTGTGAGATGGCCGTCGAGTTTGTTGAAGAGAATATTACGCAGGTATTTGGTAGCACGCCAAATGCCATTATTGGCCCGCTGTCGCTGACGATACTAGTCTGGGTTTTTCTGATGAACCTCATGGATCTAGTGCCGGTCGATTTTATACCACATGCGGCGCTTCTGGCAGGGGTTCCTTATTTCAAGGTGGTTGCGACCACAGACCCAAATGCGACGCTGGGCATGGCTGTCGGTGTTTTTGTGTTGGTGCTCTATTACAACTTTAAGATCAAAGGACCCATCAAATTTGCCAAGGGCCTGGTGACGCACCCGGTTCCCAAGTGGTTTATGTATCCGTTTAACTTTGTATTGGAGATCGTTGATCTGATTGCCAAACCACTTTCCCATGGATTACGCCTGTTCGGTAATCTCTATGCGGGAGAAATGATTTTTATCCTGATCGCCCTATTGCCGTTTTATGCGCAGTGGTTACTGTCGGTGCCCTGGGCGATCTTTCACATTCTTATCATCTGTTTACAAGCTTTTGTGTTTATGATTTTAACTATTGTGTACCTGACTCAGGCACATGAGACAGATGAACACTAAGGCAATAATTGAAGTTTTTATAGTAGGAGCATGAAATGGAACAATCGTTAATTTTTCTCGCTGGTGGCATTTTGATGGGGCTTGGCGCCATTGGTAGTGGGGTCGGCATTGGTATTTTGTCTGGTAAGTACCTGGAGGGTGTAGCACGCCAGCCGGAGCTGCAGCCGATGTTAATGACACAACTCTTTATTGCTTTGGCGCTAGTGGACGCAGTGCCCATTATCGCAGTTGGTATTTCGTTGTATTTGATTTTCGCCCTGCAAGGGTAGTGATTTCTACAGTAAGAAATGAAGCGAGTGAGGTGAAGAAAACGTGAACATTAATGTAACGATGTTTGGTCAGATGATTTCCTTCGTCTTTTTTGTGTGGGTTTGCATGAAATATGTGTGGCCTGTGCTTATGGAAAATCTACGTGCACGACAGCGGATCATTGCCCAGGGTCTAGAGAATGCCGCCGCGGCCGAGAAACAATTGGAAAGCGCCAATGATGCCGCAGATGTCGCCTTGGAAGAGGCGAAAAAGCAATCTGCGGAGTTAATCGGTCAGGCCAGAAGTCGAGCCAATCAGATTGTAGAAGAGGCGAAAGGTCAGGCTACAGAAGAAGCGACCCGGATTGTTCAAGGTGCCCAGAGTGATATCGATCAAGAGATTAACAGAGCTCGAGAAGAACTCCGGGCGCGCGTCAGCGACCTCGCTGTTGAAGGTGCCGAAAAGATCCTGGAAAGTTCCATCGACCGTAATGTTCATCAAGGCATGCTAAATAATTTGGCTGCACAGCTTTAGGGTGATCTAAATGGCGGAAGCTGAACTTACAACCATTGCAAGACCATACGCCAAAGCGGCGTTTTCGTTTGCGCTTGATCAGGACCAGGGCCTTACTCATTGGTCCGCGATGTTGGGTATTCTTGCTGCTGCGATGGCCGAGGATGTTGTTCGGGAAAAACTTGATGATCCGAAGTTAACAACGGAAGCCGGTGCCGAGGTTTTAGTTGCCATGTTAGATGGTGAGCTAGATGATAAGGCAGGAAATTTCCTCATCGTTTTAGCCGAGAATGGTCGCTTAGCGCTATTACCGAATATTTCCGAGATCTTCGAATTGCTGAAAGCAGAGTACGAAAAGACGATAAATGTTGAGGTTACTAGCGCGTATGAGGTGTCTAGTGAAGAAACCGAAAAGCTATCGGATGCACTACACAAGAAGTTACAGCGCGAAGTCAATCTGACAACCCATGTAGATGAGAGCTTATTGGGTGGGGTCGTTATTAAAGCGGAAGATTCCGTCATTGACGGTTCAGTTCGCGGAAAATTGAGAAAACTCTCACAGGCGCTGCAGTAAGCAGCAAGAATTATTAATTTTTTGGACACGTAATTACACGTAAAGGAACGGAACATGCAACAACTGAATCCTTCCGAAATCAGCGAGATCATCAAACAACGTATTGAGAATCTCGATGTATCTTCAGAAGCACGCAACGAAGGAACAATCGTCAGCGTGTCGGATGGTATTGTGAGAATTCATGGCCTTGCCGATGTACAAAACGGCGAGATGATCGAATTCCCCGATAACCTTTTTGGCTTTGCTTTGAATCTCGAAAGGGATTCCGTCGGGGCAGTAGTGCTTGGTGACTATAAGGCTTTAAGAGAGGGCCAAACTGCCCGTTGTACAGGGCGTATCCTCGAGGTACCCACCGGCCCGGAATTGTTGGGTCGCGTAGTCGATGCGCTGGGTAACCCTATTGATGGAAACGGTCCGATTAACGCGAAAACTACCGCGCCGGTAGAAAAAGTTGCACCGGGTGTTATTGCGCGTCAGCACGTTGATCAGCCTGTGCAAACCGGCCTTAAATGTATTGACTCGATGATTCCAGTCGGTCGAGGTCAGCGGGAGTTAATTATTGGTGACCGGCAGACCGGTAAGACCGCCATTGCGATTGATACCATTATCAATCAGCAAAAATCGGGTATTAAGTGTGTCTACGTCGCTATCGGGCAAAAATTTTCGTCCGTGGCGAATGTTGTACGAACCTTAGAAGAATATGGTGCGATGGAAAATACCATCGTGGTAGCGGCTGGTGCTTCTGACCCTGCGCCGATGCAGTATCTGTCAGCCTACGCTGGCTGCACGATGGGTGAGTATTTCAGGGACCGCGGTGAAGACGCGTTAATTATATACGATGATTTGACCAAGCAAGCCTGGGCCTATCGCCAGATTTCACTGTTGCTGCGTCGTCCACCTGGACGTGAAGCATATCCAGGGGATGTGTTCTATTTGCATTCACGATTGCTCGAAAGAGCGGCTCGCGTTAACGCAGATTATGTCGAGGCGGCTACCAACGGTGAAGTGAAAGGAAAAACAGGTTCCCTGACAGCGCTACCGATTATTGAGACTCAGGCAGGAGACGTGTCTGCGTTCGTACCCACTAACGTGATCTCAATTACCGACGGTCAGATTTTCCTTGAGACCGATATGTTTAACTCTGGCAATCGACCAGCGATGAATCCAGGTATTTCTGTATCTCGGGTTGGTGGCGATGCTCAAATGAAATTCATGTCCAAGATCAGTGGCGGCATCAAGCTGGCGCTGGCCCAATTTCGTGAACTGGCGGCGTTTTCTCAGTTTGCTTCGGACCTTGATGAAGCAACCCGTCGACAGCTTGAGCACGGTGAACGTATTTCAGAATTGATGAAGCAGAAACAGTATGCCCCGATGTCAGTTGCGGAAATGGGCGTCGTACTTTTCGCCGCCAACGAGGGCTATCTAGAGGATGTTGCAGTAGACAAGGTTCTCGACTTTGAGGCTGCGTTACTCTCTTACATGAATGCAGAGCATGCGGACTTTATGGCGCAGGTCAACGAGCGAGGCGAACACACAGATGAAGTCATCGAAGCGATGACCAAAGCATTGGATTCATTCAAAGCTACACAAACCTGGTAAACGAGGGTAGTTGAGAAGCTAATATGGCAGGAGCAAAAGAACTTCGTAAACAGATCGGGAGTATTAAGAACACTCAAAAGATCACCAGCGCCATGGAAATGGTTGCCGCTAGCAAGATGCGTAAGGCACAGGAGCGGATGGCGCGTGGTCGACCGTACTCTGATCACATTAGGTCCGTTATCGGTCATGTTGCTAATGCATCTCCGGAGTTTAGGCACGGCTTGATGGTTGAGCGCGAAGTGAAAAGAATCGGCTACATCATCGTCACTACTGATAAGGGCCTCTGTGGCGGACTTAACATTAATTTGTTGAAAACTGTCGTTAACGATATTAAGACCTGGGTGGATCGCGGTATTGAAGTTGATCTATGTCTTATCGGTAATAAGGGCGCACAGTTTTTCAGAAGCTATGGTGGCAATGTCGTTGCAGCCGGTAGTCATGTTAGCGAATCCCCAGCAATGTCGGATTTGATTGGTAGTATTAAAGTAATGTTGGATGCGTTTGAGCAGGGCTCAGTAGATAAAATATACCTCGCAAATAATGTATTTATTAATACTATGACCCAGACACCCACCATTCGCCAGCTTGTACCTCTTGATCCGGACGAGGATACAGAGCTCAAATATCGCTGGGATTATATCTATGAGCCGGAGGCCCGGCAGTTGATCGAGGGGCTCGTAACCAGATTCATAGAGGCGCAAGTATATCAAGCGGTAGTTGAAAATGGTGCCTGTGAGCAGGCGGCAAAAATGATCGCAATGAAAAGTGCATCAGACAATGCGGGTGAAATGATTGATGAACTGCAGCTTATTATGAACAACGCAAGACAGTCTGCGATAACGCAGGAACTGTCGGAGATTATTGGAGGTGCAGCTGCTGTGTAAACAGCCTGCATCTAAAAAGTTAGACTAGAGGAATAAGAGATGAGTAGCGGACGAATCGTATCGGTGATTGGTGCGGTCATAGACGTTGAGTTTCCACGTGATCAAGTACCGAAGGTATACGACGCGTTAAACGTTGACGAAGTAGACCTGACACTGGAAGTCCAACAGCAACTCGGTGATGGCGTCGTACGTACCATTGCAATGGGTAGTTCTGAAGGCATTAGTCGAGGTTTGCCGGTTAGCAATACCGAAGGCCCTATTTCCGTCCCCGTGGGTGAAGAAACCCTTGGACGGATCATGGACGTATTGGGAAAACCCATCGATGAGAAGGGCCCAATCGGCGAACAGATGAGGATGCCTATCCATCGTAAGCCCCCGGCATTTGACGAACAGGCGGGTGGTCGAGATTTGCTTGAAACAGGCGTTAAGGTCATTGACCTGATTTGCCCATTTGCGAAAGGCGGTAAAGTCGGGTTGTTCGGTGGTGCAGGTGTTGGTAAGACAGTCACCATGTTAGAGCTCATCAACAATATTGCGAGAGAGCACAGTGGTTTGTCGGTGTTTGCCGGTGTTGGTGAGAGGACTCGCGAAGGTAACGATTTCTATCATGAAATGGCGGAAGCAGGCGTGCTCGATAAGATTGCGATGGTGTTTGGCCAGATGAATGAGCCGCCGGGAAACAGATTGCGCGTGGCATTGTCAGGTCTAACCATGGCTGAAAAGTTTCGTGACGATGGCAAGGATGTACTGCTGTTCATAGACAACATTTACCGTTACACCCTGGCGGGTACAGAAGTATCAGCACTACTTGGGCGCATGCCTTCTGCCGTGGGCTATCAGCCAACACTGGCTGAGGAAATGGGTGTATTGCAGGAGCGTATTACCACCACGAAATCGGGATCTATTACATCGATTCAGGCCGTATACGTTCCAGCTGACGACCTTACGGACCCATCGCCAGCGACCACATTCGCGCACCTTGACTCCACCGTAACCCTGTCACGCGATATCGCGGCACTGGGTATTTATCCTGCAGTGGACCCCCTTGATTCAACCTCAAGACAGTTAGACCCGCTGGTTGTTGGTGAAGAGCATTACGACGTCGCACAAGGCGTGAAAAGCGTACTGCAGAAATACAAAGAGTTGCGGGATATTATTGCAATCTTGGGTATGGATGAACTCACCGAGGAAGATAAACTCACAGTGTATCGGGCACGTAAAATTTCTCAGTTTTTCTCACAACCTATGCATGTCGCGGAAGTATTCACAGGTCAGCCGGGTGTATATGTCCCGTTGGCGGAGACGATCAGAAGCTTTAAGGGCATTCTGGACGGCGAATACGATGACTTGCCCGAGGGCGCATTTTCCATGGTGGGCAGTATGGATGATGCGATTGAGAAGGCGAAAACCCTTTAGGGACTAGAAAATGGCATCAACCGTACTTTGCAGTATTGTAAGCGCCGAGAAGGAAATCTTTTCTGGTCAGGTGGAAATGGTTATTGCGACTGGCACCATTGGTGAATTAGGCATCATGCCTGGTCATACTCCTTTGTTAACGGGCGTAAAACCAGGTCCGGTGCGATTGATACTTGAGGGTGGCGAAGAGGAAATTTTCTATGCCTCTGGTGGTTTTTTGGAAGTCCAGCCAACAGCAATTACCCTCTTAGCCGATACCGCATTGCGAGCAGATGACGTCGATGAAGCAGCGGCCGTAGCCGCCCAACAGAAGGCGGAACAGGAACTTGGTGACCAACGAGCCGACCTGGACTTTGCGAGAGTTTCTTCAGACCTGCAGGAACAGGCTGCAATGCTTAGAACTGTACGCAAGTTACGAGAAAGAAAACGATAAGCTGCCACCGACCCGGCGTTAAGCGTAAACTGCATACATCAGTAGTGTAGTTATTCTAATGAGTGAGCAAAATCTTGAAGTCTGTATCCTTGCCGCGGGCATGGGTAAGCGGATGCATTCCACGATACCCAAGGCCATGCAGCGACTTGCGGGTAAGCCGATACTGGCCCACCTTTTACAGAGCGCTCGCGCGTTAAATCCAAATCAAATTCATGTTGTCATCGGCCCTGAAGGGGGTTCGATCAAGTCTGCATTTCCTGACATACCCGTAAACTGGGTCACCCAGACAGAACGTCGTGGTACTGGACACGCGGTGTTACAAGCATTACCGCATTTCGATAGCGATTCGAGAGTATTAATACTTGTCGGCGATGCACCTCTTTTGTCGACTGAGACCATGGCTTCCCTGGCTGCTACTGAGGCGCCGCTCAGTGTATTGACAGCCATGATGGAGGATCCCACGGGATATGGCCGTATCGTTAAGAACGAATCCGGTTGTATCGCCGAAATTGTGGAACATAGAGATGCGTCGGCACAGCAAAAACAGATTTGTGAGATCAATACGGGTGTGATGGCCAGCAGCGCAGCGCATCTGCATCACTGGCTGCCACAACTCGTTGACGACAATGACCAGGGAGAACTACTACTGACAGATGTTGTGGCCCTGGCAAACGGCGCTGCACTCGAGGTGGAAGCCTACCTGAGCGAAGATTTGCTTGAGGTGACTGGCATCAACAGTTTTTCGCAGCTGGCAGGCTTGGAATCAGCGTTACAGAGAAGACGAGCAGATACGCTTCTGGCGAGAGGTGTACACATAGTGGACCCTGATCGCTTTGACCTAAGAGGCGAACTTGAATGTGGGACAGATGTCACTATCGATATCAATTGTGTATTTGAAGGATCGGTTAGTCTTGGTGATGGCGTCAGCATCGGCGCAGGTTGCTCCATCAAAGATGCCGTGATTGAAGCAAATAGTGTCATCAAAGATTACTCGGTGCTTGATGACTGTCATGTTGGTGCTGAAAGTCAGGTGGGTCCATTCGCGCGTCTTAGGCCAGGCACGTT
>Ga0302134_10000530_pt1 | contig 16664 bp, 19 predicted proteins | sample CB9_SCM_MG_FD_203123 | JGI IMG/M metagenome (GOLD analysis project Ga0302134, IMG submission 203123) | Marine microbial communities from Western Arctic Ocean, Canada - CB9_SCM | ecosystem: Environmental > Aquatic > Marine > Oceanic | place: Canada: Western Arctic Ocean | collected 2017-09-19
TACCCTTCGATCAAGAGACAAAGTTTACGGGCTTTGTTATCGAAGCGACTCTGTAGATGGATTGCCGTGTTGTCGCCTAGTTGCTGACTTATGGTCTGGTATTTCTCTTGTCAGCTATAGCGCCCAAAGATTACTTCACTTGGACACTGGAAGTCCTGCCTGCAGTTATCGGTCTTGTTCTACTTTGGTAAAGTTACCGGTCGTTTCGACTTACGGGTCTCGTCTATGTATTTATACTGTTGCATTGCATTGTGTTGATGGTAGGCGGTCACTATAACTATGCAGAAGTCCCGTTGTTCTCGCCAGAAATTCTGGGCAGTGAGCGCAATAACTACGACAAGGTTGGGCATTTCATGCAAGGCTTTGTCCCGGCGATGGTTGCTCGGGAGATATTGCTTCGCCTGGCGGTGGTAAAATCAAAACGCTGGATGACGTTCTTTGTAGTCTCGGTGTGTCTGGCGTTCAGTTCGCTCTATGAAATGATTGAATGGGGCTTAGCGATGTTGTCGGGGACTTCCGCTGACGCTTTCCTGGGGACTCAGGGTTACGTCTGGGATACGCAGTCGGACATGGCTTGGGCGCTAGGTGCGATAACATCATTGCTATGTTTGTCCTACTACCACGATAAGCAACTATCGAAACTCGATTAGCCGGATACGGCGACATCCGAGAAACGGATATGCGGCATGTAGGCGGAACGTTCCAGATTCCAAAAGAGTTCATCGCCAATGGCCGAGACTTTTTTCAGCATGTCATAGAAGTTCCCGGCGACGGTGATGTTTCGTACCGGTTGTATGCGTTCACCATCGCGACATAGATAGCCCGCAGCACCAAAACTGAATTGTCCTGAAATAGGATTGGCGCCAGAGTGTAATCCGCTGAGATCGGTGATCAACAGATATTCGCCGCTAAATAGGGTGGCGGGACTATCGGACCCTTTGTCTATATGCATCTGATGCAAACTGACGCCCAGAGTCGATTTGGGTCCGCGGATCGCGTGACCCGTCGTTGATACACCAAAGTGTGCCGCGGTTGCGCTGTTGTGAATCAGGGTTTCCAAACGGCCGCCGGTAATCAGTGGTGTTGCACGGGTCGCAGTTCCTTCGGAATCGAATAGCGCATAGCCGAAACCATCCGTGAGGAGCGGCTGGTCACTGATGCTCAGACAGGGGTCTGAGATGATGTCACCGAGTTTGTCTCGCATAGGATTAACGCCATCTTTCGCGGTTTTTCCGGAAAACATCGACGCGAAGGTGCTGAACACTTCAACCTGGAATTCTTTATCAAATATCAGGTCGTAGTGCTTCGTGGGTACCGGCTCGCCGTGAAGTAAACCGACGCACCGCTCGTAGGCTTCATCCACAATGTCGGTATAGTTCAGCTGATCGAATTGCCGTGCCGCACGACCGCTGCCATCCATGACATTTTTGTCACCATCAACCATGAGTGCATAAGCGCCAGCAACACACATCCTTTGTTTTAGTCTTGCATCTAAACCGCTGCTGGTGAACACCCGGCGCTGTACGATGGAATCACTGATGCTATTGTGAGGTACATTTTGAACTTTGTCTTTTGCGGCGAGATTACCTTCCATATCGAGTACAAATTGGATCTTGTTTTCGATGCTTACCTCGTCGCTGGGGCAGAGCAGTGCATCGTCAGTCACCAATGACCCCGTTGTCGTGAGGATTTTCTCGTCGGCTTCAACTTTCGCGAAGGTTGCGTTGATCAGTGCCTGATCTACCATGGAGTTAAGCGCCTGCTCGTCGGCCGCTTCACTATAGGCGGTGCCAACGTGCGCATCCTTGATGACGCGCAGTCCGTAGATCTGGCTGGAACTCACTTTGTGTTCTTCGAGTTCTCCGTCCCGGGCTTTCAGGGACAGAGCCTGACCTTCATCGACGATTAGATCACCCTCGGCGCCTTTTTCTTTGACTCTATCCAGGATGGCTGCAGCGTTACTTTCGACATTCATTTAGGCATTACCTCCGACCAGAATGTCATCCACTTTCAGTGATGCCTGCCCCACAGTCGTTGGCACGGCGCCGGACACAGAACCACACATTCCGCATGCCAGGGAAAAATCTTTGCCGATCATCGAGATTTCTTTTAGTACTGCGGGTCCGGTGCTTATTAGCGTCGCAGCTTTTACTGGGTATTGGATTTTTCCGTTCTCTACGTAATAGCCTTCCTGCACGGCAAAGTTAAACTCGCCGGTACCGGGCTGAACTGAGCCGCCACCCAGGTGTGAGGCATAAATGCCTTTATCAATGGAAGCGATCATGTCATCGAGTTCGTCTTCCCCGGGTTCGATAAAGGTATTGCGCATTCTTGACGCGGGCGCGAAGTGATAGGACTGACGGCGACCGGACCCGGTACGTTCATAGCCGGTCTGCTGTGCGCCGAGTCTATCTGAGAGAAAATTGGTTAGCTTGCCATCTTTGATCAGTTGCGTGTTTTGGGTCTCCAAACCCTCATCGTCGATATTGATCGATCCCCATTCGTTCGCAATCGTGCCGTCATCTACCGCGCTGACTACTGGGTTAGCAATCATTTCCCCCATCTGGTCGTGAAATACCGAGGCTTTTTTTGCGACAGAGGTGGTTTCTAACAGATGACCACAGGCTTCGTGAAAGATGACCCCGCCGAAACCGTTGCCAAGTACCACGGGCATTCTACCGGATGGACAGGCTTTTGCGGAGAGGTTAACCAGGGCCTGACGTGCAGCTTCTGAGCCGGTCTCTGCTGCACTGATATCGCTTCTTATTTCCCAACCACGCAGGCCACCATCATTCCAGGAGCCGGTCGCCTGCTCACCACCGTCTGAGGCATAAGCCGTCAAACTGGTACGTATATAGTTGCGTTTATCATCGGTATGCAGACCTTCACTATTGAAGATTTCAATACTTTGTTCTCGCTGCATACATGAACCACGGGTTTGCGAAATCATGTTACTTGCAGCACGCGCTGTTTTGTCTGCTGCCAGAAGATAAGCGACTTTACCGTCGATGCAGGCGTCAAGGGATAGAATGTCTGATGCTGGATGGTATTCCTCGGGTTTTCGGTAGTCGAAAGCGAGCATTTGGTTGATCGGATCCCGTAGATCCTTGGCTGACAATTCAGACACGATGCGCCGCAGTTCATCCAGATCCATTTTGTTGGTATAGCCGTACAATACTTTGTAGCCGTAGACGAGTCTGATACCAACGCCAAAATCGATGCCGGATTGGACGGATTGCACCTCGTTACTCAAAGTTGCGATATTGTTGACCTGATTTCGATCGACGAACAGTTCTGCGAAATCTGCCCCCAGAGAAAGTGCGTGGTCAACCACCGAGTCGGCAATTTTACTTTCGAGCATGTTGTTATCCTAATCGCTTCGTATGCCCGACATTATATTCAATATTAGCCCCGAGTTCAGGTGTATATCGCACGTCTACCAACACTGCCATCATCCCTCAGATCGTAAATAATGGCGCCGGGTTTGATCGAGAGTAAACTGTGTCCCTCCGGGTCATGATCGAAGCCAATGCAGGTGGAGGGACAGGTGGAGAACAAAGTCGAACCGACGCGATGGGTATAGTCATCGTGTACATGTCCACTGATCACCAGTCGAACCGAAGCGAACCCGGTTAGTGCTAATAGCGCCTCTTTATTGCTTAGTCCGCATTGACGTTTGGTGCAGGGATAGTGCGGTGGATGATGCGCTGCCACGAGGGTGAATGCCTCGCTCTGTTGGAGTTGCGTCTGGAGTGCTTCGAGATCATAGGTGCTGATTTGACCTTCATGGTGGTCTTCCCAGTGACTATTGACCGGCAGCACCCGCCAGGCGCCTATATCGATAGCGACCATTGGCATTACGGCTAACATATTTTCTGGAACATCATGATTGCCGGGAATAGCGATGAGATGCTGGTAACGCAGATCCTGTAGCATATCGACTGTTCGTTGGTAAGTTTCGATGCTGCCGTCTTCTGCAATATCACCGGTGAGAATAACCAGGTCAAAAGGCGCGTAGGCTTTTGCCGCGGCGATTGTCGCCATGAAGTTGGCGTTGACGTCCTGTTTGTAGAGTTTCTCTCCCGGCGATAGTAAGTGTGAGTCGCTCAACTGCAATACTGTGGTCATGGTTGCTCCTCGTACGGCGTCATATCCATACCAGGATAGCGTGCATTGACGCCGGTTATGGTTTCTTCATCCCAGTAGGCGTCCCCGGGTGCCGGAAATCCGAGGGTGGTACGTTCTACAACGCTGGCTTGTTCGATCCACTGTCTGAATTCTTTGCGAATCGCATTTCGTGGCCAACCAACAATTCCTAGCCAACGATAATTTTTGGGTGCGTAGGTCACGAATTGTCCGATACGGCCGACGTCAGCGTTAAACAGCGTGCCGCGATGGAAAGTGCGCATGCTGTATATCAACATGGATCCGGCCGGTGCAACGACTTTTACCTCGTTGTCGTAAAGCATGGGATTGTCTTCTTTTGAATAATACGCAGGCCATTGGATACCATCCTGATAATGCTGCCAGGAGCATATAGCGGTGGGTGCATGTTCTTCGGTCACGTCAGTGTAGTAGATGAGGTAGGCAGTCTGCCAGTACCGGCTGCGTTTGGGCGGATAGGCAAGGGTATGGTTGCTATAGTCCATGTGCATGATCTGATCCTGATCCGCAGTGTGCCCCTGATGTTTAAAATGTAGATGTGACTGTTCGCAGTAAATCTCTTCATCACCCATATTAATCTGCGCGAATCGCCGCAGCTCGGGATGTAACGTCATGCGATTTAGGGCCTGGCCCCGGTAGGGAAATTCACTAACATCGGTGAGTTGAGGGGCTGGCGGCTTTGGGTTGTTGGGGTCGTCGCAGTAGTCGAGCCAACCCGGGATGCAGGCTTCAATATCGACTCTTGCCAGGGCAAGCTCTTCGGCGGTTAGAAAACTATTGACGATGGCGTAGCCATGAGTCCGGTAATGTTCGAGATGTTGGTCAGTGATTTTAGTGGCGGTCATACAATTGTCTGTTGCCGTGTGTCGTAGATTGTGTATTTTCCCAAAATGCCGCTGCATTTAGCAACATCAATTGCCGACCATGAAGGCGAGCTTCACGACAAACTGACACAGCGTTGGCCAACGCTGTTAACGCATTTTGATAGTTTCTCTGCGCAGGTTACCCAAGAGACAGATCAAAAAGTCGTGGACCTCCTGGCGCGGCGTCATGCTGTGATGGACCAGTTACCGGCAAACATTAATCACATTAGTATACACCGTCGGCGTTCTGTTGAACTCGTGCTGGCATCGTCAGGTGGCCAGGGTACGATTCTCTATATCGATATAGATTATCTTCTGCGCTGTTTCGAATTAGACGTCGCCGAGTTGGACTAGGTGCTCAGTCTCTTGCCTGCTTGTGATTGCAGCGTCATTGGGTGCGGCCCCAATTCCATGGCAGCGCTACCGGCGCGGCTCCGTGAAACAGAGCGGTGGGTAAATCACACCTTTATGTTAGCAACGGGTTTCCCCTGGGATACGCTGATGGCCGCCCGGGGGTCATCGGTGGCTGCGGCAACACTGATTGTTACCCAAAGTCAGGTGCAAACCGTGGGAAATGATGTGGATTGGCCGCTATTGTTTATAAAACATGGGTTGTCGATGGACTACGTTGAAGCAGAAGGTTTAACCTACCAAAGCAATCGAGTCTATGCGGCGGACATTGATGATGATGAAGACCAGGATCCTGGTGCATGGGCGCTGCGTATCAGGTTAGCCAATCAGCAGGTTGAGGCGATGCAGGCATATTTTCCAGGTACCGATTAAAGTGGAAACTACTTTCCGTGCAGTACGACTGGAAGTTCTGAATAGCCTCTGACAAAGGTAGAGTAAATTCTCTTAGGTTCACCGACCACTTCTATTTTGTCGAAGCGTTTCATGATCTCTTCCCAGACTATACGTAACTGCATTTCAGCCAGTCTGTTACCCATACAGCGGTGAATGCCGAAACCAAACGCCACGTGTTGGCGGGGTGTGGCGCGATCGATAATGAGCCGCTCGGGATTTTCGATCGCCTCTTCATCTCGATTGCCGCTGACGTACCACATGACGACTTTATCACCGGCCTTGATTTTCTGACCGCCGAGTTCGGTATCTTTCAGAGCGCGTCGTCGCATATGCGCGAGTGGGGTTTGCCAACGAATAATCTCGGGGACCATACTGGTGATGAGCTTAGGGTCCGCGCGTAACTTGGCGTATTCTTCCGGGTACTTGTTCAGCGCCAGTACGCCCCCGGTAATTGAATTTCTGGTGGTGTCGTTGCCGCCCACAATCAGCAGAACCAAATTACCCAGCAATTCCATGGGACGGTCGAGTAGATCTTTAGTGGATTCACCGTGTGCGAGCATGGTGATGAGATCGTTGTTGCCTGGCTTCACCTGGCGTTGCTTGAATATCTCGCTGAACACACCCAGGCACTCTAGCAATTCTTCTTTGCGCTGCTCCTCAGATTCAATGATGCCGGAATCTTCATTGGCTGTAGCAACATCGGACCAACGAGTAAGTCGCCGTCTTTCTTCGAATGGAAAGTCGAACAGGGTGGCGAGCATCTGCGTGGTCAACTCAATTGATATGCGATCGACCCAGTCAATTTCTTCGCCTAGTGGAAGTTCGTCTAGTAAGCCTGCGGCCCGTTCACGAATAGTTGACTCGAGCAGCTTGAGGTTCATGGGGGCGACTACCGGGCTAACGACCTTGCGTTGTTCATCGTGCGTCGGTGGATCCATGGCGATAAACATCGGCAGGGTGAAGTCCTCGTCCTGATCGACAATCGTAATGCCGCTTTCGGAAGAATAGATGTCATGGCTGGTGTCGACTTCCATGATGTCTTTGTATTTGGTGACGGACCAGTAAGGTCCAAAGATGCTGTCTTCACAGAAGTGGACCGGCGCTTCCTTTCGTAACCGTTCAAAATAGGCCCACTGGGCATCCTGCTGGGAGAGTCTGGGTTGGGCTACATTAAACTGGCCGTCGAGTGGTATCGAATAGGGATCTAAAACCAGTTCTTCAGTTGTTGTCTCGCTCATGATTTTGTCCTCGCGGCAAAAAGCACCTGTATAGTACCTCTTTTCTGTAGCGGATAGACATCAGGGTGTGAGCGATAGATGGATAGCACTCGGTGAAGCGGGCAATTATTCGATGTGGCGAACGAGACCCTGATCTTCCTCGAAGATTTCTTCTTCCATATAATCGCGGAACTCCCCCGCGTCGAAATAGGCAGCATGACATTGTGGGCAGGATTCAAACTTGACGAGAAATGGTTCCTCCTGAAATACGTGGTTCATTTTGACTTTACACTTAGGGCACGCGACATCGAGGGTTTCGTTAAATCGTACGCCGACGAAATCATCGCCGATATCGATCGATTCCGCACGCCTGAGCATTTTCAGGTCTTCCTTTTCCAGGTGGTCAAAGAACATGCCAAAACAATCAGTGCAACGATCTATTTTGATACCCCGAAAAGCAATGACTTCCATTTTGTTCAGACACTTTGGACATTCCATTGGATTGCTCCTCGTCGACGAATTTCGTCCGTTTACCCTAGTTTCATTGAAGTGTTTACCGCTTACTGTTTAACGCAAACCAGAAAATCCCGGACGATTGACTCACTCATTCTGTGTGGGCTGGAATAGTCGATAACGGTCAAGCCTGCGTCTTTAAATATTGTTTCGATATCGCTTTGTTTAGGTTGGTATGTGTTAAAAATGACCACAAGGGCGCCGCCTTTTCGCAAGCTACCGCTCCAGGCCTCAGCGCTTTCGGTAAGTGTTTGCAGTGGATTGCGCCGTCCGTCAGCAAGATGAGCGATGCCATAGAGAATGTCAGTGACGATCATATGAAATCGTTTGCTCTAGGAGAGGCGAACCACTTCCCTGCAGTCACCGTTAATAAGGCGTAGTTTCACATCTCCGAATGTAAATTGCCTGAACCTGCCAGAGCCCTGTTTGTTGGCCTTGCCAATAAAGCCCTCAAGCTGCTCATGCTTAATGCGCTTCAGTTTGGTCTGCTTTTAAATATGTTGTTGTAGACCAGCAAGTGCTTTGTCGTTAGGTTCGATGCCTAGCGCATTGATGTGATATCGCGCGGCCCAGAGCAGCGTTGTCCCGTTGCCGGCCATGGGATCAAGCAGCCAGATAGGTTCCCGCTGTGGTAGTCAGGTAGGCGAGGGCGAGGTTTATTCCCGTCTGGGTAACCATCTCATTGGTCTTGCCCGCATACTTTGTGCCGTAGACTAGTCTGTCGGGCAGGTCAAAGCCAGGGGTCTGATCAACTATCGTCAAGCCATCCTGATTGACTTCAAAAATGCCCTGAACGAAGGAGAGTCGCATCAGCTTCGGTAAATCTGCGGGATCAACCTCGAGCGCGATGAAATCGAATGGCCCTGTTTGTGATACTTCTGCGATTACATGGGGCAGGCAACATTGTAATTCCGCCATGGCAACTGAAAGGTAGTCTTCAAAGTAGGCGCCTTTCGCCAGGGGAGATACGAGCACCTGAATATCCACCGGACTACTTACTGATCAGTGGTATTTTGTCGACCAGGGGAATTTTGCTGAGGAAGGTCGGCTTCAGCGCAGCGAAATTTGGCTTTTTGAACAGCGCTTTAACATCTGGTTCGAAGATAATTTCAATGCCGCCGTATCTTGGCTGACTGTATTCGGCATAGGTGATAAGCGGGGCAAGATCATGGGTGACAACATTCTGTGCCAGCACATCGGCCTGTGTAATCGTGCGCATATTTTGGAGGTGTTGCTTATCCTTAACGTTCTGAGAAAATACTCCTATGGTCCAGTCACGCCAGACGTTGTCGAGTGAAAGGTCCCAGCTGGTCCAATTGAATATATTGGCCACAGGTAAGTGCGAATTGGTTTGATAATCGCTGTATAAACGGTAGCCGGCGAAGGCATTAAAAGTACCGTGGAAATAGTTTTTCGAGTATTCAAAGCTTAAATATGAACTCTCTCTCGGTGACCTGTGGGGGTCAAGACCTCTTAAGTCAAATGGCTCTTCCAGAATATCGAGGTTGTCTACCAAGAAGTTATGGTAATTGGCGTTAAATGTAGTCACCACCGTTACGTTTGGCAGAGTGGGTTACCTTGCCTGCAATTGATTTCGTGATCGGGAAATTGATAGCAACATCAACTTTTTACTGTTGTTCTCACCAAACCTGGTGCGTAGGTCCACATCAAACGATCCTGTGGGTTTACGACGTTTGAGGTGAATGGTACCGCCCAAATTAGGGGCGCCTTCTAAAGTGCCCTGTGGCCCGCGAGCGACTTCAACTTGCTCAAAGTCGAACAGTACCTGCATCTAGCTGACATGGGTGCGAACGTATACGCCGTCAACCTTGACCGCAACAACTGGTTCAAAAAATCCGTTATTGACGTCCGATGTACCGACGCCTCGAATACTGATGGCAGCGCCCTGGGGCGTTCCGCTGAGACTATCGACGATTAGTCCTGGGGCAAGGCCCTGTAGATCTTCAAGGTCGTGACGATAGGTAACGTCAATGTCCTCGTCTTTGATGACAGTCACTGCATGGGGAGTCCATTGCAACAGCTCCTGTTCGCCACGGATGATGGTGGTCTCTTCTTCAAGTTTATATTGCTTTTCAGCAAGGGCATGGCTTGCTAGCAGTATAGGCAGGAGTAATGCGTAACTTCTTTTCATTGTCGGGGTCAGGTTTACGCCAAAAAACGGCCGTGCTACCACAGGATTTGTATTCAGCCCATGTTAGGCTTAGTCTGGTTTTATCTAGTTTCACACGGCAGTGATCATTCTGTGACCAACAGTAGTTCGAGGGGGAAATCGGGGGTCTTTTACACAAAAGACCCTGCTGGCCTTGTCGTCATGTTCCGCGGCAAGCAGGTCTTTCGCTATAAGTCGATTGAAGAGTTTATCGAAGCGCACATGAAGGGTGTCAAAGCGCTCGAAGAGAAACAGGAAAGTGTATTGAGAAAGTACTATCAGGATAGCTAGTAAAGCTTAGTCTGCAGCGACAACTTTGATGCTGACAGAGTGCATGATGTCTTCGGAATCCCAGAATAGATGGCGTACATCTTCCACTTTCACATTCAGGTGAATTTTTGGGTCAGTGCCGGACAAAATATTCAGCCAGTCGTCTTTGCTGATTGTGTCGCCAATGTTGATGCAATAGGGCAGGTCTGCTTCGTTGATGATTGGTTGGCTGTTGTACGAATCCATGTAAACCTCGAGTCGGTGGGTACTCATTCTTAATCTCCGTTTAGTTTTTTAAGTGACCTTGAAGATGTATTTAATAGGATCGAGGGGGGGTAGATCTGTGAGGCGGTTCACAGTTTCTATCGGCTAACGAATTGAATGATCAAACTGTGAAGCAGTTCACATTCATTCTGCGGTACTGAGTTCTGTAGGTTCCCAGGGAACGTAATGAGACGTTCCGTAGGCGCGGACAGGTATCAATCAGGATCGACGTATTGTGGTGCACGTTCTTCGAAGTTGGATTTTACCGCTTCCACCTGATTGGGTTTGCCGATTAGCTGGCTCTGTAGTTTGGCTTCGAGGGCCAGACCCTCGTGTTCACCGTCATGCCAGGCGGCTTCAAATAGCTGTTTGCCGAGACGAATTGCGCTGGGTGATTTCGAGGCGATTTCCTCGGCCATCTGCAATGCCGTCTCAAGGGGGGAACCACTTAATTTAGTCACAATACCGAGTTCTGCGGCTTCTGTGCCGTCAAAGATACGTCCGGTATAAGTCAGCTCTTTGGCGATATCTATTCGGACCAGGTCACGCAGGGTTTGCGTGAGGCTGCAATCGGGAATTAGCCCCCATTTAATTTCCATTAATGAGAACCGGGCATCCGGTGCGGCAATACGAATATCCGCACCCAGTGCAATCTGAAATCCACCTCCGAAAGCAACACCATGAAGGGCTGCGATGACCGGTACCGGGACTTTTTTCCAGACCATGCCGCTCTTCTGGGCGGAATTTCCTGGTGTTCTATTGGAATCCTTTCTCGGCTTAGTGATCTGGCTGCTGCCATCATCGGCCATGTTTTGAAAACTGGAGAAATCCAATCCAGCGCAGAATCCGCGACCATTGCCGGACAGCACCACCGCACGCACCGACTTATTGTCCATAAGCGATTCGCCGGCATCTGTGACCGCATTGAACATGTCGGGTGAAATGGCGTTATATTTTTCCGGTCGATTTAACCGGACATCGGCAACACCATTGGCGTTGATATCTATCGTTACGATATCTGACACACTGTTCTCCATTCATAATTGTTGATTGACTACACCATGATCAACACAGCGTCGTCAACGGTGTTTTAGATAGGCGGAATCGAGCGCGCAAGCGTTTGTGTCTTGTCAAAGTCATCCCCCCAACCGCCAACGGCCAGACGAGCGAAGGTTCATGCACGGACACGGTGTTCCTCTACACCGAGCAGACTGGCAAAGTGTGAGATCGTTTTATCCGGTTTTGCCGCTAATCGTCCCCGGCAGTTGAGCAGGTGTTGTGTCGCGTCATAACAGGGATCGCCGGTATAAGGTTTTGGGTCAATCATCAGCCAGGGTGTACGTTTAGCCTTAAGGACGTTACCGGCATGTAGATAAGTCGCCAGTAACACGGTATCAGTCGTATTCGAATGTTCGCGGTAGAGCTGTAAACCCTCCTGAACAAGTTTCTGGTCAGGTCGTAAGTGTATCGCAGCTTCTGCCTCGCTAGCCCAGGATTCCATCATGTCCGAGAGTGGACGGAATATAGACTGCGCCTCCGGTGAACGCCACAGGCGACGCAGGATACTGGCTATGACTTAGTCCTTCTCCGGTTCTGGGCGAGTCCGTAGGGGCGTTCCTGGTATGCACTGTTCGAGCAGCATGGAATTACTCGGTTTATCAGAGGCAATTAATCGCACAGTAGGATTAGCATCCCAAAAAGCGAGGCCATCGATTTCATGCAACGCTTCGGGACTGAGGAAACTGATTTTAAGTACGGAGGGCTCACCACTTGACTGTTGGCAGGGCGCTACCCGGAGCAACTGGCCTCATCAACAAACGGGTCGGCGACTTTGATTTCCCAACGAGTGATGGCAGCGCTCATGCAATCTTCAAGTGTTGCTGTCCATGCGGTGCCTTCTGCAGAGCGACCGATACCTTTGGAGAGAGTATGCGGTATTAGTATGGTCATAGAGGACAAGGCTACCTGATTCGGACCAGGCCTTCCTGCATGACGGAGGCAACGAGGGTACCCTCCTCGGTATAGAACTCGCCTCGCGTAAAGCCGCGGGCACCTGCAGCAGAGGGCGTGTCACGTAAATACAGCAACCATTGCCCGACGGAAAAAGGCTTATGGAACCACAACGCATGGTCGAGGCTTGCCATCTGCATTTTGGGCCAACCTTTCTTTGGGAATTTATGAGGAATCAATGCGGTTGAGATGAGACTCATGTCTGAAGCGTAAGACAGGAGAAGCTGATGCTCGGCACCAATTGTGGTAGCCGTGTCTCCTCGGAAGCGAAGCCAGGATGCCCCTCTGTTGGAGCCGACTTTGGCAACATTGCGTACTTCGAATGGCCGCTTGCGGTTGCCCATCACTTTCTTGCCCCATTTACGCAAACCTACTTCATAGTCGTCTTCCAACTCTGCCGGTCCCGGCAGGTGATCGATAAGGTCAGCCTGGTGCGACAATCCTGGTTCCTCTATTTGAAAAGAGGCATCCATGCTGAAAATGGCTTCGCCATTCTGGATTGCTTTGATGCTGCGGGTGGTGAAACTCCTACCGTCACGGATGGCTTCTACCTCGTAGAGTACCGGTCTCTCGGTGTCTCCAGGACGAAGGAAGTAGCCGTGTAGAGAATGACAGGGGCGGTCTGTGGCAATCGTTCGGTAGGCTGCGGCCAATGCCTGTGCCAGAACCTGACCGCCAAATAGCCGGCCATGCTTTTGTTCTTCGTTCTGGCCGCGAAACAGGTTGTCCTCGACTCTTTCCAGATCGAGTACGCGAACTACATCTTCTGCGGGATCGGTCATCCTTCCACCGCGATCGAGATGGTGTCGTCTTCTATTTTGATGGGGTAGGTTGCGATGGCTTCCCATGCAGGTGCAGCCTGCACTGAACCGTCGTCGAGCTTGAATTCGGCGCCGTGGTAAGGACAGGTGATACAGCCCTGGCGTACGTCTCCGCCTTCCAGGGAAAACATTTCATGGCTACAGTAATAATCTATGGCGTAGAACGCTCCGTCATGTTTGACCAGCAAAATCTCTTTGCCATTCAATTCAACATGTAGCTGGCCCTCGTCAGGCAATTCTGAACAGGCGGCAACAACGTGGTACTCGGGCATGGTGTTCCTCATCAAATACAGATTGTTATCTAGCAGTAAAAAGGCCAGCATTAAACCAGAATTATAGATTGAGGTCTCTTTTTGTGTATGACTATATTATCGTCGGTGCAGGATCTGCAGGTTGTGTTCTAGCGAATCGGTTGTCTGAAAACAATCAGGTATTGCTATTGGAAGCGGGTGGTGCAGATACCAGCCGCTTTATCCATATGCCCGCTGGTGTTGTCCGGTTGCTGGCCTCACTGTCAGAAAACTGGGCGTTTGATACGGCCGCTGAGCCTGCCCTCAATAACCGACGGCTCTACTGGCCCCGCGGGAAAGTGCTTGGTGGGTCCAGTTCTATCAACGGTATGGTTTATATCCGTGGCCATGCCGAGGACTATGATCGTTGGCGACAGTTGGGTAACGAAGGGTGGAGCTATGAGGAAGTGCTACCGTACTTTAAGCGGTCCATGCATAACGAGCGTGGTGCAGATTCTTTCCACGGCACGGGTGGCCCACTCAATGTCAAAGATTACGAATCCAGCCTGCCAACTCACGAGCACTTCATTAAGGCTGGTGTTGAAGCAGGCTATACCCTTAACTCAGACTTTAACGGTGCGGAACAGGAAGGTATTGGGGCTTTTCAACTGACGCAAAAGGGGCGTAAGCGATGCAGTGCCGCCGCTGCCTATTTGACACCTATTATTGATCGAGAAAATCTTAGCGTGGTGACCCATGCCCGCACATTACGCGTTGATCTTGAAGGTAAGAAAGCGGTCGGAGTGACCTATGAAAACGGCGGTGAGCAGATCCAGGTTACTGCGCGCAAAGAAGTGTTGGTGTGTGCCGGCGCAGTGCAGTCACCTCAGTTGTTGCAGTTATCAGGAATTGGAAATCCAGAACATCTAAGTAGCGTTGATATTGAATGTCTCCACCAGTTGGATGGAGTTGGACAAAATCTACAGGATCACCTGGATATTATCGTCCAGCGCTACTGCATTGATCCCAAACTATCGATGTCGCGGTTTTCCAGTCTGCCTCAAATGGTACTGGTCATGCTGCGTTATATGATCCTTGGCGATGGTCCGGCTTTAGAAAGCCCGGTCGCCGCCGGTGGCTTCATCAAAAGCAGGAACGAACTAGAGATTCCTGATCTTCAGCTACATTTCCTGCCAGCGATGGTTGCGAATCATGGCCGAACACGTATACCGGACCCCGGATTGTCTATTCATGTGTGCCAACTGCGCCCAGGAAGTCGCGGCGAGATTTTGCTTGCTTCCGATAATCCACTGGACGAACCGGTGATCAAAGCGAACTACTTGAGTGAACCTGCCGATCTGGCAGCGTTAGTTGCAGGCGTGAAAGTTGCGCGCAAAATATTCGAGACTGAGCACTTTCGTCCTTTACTGGGGGAGGAGTATGAGGCGAGCCGGGAAGCGCAATCGGATGAGGAAATAGCGGCATTTATCCGACAGCATGCTGAGACGATCTATCATCCGGTGGGTACCTGTAAGATGGGTCACGATGATATGGCAGTTGTGGATGCAAGACTGCGCGTACGTGGTACCGAGTCACTTCGAGTTGTTGATGCTTCCGTGATGCCGACGTTGATTGGTGGAAACACCAATGCACCGACAATTATGATCGCGGAAAAAGCCAGTGATATGATCCTTGCGGATGGTTCACCGTAAATCCGGTAACGTGTAATTTTCAGCTTCGAGATTTGCGCGTATGGTCTTTTTGTCGATCTTGCCGGTTGAGGTTTGAGGAATATCAGTAACAAAAATGATCTCATCGGGTAACTGCCACTTCGCGAATATCTCAGCGCAGTGCTCAAGAATCACGTCACTGGTGACATCGGCATTGGGCGACAGAATCACAAGTGCGACGGGTCTTTCATCCCATTTCGGGTGTGGTTGAGCAACAACTGCAGCTTGGGCAACACCCTCGATAGAAACAATGTGGTTTTCGACATCCACCGAAGATATCCATTCTCCGCCTGACTTGATGAGGTCTTTAGACCTGTCAGCGATGATTAAATACTGTTCCGGGTCGATTTTGGCAACGTCTCCGGTTACCAGCCAGCCATCGTGAAATTTGTCCGGCTGTGGATCGTTGAAATAGCTGGAACAGACCCAGGGTCCGCGGATCAGAAGCTCTCCGACGGCTTCACCATCGTGGGGTAATGGATTCCAGGATTCATCTACAATTTTCAGCTCCAGGCCCGGCATCAGTAATCCAGCTTTGGCAATGTTCTCGAACTGCTGGTCTTCTGTGAGGCCAAGGTGAGAACGCTTTGCTACCTTTCTAGATAGCGTTCCGAGTGGATTAGTTTCAGTCATACCCCAACCCTGAACAACTTCAATGCCAAGTGTGTCCCAGTACCAACGACTCATGGATATCGGTGGTGCTGAACCACCACAGGTCAGTCGTGAAAGCTTTGATAGATCATGCTTGTCAGGGTTGTCAGTGACTACAGATCTAATACCTTGCCAAATGGTGGGTACACCCGCAGAGATAGTGACTTCTTCATCGGCCATCAATTGCACCAGACGAGGCGCGTCCATGAAGCGATGCGGCATCACTTGTTTGCAACCAAGCATGGAAGCAGTAAACGGCAGACCCCAACCCATCGCGTGAAACATTGGCACGATGCCGCAGACGGCATCGAGTGCTGACAGATTCATGGAGTCGGTCATTGCCTGACTCATGGTATGCAGATAAGTCGAGCGGTTGGTATACAGTACACCTTTGGGTTTTCCTGTGGTACCACTGGTATAGCAAAGCCCCATCGGGGCATTTTCATCGATATTGGGCCAGGCATAGCTGCTGGGCTGCCCATCAATAAAGTCTTCGTAATCCAGGGTGTTCGAAAGGTTCGTTTCTCCACCTTCCCCATGTGAACATATTACTAACAATTCTACCGAGGGGATGGCGTCGACCAGAGGTTCCAGTAGCGGTAGGAGATCTTCATCCACGAAAATAATCCGGTCTTCGGCGTGGTTAATGATGTAAGTGAGATCTGTTGGACTTAAACGAATGTTGAGGGTATGCAACACTGCGCCCATTGATGGCAATGCCTGATAGAGTTCCAGATGTCGGTAGTTGTTCCACATAAAACTGGCAACACGGTCACCTTGATTAATACCGTGCGCTGTTAGCGCGGCTGCCAGCTGATTTGCCCTTCGCCAGGTGGTTTGTAGAGTTTGTCTGTGAGTACCGTCTGCCAGGAGAGTGACGATTTCTTCATTCGGGTCCAGCTCGGCGCCACGACCTAGAATTCGCGACATCAACAACGGGGTTTGTTGCATCGTCAT
>Ga0302134_10000533_pt1 | contig 16656 bp, 11 predicted proteins | sample CB9_SCM_MG_FD_203123 | JGI IMG/M metagenome (GOLD analysis project Ga0302134, IMG submission 203123) | Marine microbial communities from Western Arctic Ocean, Canada - CB9_SCM | ecosystem: Environmental > Aquatic > Marine > Oceanic | place: Canada: Western Arctic Ocean | collected 2017-09-19
TCGGAAGCAATTTTATCGATAGTGCTGATACCTGGAATGATGCCTTCTTCCCAGATGCCCAGCGCACTGATGATCTGATCACCTGCAGCGCAGGCTACTGTATGCCCGAGGTAGGCTTTGATGGCCGCAACCGGCCAGCGTTCAATACCAAATGTTTTCGCCAGTTCGCTGAAGATATGCGATTCAGTCACTCGGTTTTGTGGTGTACCGGTACCGTGAGCCAGCATGTAGGATTGCTGTCGCAGGGCATCCTCACCGAGGATGGAGCGAACGACGCCCATTGCTTTGCCGACGGTGACATAGTTTCCGATGCCAGGGCCGGGAATTGATTTTTTGAAGCCATCGGCATTGATGAATACGTCAGCGACGCTGCCATAGACATGGGCTCCGAGTTCTACAGCGAGTTCGTCGTCGAAAAGGATAATGAACTGGGATGCTTCAGCGAGGGTAAAACCGCAATTCTCTGCAAATGGTCTGCAGGCGCGGCGATAATCCGGTTCTCCGGTGATGCCATCGATTTTATTGAGCGCCTCGTCTTCTGCCAGCGCACCCATGGTGCGATAGCCTTCGATGACGTCCGGTACGAGTGGCGCTTCGCTAGCCCCGATGACGGAAACGCGGTATTTCCCGGAACGAATATCCTGTACACCCTGACGCAGGTTGTAGAGAAAGGTCGCGCAGGCCCCGATGTTGGCCCCGGTTGTACCCACGTTACCTAGAACGTAGGCGTTAACAAAATCGGCACTCATCTCGGCGAGCCCCAGTGCAACGTTCTTTGAGCTCACACGCTTGCCGACTAGGCCTGCCTGTAGTAAACCGCCATTGCCATTAGTATCTAACTGGCCCATGGCACTGCTTGCATAACAGGATATCTGATCCCCAGGCACTTTATTGCGAATGATGTCCCAGTCAATACCCAGAGAGTTGACCGCATCTGAAGCACCAAACACCGTGAGCTGCAAACCCCGTGGATGGCTTCTACTCTGATACAGGGTTGCAGGATCAAAGCCCGTGGGCAGTTGACCGGCAGCGTGTACCTTTGAAACCCGTGTATCAGGGAATAGGATCTCGAGATCCGAATCCACTGTGACTCTCACTTCGGAGCCTCCCGTGGGCTCCACCTTCCAGCCGGGCGGGATGCTATCGGGTAGCTGGTTCTGTTTGACGGTAAAGGTAATGGGGCCGTCGGTTGCATTCAGCTGGGCCGACTTGTGGAGTCGTATGGCTCCCGCATCAAACAGATTGGTTTCCAGCTTTCGAACCAGCGTGTGGTCCAGAATATATTGTTTTTCAATATCGCTCATCGCTCCATCGCGTTGCATTAACGCACTTAGAGACGCGAAGGTCCGATCGGCCTTGTCGGCGGCCAGGTTATCGATAACCAGTCGGCGATAGCCATGGTGACCTGAACTGCGGCCAGCGGGATTTATCCCGCCGAAGCCGACGATTACTGGCAGGCGTGACAAAGGCTTCCCCTAAACCATTTCGATAGCGACGGCATTGGCCTCACCGCCACCAATACATAGAGCGGCGATACCACGTTTCTTGCCTTGCTGCTGCAACGCATGCATAAGACTGACAATAATGCGCGACCCGGATGAACCAATGGGATGACCCTGTGCGCAGGCGCCACCATGAATGTTTACCTTTTCAGCATCCAGGCCGAGTTCTCGAGTGGCCAGCATAGTGACCATGGCGAAAGCCTCATTAATTTCGAACAGATCCACGTCGTCTTTGTCCCAGCCAGTACTGGCAAGAACCTTTTCTATTGCGCCGATGGGCGCCAGGGTAAATTCAGCAGGTTCCCGGGAATGTGTGGCGTGAGCAACAATTCTCGCCATAGGCTTTAGGTTCTTCTCTTCAACAACCTTGCCGCTGGCCAGTACGAGCGCGGAGGCACCATCAGAAATCGAACTGGAGTTAGCCGCCGTGACTGTACCATCTTTCTTGAATGCGGGCCGTAGCGTAGGAATTTTCTCGATATTGGCCTTGTGAGGTTGCTCATCGTCAGTGACGGTGACCTCACCCTTACGTGTAGATATAGTGACGGGTACGGTTTCATCTTTGAGTGCACCACTATCGATTGCCGCCTGGGCGCGCTTTAGTGACTGGATCGCAAACGCGTCCATATCTTCCCGGGTTATCTGATACTGATCAGCCACTTCCTGTGCAAAGGAGCCCATTGATTGACCTGATTTAGCATCTTCGAGGCCGTCGGTGAACATCGAATCCTGAATCTCGCCATGTCCCATCCTCATGCCGGATCGAGCCTTGGGCAGAAGATAGGGTGAGTTGGTCATGCTTTCCATCCCGCCGGCGACCATAACGTCATTGGTGCCTGCTTTGATGAGATCATGGGCCAGCATGGCTGCCTTCATACCGGAACCACATAGTTTGTTGATGGTAGTCGCGCCTGAACTGACTGGAATACCAGCATCCATGGCGGCTTGTCGTGCGGGCGCCTGCCTGAGACCACTGGATAGAACACATCCCATAATGGTTTCCTCAATATCATCTCCGGAGAGCCCTGCCCGGGCAATCGCGCCCTTAATTGCAAAGGCCCCGAGATCTACTGCGGTCAGATCCGCCAGTGATCCCTGAAGACCACCCATGGGTGTTCGTGCACCGGCTGCAATGTACACCGAATCTTTATCGTTCATGTGGGTTCCTGTCAGTTTTGACCCGATAAGGGCATAGTAAAGTTAGAGACTGCATCCTAAAGGTGGTTCCGGCTGAAATCAATTCATCGCGCAATTCATCACACACCATCTGGCTGATTGTTCGGATTATCTGCGGCGTGAACGAGTGCCAGAATGACAGCGAGTACACCGAATTGCAGCACTAGATGAAAGCTCTCCATCGCAATAAACGCGAACACATTCACGACCGTCTGCTTGGCAATAAATGCCAGTACGTGTGATGTCCAGAAAAAACAGCCAATCAATGCACTGAATTTGATGGCTCGGGCCCACGCAGAGCCAGACAGACTGCATAGAGGGTAGAGTACCGAAAGTGTAAATCTCTGAATTGCGATGGAGGTCAAACCGAGCAGAAAATTTGGTTAGCCTTCGAAGTAGCCGAACGTATCGTACTCTGTTTTGAATAAAATCACGTGCTAGAGCACTGCAAGCGCAAAGGTCCCGATAATGTATCCAGCACTGGTTAAGAGAATCTTTATCCAATTCACGGGGCTCATCCGTTTACTGGGTCATTCTCCAGGGTTCTATCGACGTCATAGATATGTGGGTTGTAGGGGAAGGCGATGTTGAGCAGAAAAATGATGGAGCCTGCGAACTCAGACATTTCACCGCGTTTTGATGAGTCAATCAAGCCTTCCACCACGGCGACGACGATGAGATATCCCACGATGTGGTAGTTTCTTGGCATCGGAACCGCCAGCTGATCCAACCAATGTGCGACTCCTATTTTCCGTCTATAAAGAGGGGTCATCACGAATAGATAAATCAGCAGCCCTAAAACCAGTCCGGTTCCAAAGACTAATTTATTGACACTAAGGTGCCGGCCGCCTACTTCGAAAGCCAGATTGTGCAGTCCAGTTTCGCCCTGTTGATTATAGGTTTGGAAGTATTCTGGCGTTGGTATGTCAAAGATCCGTTGTCCCCAGGAGATCTCCTCCCCGGCGCCAAAGAAACAAACCAATGCAAGGAAGGCCGTGACAACCATGAATAGTCGCGGTCGGACTTTGCGCAGCCTTATGAATCGATACAAGCTGACAATCATGGCGCTGAGAAGAAAAATGGCGGTCGCCCATTCGATAAAACTGTCTTCAATGATGAACTGATAGAAAAATACTTCCCGATTAACAATCGGCAGAATGACCGCCATCAACAGAAAAGCACCAGCCACGAAAAGCAGCCCTTGCTGGACGACCTCATCAGCATGGTTGGTATTCAGCGTCGTTAAGGCCCGTTTGATATTGCTAATACACCAGATAGCCAGCACAGGGTCGACAAGGTAATCCCAGAGATTGTCAGAATCCAGAATGCTCAGCACGTAAGAGGTTAAGGCGATGGCGAGCACGGTTGCGAGAAGGTACCAGCCCCGGTACACGCCGAGGCAAAAGAGGGCCAGTAGCAGGGGGCTGAGGATGATGGGATGATAACCATGGCTGTAGGGATCAAACATGGACAGCCCCAGGGCAGTGGGGTAAAGCATGATTGCTGAACCGCTGATCAGGAGCTGGATGGATGAAATGTCGGCTGAATAGGTACGCCCAAAAAACTGCCCGTAAACGTAGACCAACAACAGAGTTACCGTTACAGGACTAAGATCCCCAGTGAGTAAACTGACATAGTGGGCGATGCTGAGACCGCCAAGGGGCTTGAGGCAGAGAGCCAGGGTGACTGTAAAACCAATTATTTTGATAACGGGCTGTTGTAAGCGCAGAAGGACAAGCACACCAACAGCCAGCAGTAATGAAGTGGAGAAAAGTGGAATCATCGTAGTTGTTGATCCATCCAGGTTTCGTTAAAAGCGATGTGTTTGATTAGCTTTCTGTTCCAGGTATAGAGAATGTGCACGATACCCTCGGCATCACGAGTCATTGCCGGGTAAGAGAATTCGGAGAGCGTCTCAGGTTCGGCAAACTCTAATTGATGAAACGCTCGCCAGTTATCATCGATGGAAATTGCCAGGCTGAGATCATTACGCAGTGTTGATGAGTTGTTTAGTACGGCCAGCATCATATCGTTGATCGCGATTGCGGCAACGGCGGCATCGGGATTGGGTAATGTGAGTTGTCTCGGATGATGCCAAGTCCTTCCTCCGTCTTCAGTATCAACCATCATTAATTGTTTCGGCGGTTTACCTGCATAACGCAGTAACGCGATTGCCTGCCGGGCACTGGTTGTAACAATCGTTGGTTGTAATGTATCACTGCCACTGGTGAGCCGACTCTTGCCAATAATCCTACCGTCTCTGTTAATGCGGATGAGCTCTGCGAACTTGGCAATAAATTCATGGTAAACAGGTAACCCAATGGTTCCGTCAACATATTTGACAGGCGGATTGCGAACCAGCGTGCTCAGATTTAGAAACGGTGAGGTTACCAGGCGTCGTGCTCGTGAGAAGGTCTTGCCCTGGTCCGTTGACTCAATGAGATTAATAGAGCTGCCCGCCCAGCCACCCAGTGAAACGGAGACGAAAAACACCCAGATAGTACCGTCATCGAATTGCACACTGACCGGGTTGCCGACTTTCCTGATATAACGATTGAGATCCTCCTGTAGAGTCTCCCGGTTGGCGATCACACTGGATTTAGTCCAGCTGTTGTCCCGAAAAAACGCCTGATAGATTGCGACATCACTGGCACCTTCCTTGGAGCCACCAAACCAGTAAGCTGCAATGCCATTAGGCTGGGCATGAACTGCCGCGGCATGCACCTTTGCCGTCTGCTGGCTCGAAGCGGAGGTTTCCAAATAATAGGGTTCCGTTGACCTGGCGTAGGTTTGCGCCGTGACAAATATTGGCATTCGCGGATGCTCGAGACCGATCCAACTGGCGGCGGTCAAGATTGCTCCAACCAGGATAATCAGAATTCTAAATTGGAATTCACGCATGAATGATTGATTTGCCTTCGAAGGTTCCGATTATATCCGACATTCCGCCTATGGTATCCTGATCTACTTTTCTAAACGATAAAGACTGATGACCACGATCACCAAAGAAGACCTGATACAAAGTATATGCGACTCATTGCAATACATTTCTTACTATCATCCGCCTGACTTTATTCAGGCGGTGACCCAGGCCTACGAGCGGGAAGAATCGGTAGCTGCGAAAGATGCCATGGCGCAGATACTGATTAATTCGAAAATGTGCGCAGAGGGTCACCGGCCCATCTGTCAGGATACCGGTATTGTTAATGTATTCCTCACGGTTGGTATGGACGTACGCTTTGAGACTGATGTATCCCTGGAAGATATGGTCAATGAGGGCGTACGGCGCGCTTACCAGCTGCCAGATAACGTGCTCAGAGCATCTGTCCTTGCCGACCCCGCCGGACAACGTATCAATACAAAGGACAATACACCCGCAGTCATTCACATGGAACTGGTGCCGGGAGACACCCTGGAAGTTCGAGTCGCTGCTAAGGGTGGTGGTTCGGAAGCAAAGTCCAAGTTTGTCATGCTGAATCCTTCGGACGACATCGTTGAATGGGTGACTAAAACGGTGCCAACCATGGGGGCAGGTTGGTGCCCGCCGGGCATGTTGGGTATAGGTATCGGAGGCACATCAGAGAAAGCGATGCTGCTTGCAAAACGGGCATTGATGGAGCCGATTGACATTCATGAGTTAAAAGCGCGAGGTGCGAAAAATCGCACTGAAGAATTGCGTCTCGAGATATTTGAACGGGTCAATGATCTGGGTATTGGTGCCCAGGGACTTGGCGGATTGACCACGGTTCTTGACGTTAAGGTATTGGATTATCCAACGCATGCGGCGAACCTGCCGGTGGCCATGATTCCCAATTGTGCAGCGACAAGACATGCTCACTTTGTACTTGATGGATCTGGACCTGCAGAGCTTGCGATACCAGATTCAGATGTGTGGCCGGATATCGTTTGGGAAGCCGGGCCGAATTCGCGCCGGGTCAATCTTGACCAGGTAACGCAACAGGATATTGAGCAGTGGCAGCCCGGTGAGACGTTGCTATTGTCTGGAAAGATATTGACCGGCCGAGATGCAGCACATAAACGTATTCGTGATCTGATGGCAAAAGGTGAATCGCTACCGGAGGGTGTGGACCTTGAGGGCAGGTTTATCTATTACGTCGGTCCGGTTGATCCCGTGCGTGACGAAGTGGTCGGCCCAGCGGGTCCAACCACCGCAACACGAATGGATAGTTTTACAGAGATGATGCTCGAGAAAACTGGTATTTTGGGCATGATTGGCAAAGCGGAACGCGGGCCCGTGGCTATAGAAGCCATCAAAAAAAATCGGGCTGTATATCTTATGGCGGTGGGTGGCGCCGCGTATCTGGTGTCGAAGGCGATTCGAAAATCCAGGGTAGTTGCGTTTGAGGATCTGGGTATGGAGGCAATTCACGAGTTTGAAGTAGAAGATATGCCGGTGACTGTGGCTGTCGACAGCCAGGGTGAATCAGTGCATGTCACGGGTCCTCGGGAATGGCAGGCCAAGATTGGTAAAATTCCATTGCAGGCGCTTTAACCACAGGCAGTCGATATTGAGAGTTAAAACTGATGGAAATCATAAGCTTAGAGAGGCTGTTTGATTGCATCTCGCATTTGAGTACAGTACGCTAACACTGATGACCCCATCGATATATATGATTGATACGTTTATGGCACAACGCTGCACATTTGCCCGATTTTTGGACGCTAGATAAATGGGGCGATCACCTTCAGTAGACCAGCTCTATGTTAATGCGGAGCGCCTTGCACAGGATTTTTCCCTGTTCCCCCGCAGGGAAACCTCAGCGGTTATTCAGGGTGCGTTAACCGATCGCGACATTGAAATCCAGGTTGATCGATTACGCAACATGGATGTGGATGCCTATATTGCCGCCACTGTGGCGCCCTGTGAGGAGGCGTCCAGACCGGGTGCAAGGGACATCATCAGGGATCTTAATGTACCGATAATCAATGAAATTAGTGACGGTCCGTTTTATGCCGTCGAGTGCGAGTTCAATTTCTTTGGCACACGGCGAATGATTGGCATCATTGCTCAGGATCGTAGTCATGCTTCGGGTGTCTGGGGACCAGAACATCATGAAGCTGCTGCCCGCGCTGCTAGTGGGTTTGCCGCGCGTTCTATGCCGATCGTGACATTGATGGACACGCCCGGAGCAGACGCCAACGAGCTAGCCAACGCCAACAATCAGGCGCATTCGATCTCGCAACTTATCGCAGAGCTCTGTAATGTCGATGTGCCGACCCTGGGGATTATTATTGGTCAGGGCTATTCCGGTGGTGCGATCCCGCTTGCAGCCAGCAATTTGCTGTTGTCGCTACGTACCGGTGTGTTTAACACGATCCACCCGAAGGGGCTGGCGAATCTGGTCACTAGATACAATCTATCCTGGCAGGAGTGCGCGAAATTCGTGGGCGTTTCGCCATTTGAACTGTATAAGCAGGGCAATATCGATGGCATTGTGGATTACGACCCAGGTGAGACTGAAACAATTGAAAATCTTCGTAGTGTCATCGTTACGGGTATCGCGTCTATTGAAGATGGCGTCAAGACCTTCGTGGCTGATCATCCTGAAATTCTTGAACACTATCGCCGCAATATTAATCGCTATCTGCATCTGTCGGAATCCCTTGCGGCTGTTCATGCCAGCTCGACACTAAAGCTACGTTCTTCACCGACGGAGTATCCGAATGTATTTGGCGTTGCGTTCCGTTATCTAAGATATTTGAGCCTGCGCAAGAGAATCAAAAGCACGACTTCAACCCAATATGGGCGTCTCGCCGATAGCGAAATACCCGCGGGTGAATTGGCCGAGCGGATTCATCGTGAACGCCGCTCAGTATTTCTGGGATGGTTTCAGGATCCAGATAAGATTCTCTATGAGGATGTATTAAACAAAGCCTGGAAAAACTACGTAGAGAAAAAGGCTGTCGTTGGTGATGAAAGGGGGCGCATAGCTCAACTTATTTTTGGTGAGCCGAAAGAGAACTATGCTATCGCAAAGCGAGATTTGTGTCTGGTGACCGGGCTACATCTTTACAATCGTTGGAAGGCGAGCGCACCAGATAATCTTTCAGCATTAATTACCCATTTACGAGATCCGGAAACCAACGCCTTTCTACTCAGCACACAAGATATTGACGATGTGAAGCAGCTCTTGCCACAGATGTCAGCAACAAATGATGGTTTCGCGGGACACTTAAAATCGTTGTTTAGTTTTGAGGGTAAAAAACTATTCGATCTTGAGTTTATCGAATCAAAAAATGAGGAGCAGCTACGCGCACTATTGGTTTCCGAGTTGAACCTGATACTTGAGGGCGACTCTCTCGCGATGGAAGGTCTGCTCGAAGGCCTGGATCTGTCACGGCCGACCAAGGACTTGCTTGCCAGGGATGAAATTAACCCTCTGAAACTGAATCGCCGCTTGCTGGAGGATTCGCTGTGGGGGTTCATTAGGAGCAAACAGGATACGGTTCGCCAGCGGGATGATCAGGACCTTACTATTCTTGACGTCATTCTAGATGATGACATTCGAGAAGACTTCATTTTGGAATGTCGCAACCTGATCGTTTTTTCCGAGGTCTACAATCATTTGATTGGCGATCTGGTAGCGGTAGCACGGCATGCCTATGAGTCAAGGACTCTGCCTGATTCATTCATTGCGCAGTTGCTTGAAAGCTCGGTTAAAGAGTCGTCGTCCAGTGAAAATTTTGACGGGGTCGAGAATATTCTCGGTGACTTCGCAACGTGGATGGAGCAACTGGCTGGCCATTCCCGGAGTGCGGCGTTCTTCAAATCTGTGGAAGAATGGATCCGGGTTGTGCACAAAGACAAATCTGACACGTTATTTGTGGTTATCAGTTTTTTCTTCGAAAAATTGGTGCCGGAATACTACGCCAGTGTTAGATCTGACAAACGCTATGTGGGAAAGATCGAGCCGGTCCGTATTGGCCGTCGCAAGGATTTTTGGAACCGACTGACCATAGCCTATAGGGATATTTTATTTCATGAGGTGCTGACCAAAGAGAAAAGATCAAACCGAACGTCGAAAGATATTCTTCTCGAGAAGTACGTCGCTAATTTCGAAGAGATGAATGGCACCTTGATGTCAGCCAACCCTGTGAATTTCCCTACGTTTCGACCAACCATCGAAGCAGCCTTAAAGAAGAACGTACAACCCTGTGGACTTATAACGGGTATCGGTGACTTTGAGACCGAGAAGGGTTGTTACCGTGCCGGTATCGTAGTCTCGAATATTGCGTTTCAAGTTGGGTGTATAGATAACTCTGACTGTGAGCGCCTTTGTAAGTTGCTGGTCGAGTGTGCAATTCAGCGCTTACCCGTTATCTGCTTCGTATCGTCGGGTGGCATGCAGACCAAGGAGGGAGCAGCAGCACTGTTTACGATGGCGGTAGTTAATGATCGGATCACAAGATTTGTGCGCGATAATGACTTGCCAATCATCATGTTTGGTTTTGGAGACTGTACGGGCGGCGCGCAAGCCAGTTTTGTGACCCATCCGTTGGTACAAACCTATTACTTCTCTGGAACCAGCATGCCATTTGCGGGCCAGGCGGTTGTTGAATCCAATCTGCCATTTACTTGCCTGTTAAGTAACTACCTGTCATTAAACTCCGGCGCGATGAAGGGTTTGGTTAAACATCCATTCGCCGATGAGATAGATAGCGAGTTACGTAAAGTTGACCCTTTGATTCCATTGCCAACGGAGACTGTCGAGGAAGTTGTTGACAGAATTATGTCGGGTGTATTGACGGCTGTTGAGCCCATTGTCGTAAAAGTCGAGCCTGCTGAGGCAGATTTGATTCGGCCCATCAAGAAGACCCTTATTCACGCTCGGGGTTGCACGGCGGTGAAGCTGGTGCGTAAAGCCAAGGAACTTGGCGTGAGCGTCGTACTCGTTCAGTCAGACCCGGACATGGATTCTGTTGCGGCTGATATGGTCCGTGATGAACCTGAGCATGCTTTGGTCTGTATCGGCGGTAATACTTCCGATGAGAGTTATTTGAATGCGCTTAGCGTGCTTAGCATCGGTGAGGTCGAAGGTGTTGATTCTCTGCACCCGGGTATCGGGTTTTTATCTGAAGATCCCAATTTCGCTCGCATCGTACGTCAGAGGAGCGTGAACTTTATTGGTCCCAAGGTCGAGAGTATGGAGACCATGGGCAATAAGTCGAATGCTATCAACACGACGATAAGCCTCGATGTTCCAGTAGTTCCAGGCAGTTACGGTATTGTGGAAACCGCAGAGCGGGCGGCGGAAATTTCAGAAAACATTGGTTTCCCTGTGTTGCTAAAGGCGGTTCATGGTGGTGGCGGTAAAGGTATCCAGGTTGTTGAAAGAGCAGAACAGGTACATGGTCTGTTCCATCAGGTAACCAGCGAAGCAAAAAATGCCTTTGGTAACGGAGACGTCTACATCGAGAAATTCGTGACCTCCATGCGCCATATCGAGGTACAGATTCTTCGTGACCTCCATGGCAATACCAAAATTCTCGGGATTCGCGATTGTAGCGTCCAGCGCAACAATCAGAAACTGATGGAAGAGTCAGGATCCACTATGTTGCTGGCGAAGTTGAAGAAATCCGTCTGTGGGTATGCTGAACAGATCGCCGATGCAGTAGATTACTTTGGCGCAGGAACCGTTGAGTTTATCTACGACGTGCCGAATAAAGCAGTGTATTTCATGGAAATGAACACGCGCCTGCAGGTAGAGCACCCGGTGACCGAAATGGTCACGGATATTGATATCGTGCAAAAGCAGTTTGCTATCGCCGCGGGGGAATCGATAAAGGACCTTAAAGTTACGGAACAGGGATACGCGCTGGAAGTTCGTGTGAACGCGGAAAAGGCGGTGCAGGATGCAGATGGCAATGTGACTTTTGTGCCTACTCCTGGAGAGATCACCGAGTGTGTGCTGCCTGAGTCAGACGATATAGAACTTATATCGATGGCAGCGTCCGGTAAGGTGGTATCGCCGTTTTACGACAGCCTCATCGTTCAGGCTATTTGTCGGGGTGACAACCGTGAAGATGCCATCAAAAAAATGTCGGATTACCTGGAGCAGGTTACCATCCACGGTATATGCACAAATATTAGTCTGATTAAGAAAATTCTATTGGACGAAACGTTTGTTAAAGGAATCTACGATACCGGTTACCTGCCTAAGTTTTTGAACCGCATTGATGCGCCAGCATTGATCAAAGAAATCGAGGAAGCCAGTGGTAGTGGAGCCGTCACGCTTGATCTGGAGATGCTGAAGATTGAGGGTAGCGTCGAACTGAAAGTATTGTCCCCGTCAACCGGGGTATTTTATCTAACCCCATCACCTTCTGAACCGGAATATATTAACGTTGGAGATATTATTTCAACCGATGATATCGTCTGTCAGCTGGAGGCGATGAAGATGTTTACGCCGGTCACCTTGAGTACCTTTTCCGGTGAATCTGGGGAAGTCTATTCGTCATCGAAAAAATATGAAGTGATGAGAATCAACCTAAATACAGGTCAACAGGTCAATGAAGGAGACCTGCTGTTTGTTATTAGACCGGTTGTAAACGACAACTCAGCGCCATAACTCGTACCCACCTTTAGTCAGGAATACGACACCAATCAGAAAAATCAGGTACCTGCCAGCCATTCTGAATTGAGTATCTGTCATTTTTTCGACGAACTTAACAGCGATAACATTACCTAGCAGTGAAGCAATAACCACAGAGGGAAACAGCCAGATTGGGATTTCCGTAGCAGCCAGTAATACCCCGTAGTAGCTGACTTTAATGATATGCCCCAGTCTCTGGGTCATTGCCTTAGTACCTAGAATTTCCTGGCGAGTTAACCTGCAGTTTACGTAAAAGACGTCAAGAAGTGGGCCTGCTACCCCAGAAATCATTTGCGCGGTGGTTACTACAAGACCGAAAATCATTGCTATATGCGGCTTTTGTACATCGAGATGCAATGACTTCGGAAGAAGCAGAGCAACGATTGGTAGAGATCCGATGAGTAGAAATAGCAAGCCCACCGTTGGTACAAAAGAGATGAACCAAAACACAATGAGAACAGCAACTGCAGCGATACAGTAGGACAGCAGTACGTTCCATTTGATATGTGCTCGATATATCCAGACGCGAGACCCATTGGAAAATTTTTGGGTAACACCATGCAAGACCATTGTGGCTGGCACCGACAAAAATAATGCATACACGCCAATTAGCACCAGGCCCCCGCCATGCTTAACAAGCGGAAGTAATTGCCGTTAAAAATGAAGCGATGACAAGAAATGAGTAAATCATGGGTGGATTGTTGCGGATTGTAATAAGTGAATAAAGAGAATAGACGGAATAGAATAAATGCGAGTCTGGAATAGGTAGGTCGTATGATCGAAAATATGGAAACGCTACTCGTACTATCTCGTACTGGCACGATGATGGAGGCGAGTACTGAACTTAGAATATCTCAGTCTGCTGTCAGCAAGCGTATTGCGGTGCTCGAGAATTATTACGACAAAAGTTTGATTCAAAAGAAGGGTCGGCGTGTGGAACTGACTCAGCATGGCCAGCGACTGGTGGATAAGGTTTCGCCAATTCTGTCAGAGCTTCGAGACATGTTTATCGAGGAAGGGGCTGGCGGGAAAGGAGAATTGGTCATCGGTGTTTCTGATGCAATTTTGTCTTCTTGGGGTCCGGAAGTGTTTTACCGTACCCGCCAGGAAATGCCCGAGGTGGATTTCGTCTTTCATACGCACCGTACACCGGTTGTGCTTGATCGTATCCGTTCTGGCGAGTTCATGGTGGGTGTTTGTACAGGTTCAGACACGCTGGACAAGGATCTTCAGTCCGAGGTTCTGACCCATGAGCCCATGGTCATCATCCCATCTAAGTGTGAGCCCATCACCTTTCCCAAACGAGGTGAACTACCGGTGATTACCATCGAAGACTATTCCGGTGCCTGGCGGTCTTTTCGTGATGAAGTCACGCGGTTGCGAATAAAGCGGGTGGTGAGTCTTGAGTCTTTCTTCAGCGTTGCCCAAATGGCGATTGCCGGGTTTGGCCATGGCATGGTCCCCATTGGTGTTGCCCGCACCTTAAAAGTACCACCGTCGTGTCTTATCAATCTAGGCGATAGGGGACTCAGCAGACCTGTGCGATTTGTGGCGCGAAAATCGACCTATTCAATCCCTTTAGTGGCAAACTTTTTTAAGTCTATTACTCAGCATCTGGGTGAATCGACGGGTTAGCTCTCTTGGTCATCGAGGTCTACTAGCGATAGACCTTCCAGCCCTCTGGCGCTTTCAGGTTCCGGCGCCGCTGCCGCTTCCTCTGGCTTATCCTTTTTGTTTTTGCTGTCGAGGGTGATGCGCAGGCGAAGATTATTTCTGGAGTCTGCGTTCTTAAGTGCTTCCTCCAATGTGATAGTGCCTGCCTTATACAATTCGTACAGAGCCATATCGAAGGTCTGCATACCTTGCTCGGCAGATTTTTCCATTAATTCTTTGAGTTCATGCACGTTGCCCTTGGCGATGAGGTCAGCGGCACGTGACGAGCCTAATAAAATCTCAATGGCCGCTGCGCGTTTGCCATCCACCGTCGGAATCAATCGTTGCGAAATAATGCCGCGCATATTTAGTGATAAGTCCTGCAGGAGTTGGATGTGTCGCGTTTCAGGGAAGAAGTTAATGATCCTATCCAGTGCCTGGTTAGCATTGTTGGCGTGTGACGTGTTATTAACACAGGTGTCCCGTTTCTGCAAAAGCGAGGGCATGTTCCATGGTCTCCTGATGACGAATCTCACCGACCAGAATAACGTCCGGAGCCTGTCTTAAGGTTTTGGCCAGTGCGTCCTCCCAGGATAGTGTATCCGTGCCGACCTCGCGCTGATTGACAATGCAGCCTTTATGCGGATGCGTAAACTCTACGGGATCCTCAATGGTGATGACGTGTCCCTTGGACTTTTCATTGCGATAGTCGATCAGCGCTGCCATTGATGTGGATTTACCGGAGCCTGTTCCCCTGATAAACAGAATCAAGCCCAGCTTCGACATGATAAGTCGTGGTAGGACTACAGGTAGACCGAGCTCCTTATAATTGGGCAATGTATCGCCGAGACGCCGGATTGCCATGGACACTTCATTGCGCTGGCGCATGATATTCACACGAAATCGACCCATGCCCTCTCGGGAGATTGCCAGATTCATTTCAAGGCTTTCGGCAAACGTCCTCGTTCATAACACTATCAGCAATCACGGCAATCTCACCTGGCAGCATGGGCACATCAGAGATTTGATTCAAGGTACCGTAAAATTTTGCGCTGGGGGGTGCCCCGGTGGCGTAGTACAGGTCAGAACCTTCCTTATCGAATAGGATTTTTAAACAGTCTTCAAATTCAACTTGAGCCATGTCCGTTTATCCGTTGGGTAAAGGCCTAAGCATAATTCTGTCGCTGCATGAGCGCTACTGATAGGTTTGTTGATCGCCGTTGCTATCTGTGAGCCAAAGGTGGTTGTTCTCCGCAGATTCGGTATAACCGACTTGTTGCGCGACAATGTTAAAGCTTGCAGCGACGCTAAGGACTGTGTCCACCTGAGATGGGTGCAAGTAAATTTCCATCCGGTGCCCCATGTTGAACACCTTGTACATTTCATTCCAACGGGTACTAGAGGCCTGCTGGATCGCTGAGAAAATCGGAGGTACTGGAAACAGGTTTTCCTTGATGTAGTGTGTCCCCGTACCAAATTTGAGGCACTTTGTTTGGGCGCCGCCTGAGCAATGGATCAGTCCCTTGATCTCGCTGCCAAGTTCTTTCACTAGTGTTTGAATGACGGGTGCATAGCTGCGAGTGGGGCTGAGCAAAGCCTCACCGACAGTGAGTTGAGATCCAGGCAACGGGTCGCCAAGATGGTAGGGACCGCAATACACGAGATCCTGTTGTACATTACTGTCATAGCTTTCCGGGTATTTCTCCGCGTAGTCATGACACAACATGTCGTGCCTGGCGCTGGTCAATCCATTGCTACCAATGCCGCTATTTTCCGTAGATTCGAAACTGGCCTGCCCGGTAGATGACAATGCGACGATGGCGAGTCCCGGCGTAATGTCATTAGCGATTACATCGGCTTTTTTCATGGTGACCACAGCGCAGGAGTCGACCACGACTGTTCCCGTCAGGTCGCCGACGTCTGCTGTCTCGCCACCTCCGGAGTAGATCTCGACACCATTGTCACGCATAGTCGCCATAAATGCCTCACTGCCGTCGATCAGTGCGCTGATAACTTCACCCGGGCAATTGAGTGCGTTGCGGTTGATGGTATTGGAAAACAGAATGCGACCATTGACACCAATGCAGAGAAGGTCGTCCAGGTTCATCACGATACTGTCTTGCGCGATACCATGAAATACCGAAGCGTCACCGGTTTCCTTATAGTGCAGATAGGCAATAATTGATTTTGTACCGCTGCCATCCGAATGGATTACGTTACATTTCTCGGGATCTCCACTCAGGAAATCTTCAGTAATTTTGCAGAAAGCACCGGGTACAACACCGCTATCCAATCGATCGACCACGGCGTGCACTTCGGTTTTGTCGCTGCTGACACCGCGGGCTTTATACCGGCTGACACTGGCTGCCTTGACGAGATACCCGGAGCGATCCTTAGCCTCAATAACACCCCGGAATTCCAGTTGCCGAAACGCTTTAGCGACCGTATTGGCGGCAACGCCATGGTCACTTGCCAGGATACGAATACTGGGTAGCTTTGTGCCGGGCTTGAGGTTGCCGGTATTAATCGCGAAGTGGATCTGGTCTACGATTTGTTGGAAGACGGGCGTGTTGGCATCTGTGTCGAGATCTAGCTGCATCGGACTTCTCTATCTGTATTACATATATAATACAGGTGTATGGGTGGTTTTGCACTGGTTCATTGTGGATGCCCTCGCTATTTGGCCTGCTATAATGGCGCGCTCTCGATTT
>Ga0302134_10000536_pt1 | contig 16647 bp, 11 predicted proteins | sample CB9_SCM_MG_FD_203123 | JGI IMG/M metagenome (GOLD analysis project Ga0302134, IMG submission 203123) | Marine microbial communities from Western Arctic Ocean, Canada - CB9_SCM | ecosystem: Environmental > Aquatic > Marine > Oceanic | place: Canada: Western Arctic Ocean | collected 2017-09-19
ATTGTGGTCCGTATTGGTGGCTGGAGAGCCCGTTAAACCAGTTGTCACGGGAGTTGAATGGCAAATTCGGCTGCCGTTGGTAAAGACGAATGCGGGCGACTTGTCGTATCGAGTTGTTGTTCATTACGCGGGGCGAATGAAAACCCTATCGCAATATGGAGAATTGAGTACGTTGCCATTTATTCGCACGACCAATATTAATGCAGAAAAGCTATTCCTGAAGCTGTATTTGCCGAAACAACATAATTGGTATGGATTTGGCGGGGATGCTGAGCTACTGAATCATCAAGCGGACAGTGGCTGGGGGATGTTTGCCAGACGAAATATTTCGCGGTACACCAATAGTGAATTACAATCTCGACAGGCGATTGTTGTGAATGCGGAAGTGTCTGGCAAGCTGAAGCGGGCAACAAAGTCCGGAAATGAATACGAAAAAATACGTTTGTTCAATAACTTGCAAACTCAAACCGATTTGAATGCGTACTCCGATCAAAACGACATTAACGAACGCAACGGAAAGGGTTTAGCGGAGCTAGGCGAGCAGGTACTTGATCTCGTAGACGACAATAGTTCGGATCAGAAAACTGAAGCGTTGATGCTGGATAATCGAGCGAAGTTGCGACAAGATTATGAGCAGCAAAAAAATGGGTTTTCGCGAAATGCGGTGAATCAATTAGGAAATAATTTTGACGTTCCGGTTGCAAATTCCCCGACAAAACCGAGCAGTAAGAAAGATGCGGATGGACGCTGGTTTTTTAGTAATAGTCTGTTAGCGCCACAAAGTGGAGAGGGCCAACCCGGTGGCGCGAACAGACGACTTTACGAAGGAAATCAAGGAGGCAAAGGTGATAAGTTAGACGAATTACAAAGGCAGAGCACGGGGCCCCAAGGGCTAGTTCCGGGAATTGACAAAAATGTGCCTCAGGAAAATAAAAAAAATACTAGCTCCGCTCTTACACAGCAGCGAGAGCAGTTTAAGCGTTACCAGCAGCAACAAAAGACTGAATTGGAAATGCGAAATGGAACCATTGTTGATGGAGTTGAAAGAAGGCAAAATGGACGCATTGAAGATAAACAATCTCAAGCTAACACAGAATTCAAATCGGGATTTGAGGGGGGCATGGGCGGCGGTTTAGGTGGTATGGATGGTGAGCAACAACTAGGTCAATCTGCGATGGGTGATATTGATCAAACGTCAAACGGCCGTGTTCAAGGCCTGGAAACGACGGGCTTGGCTAGCGTCACTGGTTTCAATCTGAATTTTGATAGTGCGGAGTTCCAATCGGAGTATGATCGTTTTGACTTTGAATATTTGGATGACAAATATGATTTCAGTGCGAACTACATAGGTTTAGAGTTGCGGGAGACGATTTGGCGAGTTGGCGGAGTGTTGGCGGTGATGATTAGCTTGAGTATGTTTTTTGTGATTGTGCGTGTGATAAGTAAAACGAGAGTCGTTAGCACCATCCTAGCGCTTCTGGCAATGTTCATTAGTCTACCGATGATATTTGGTTGGATTCTTCCAATTTACGGTATGCTGTTGTTCGCCGGATCGCTACTTTGGATCCTGCGGTGCTGGTTTCCGAACCCCGTTTCAATGGATACAACGACGTCCTAATTTAAATGCGGAAGTGATTGCAAGTCATCATGGCGGTGTTCGGACACGGCGCAATTGTGGTTAGAATGGTGTTTTATTATGGATAGTGATGTCGTAAACTATTGGCATAACTATACACGCACGAATCTGGATAGATTGAGTGTGTTTGAATGGATCCTTTCAGCGAGAAATGGGCGAAAGAATGTATGCATCAGGCGACATGCAAACGCAAGTAGATAAGTTAGAAGAGGAGGTTGCTGCTGATTCAAGTGACAGGTTGCATCGACCTAGTGTGGTGGCAATGTTGTTGTTCTGTTTGTGCGGTCTTCTGGCCGTGACTTGGGGGATGATGGGGATCGAACCAGCGTTGAACTCAGAAATTTCTGTTTTGACTCGGCACCCGGATGTGCATTGGAGTAAAATCTCTGTCCCGGTCAAAAAGCATATCCCGGCTGAATTTTCTGAGTTGCTGCAAGTCAATGACACACCGTTTGATGAAGCGATCGCGTCTCACGAAATTCGGATTACTAATGTTCAAGTAGTCGATATTGATGGAGACGGGAAGCACGAAGTCTTGGTTTGCAATGCCTCCAAAAATACGGTAACCGCCTATCATTATCGTGGTACTGAGGAAATTGATATTCAAAAGCAATTTGAAACGAATCCAGATGCTCTAAATGACGTGTTGTCTAACGGATCTGTTCGGCATAAGTGGGATCAAACACTTATAGGCGATAAGCTAATTGCGCCAGCTCACGCAACGGTTGTTGATGTTGACCAAGATGGCGATCAGGATATCGTCGTCTCGACTTTGGGCGACTTGATGCCATCGGATGAGTTGATTGGCACAGTAACGTTGTTTGAAAAGGTTGATGAAGGTTACCGCCGGCGAGTGCTGTTGCAGGATGTTCGTCGAGTGGCTGACGTACAGTTTGGTGACTTCGACGACGACGGCGACATAGATTTAGTCGTCGCCATTTTTGGTTATGCGCGAGGTGGCGTTGTTATACTCGAAAATATGGGTGACGGCTCTTATCGTGATAAAGAGATCATTGCCCGACCTGGCATCGTAAATGTGCCGGTTGCGGACTACGACAATGACGGCGATTTGGATATTGGAGCCATTGTCACCCAAGACGAAGAGGAAGTCTGGGCTCTTGAAAACGACGGTCAAGGTAATTTTTCGACCCGCGTATTGTTTATGACGGACAATTTCGACGTCGGTGGTGGCGGGTTGATTGCCGCCGACATCGACCAGGACGGCAAGATGGATCTGCTCATGACGCAAGGTGACAATCTTGAATTTGGTCATGGGTGGCCGCAGCCATATCATGGAGTAATTTGGTTGAAAAATCTGGGCGATTGGAATTTCGAAGGTGAGAAAATCGGTCAACTCGGCGGCGCCTACGGAACGGCGGCTACTGATATTGATGGCGATGGCGATATCGATGTTGTCCTTGTCAGCATGTCGAACGACTATGCAAATTCCCGGAATCCTAGCATTATTTGGCTCGAAAATGATGGAAATAAATTTAATCGACAACACTTGATCGACACCAAGCCAACTGAGTTGATTGCCGTTGGGTGTGGTGATGTTAACGGCGACGGCAAAAATGATATCGTCGCCGGCCAATTTAGGATTCCCTTGAGCATAGTTGAGGATCATCCAATAACCATCTGGATTAAGGAGTAGAGATGAGTCTGTCTCGAGTTGTATTACTTATCATTGTGGTAGCGGAACTGATTTTGATCGGTATGCGTTATCAGGAAAATGGTGGATTCAGTGCGCCTGTAAAGTCACGAGTGAACAAATTAGAACGTGGTAATCGCGTGGCAGTCCGTCAAATGGAAGCAGACTTAGATACACACAGTATTCAGGATTGGGTGAATTTAGGCCAAGTTTATACGACGTTCGCGTTGATGCCTGAGGCTGAATACTGTTTTAGACGCGCGGGGAAGTTGGGCAATTTGACGTTGGAGCAACAGTTCAAGTATGGAATCTGCTTGAGTCGGCGCGGGAAAATGGAGAAAGCGATCGAAATTGTGTTGCCGGTGGCGAATTCCAATAATGAATTGGCAGTTCATGCGAATCAACAGATAGGTTTTGACTATTTACGTTTAGATCTCCGTCTCGAAGCTGAAAAATATCTTCGCAAGGCGGGCGCTGACCCCATCTCGGAACTGAGCTTGGCACGCATTTTAATTCGCGAGAATCGAGTTTCTGAAGCGATTAGTGTGCTTGACGGTCTGATCACACGGGATCCAAATTCGATGCGTGCTCACCAAATGCGATCTTGGGCCTATGAGATACCCGGTGATACGTATGATGAACATGAAGCTAGCATCTCTTACGATAATTCGATGCACACTTCAGGAATGATAATTATTTATCCGTTGTCTCGCGATTGGGACGAGGAAATGGTTGCTGGGATGGGCGCGGCGAAGCATTTGGCGGCGAGTTCAATTGCACTGCAAAAAGGTGAATATGAAAATGCGATTAACGAAGGCGAGTTGGCACTCGAGATGATCGCGCCATTGTGGCGACCTGGCTATGCGACGCCGATGATAGATGCTCACTTGGCCAATGACGAACCAGTGAAGGCTTTGGCTTATGTAGCGAAATGGTTAATCCATGATGGGGAATCTGCTCGCTTGTGGGAACTCGCCGGCGATGCATTTTTAGCGATGGATGATGAGAATAAAGCCGAAGCTGCTTGGTTACGTGGGACTCGAATCCGTGCCAGCAAAACGTTTCAGGCCAATGCGGAGATTTATCACAAGCTAGTTCAACTGTATCAAGCTCAAGGGAATCCAGAAAAGGCAACGATTTACCACGCTTGGCATCAGTATGAATCGGGGAAGTTACAATGGCGTGATAATAATATTCGCGAGGCTATAGTTTCGTTCACGAAAGCCAGTGTTGTATTGGCACAAGAAGAGCAGGTTTGGTTCTACTTGGCGGAATCGCAACGCGCATTGAACGATCGCACGTCGGCACGAGCCGCATATGAAAAGTGTCTATTACTAAACGAACACCATGGCCGTGCAATTGTTGGCTTGTCATTGGTTAATTAATGTATTAGGAGATCGTGGATTGGCGGGATGGATGATCACTCACTGGAATGCTTCGCTTATTAACCGTGACCAATTGAGACGATTGTCTTGGTTCAATTTGTGTTTGACTTTGTTTGTTCTCGCTTGTTTTACTTGTTGTACTTGTTTTTCAAGTATTACGATTCTGGCCGCCGACACAGTCGTAATATGTCCCGGTTCGCTTCGAAGTGCGTTGCAGCCTTGGTGTGAGTATCGTGAAAAACAAGGTTACAAGTTGCAGTTTGTCGTGCCTGCGGCAACGGCCGGATTGACTCGTGCGGCAATATTGGCGCTGCCGCAAAGGTCACAGGTCAAGGCGATTCTAATTGTCGGTGACGCGCCGAGTTATGTGCGGGAATATTCCGGTTCAGAACTGAAGTCGAAACCCCCGTTGGGTTCGGTGTTGTCTTTGCAGGTGCCTACGTTTTACCACCGCGCAAAGGTGAATGTGCTGTTCGGATCGGATCCAGAAATTGCTTCTGACTCGCATTACGCTGATTTTGATGGCGATGGTCGAGTGGATGTGGCATTAGGGCGTTTACCAGTGGAAAATCGTCAACAGTTGACGAAGTTGGTGCAACGCATTATTTCGTATGAGGAGGATTATGTTAATCACGCGAGCAAACGCTATGTACATTTTATAGCAGGGGTAGGAGGATTTGGACCGGTGGCTGATGGTTTGATAGCCACCGTTTCTCGAAGACTTATTAGCGGGGGAATTCCTGGGTCGATTGATGTATCGATGACTTATGCGAGTTGGCAGAGTCCCTATTGCCCAGCCCCCACGGAGTTTAGTTCTTCTACGATCGAGCGATTTAACGAAGGCGGGTTATTTTGGGTTTACATGGGCCATGGGCAACGCTATCACCTCGATGCACTGCGCGCACCAGAATGTCCGCCATTGCCGATCTATCGTTCCTCCGATACTGCGAAATTAAAGGTGCGTGGTGTGCCGCCAATTTGTGTGTTTCTGGCTTGTAACACTGGCGCATTTGATGCACCGCGTTCAAGTATTGGCGAGCAGATGCTATTTGCTCCGGATGGGGCGATTGCTGTTTTAGCGGCGACTAGAGTAACGATGCCTTATGCGATGAGTGTGATGGGGGATTCTCTGTTAAGGCAAGCTTTTAAGTATCGCCGCGAAACATTGGGCGAGATTGTGTTGTTAGCCAAACAGGAATTGGTCGCCTTGGATGGTAAATCAGGTTCTCCCAATCGACGCTTGCTGGATCAAATAGCAGCGGTCGCAAATCCAGATGCGGGTTTGCTTAGCGAAGAACGACAAGAGCATAGTTGGATGTTCAACCTGCTCGGTGACCCGTTGTTAAAAGTGAATTACCCGGACGGAATGCAAGTGAAATGTCCGGCTACGGTGAGTAATGGAGAAATAGTGCGAGTCACCTTCAACTCACCAATTGTCGGTGAAGCCGTTATTGAAGTTGTCACTCAGCGTGGTTCGCCAAGAGAACGCCTGATAGAACGCAATATCGATACAGTTAAGGCAACTCCAGAGTCTGACCGCTGGAATGGGTATACAAAAGAGTACGAAATGGCAAATGATCCAGTGTGGTTGTCTGTACGGCGGAAGGTGCAAGTCGGCCCGCAAGCGGTTGACGTGTTAGTCGAGAATGTTTCGAGTGGGTTGCAAACAGTGCGAGCCGTTATTTATGGCAAACGACAACTCGTCATTGGATCTACTAGGGTGTTTGTTAGGGCCCGCTGATAATCGCAGATGCCACTGATGAATTTGGGTAAATGCAAATTCGTCAGTGTTGCTGGAAAATGTCCCCGTAAATGTTACGATAGACGGTTACTAGGGATGATTAATCGTAGTTGATATTTTGATGAGATAATCGGACATGAGAATAATAACGTGGATTTGCATGGCGTTGGTTTGCGTGGCTATTGTAGTTCCACTACAAGCAGCCCCGAAGGTAACCGTAAGCGTAGACCAAGATCTGCTCAGTCAATCGTTGTCTGGGCGATTGTATCTGTTTACGTCGAAGCGTGAAGAGCAGCCGCCCTTCACGGGACCTAACTGGTTTAGCCCAGAACCGTTCTATGCAGTCGATATCACGCTGGCTCCAAAAACGATTGTTTCGTTAACAGGTGTCATCAAGGGTTTTCCCAAGACATTAGCCGATTTACCGGCGGGGATTTACTTTTTTCAAGCATTATTCGACCATGATTTTTATCATTCAAACCACGCTCAAGGGGCGGGTAACTTTTACAGTGAAGTAGTGAAAATCGATTGGGATGGTGATAATGAATTTGAACTCCGGCTCTCAAGTGTTATTGCCGAGAAAGAGTTCTCCGGTACGAAATACCATCAGCAAGTGCGGATGTTAAGCCCGCGCCTTTCAGCATTCTTTAATCGTGATGTCGTCCAGAAAGCTACAGTCGTTTTGCCAAAGAGTTACTACGAAACGACAGATAAACGATATCCGATCATCTATGAAATTTCTGGTTTTGGTGGTGCCCATGAGACGATGGGGCGGCGACACATGCAAGGTTCAAATCCAACCGGTGATGCGGAAGTGGATTTTATCCACGTGTATCTCGACGGTCAATGTAAATGGGGGCATCACGTATATGCCGACAGTGCAACCAACGGTCCTCGCGGTGCTGCTTTGGTCGAGGAATTAGTGCCTGAGGTGGCGCGGCGTTATCGCACAATCAATGCCGTTGAGGCGCGATATTTGACAGGGCATAGTTCCGGTGGGTGGAGTTCTTTTTGGTTGCAGGTCAATTACCCGGGAACCTTTGGGGGCGTGTGGAGTACCGCTCCTGACCCTGTTGATTTTCGGGATTACCAAGAAGTGAATCTTTATTCTGCAAAGCCATTGAGTTTGTACCATAACCCCACCGGTGAACGCAGACCGTTGGCGCGTCGTGGTGAAACACCAATGATTTGGTATGTTGACTTTGGGAAAATGGATGACGCTTTAGGTCGTGGTGGACAATTACGTTCGTTTGAAGCAGTGTTTAGTCCGGTAGACCAACAGGGGAATCCGATCTTGATGTGGCGCCGTGATAATGGGCAAGTAATACCGAGTACGGTTAAGTACTGGCGCGAATACGATATAAATTTGTTAATCAAACGCCGTTGGAATACTGGCTTGAAGGAGCAGTTATCAGGGCGATTACACGTGTTTATGGGTACGCTGGACACGTTTTACCTAAACGGTGCCTGTGATCAGATTAAGGCGACCTTAAAAGGCCTCGGTAGTGACGCCGAAATTGTGATGGTTAATGGAAAAGACCATTTTAACTTGATGTCCCCAGATATACGGCAACGAATTGCCAACGAAATGGCGGCTCAATTCTTAGCATATTATCGGGGAAAATGATTGATGAAAATCGAGAGTATTCAGTGCCATCAGCTATTGGGCGCGACGGTTGACGGAGGCTGGCCTGAAGGTCATGAGCCACAGGATGATCTACATACGCTTGTCGAAGTGCATACGGATGAAGGTCTGTCGGGCGTGGGATCTGTGTTCACTGGTTCGGCATTGACACAAGCCGGAGTTGATTTTCTGGAGCCTATCTGGAAAGGTGCGGCTGCGAATGAGCCTGAGCGACTTAGTGAGTTGATGCGGCAGAGTAGTTTTTGGCAGGGGCGTGGCGGTACGGTGGAGCACGTGATTTCGGGTATCGATATTGCGTTGTGGGATCTGTTTGGCAAAATATGTAACCAGCCCGTGTCACGCTTGCTTGGCGGTGTTTACCGAGATCGCATTCAGCCCTATGGCTCGATGCTGTTTGATGAACCGGACGTGCTTGCTCAGCGATTACAGGAAGTCGTAGGACGTGGTTTTAAAGCGATTAAGTTGGGGTGGCGTCCCTTTGGGAGACGTAATAATGCCTTTGACGAGAAACTCGTAGCGACGGCGCGGGAAACAGTTGGTTCGGAAGTAACGTTGCTAGTCGATGCCGGGGGTAGTGAGCAGTTTTGGCCACATGGGTATAAGTGGGCATTGCGGACCTCTCAGATGCTGGCAGCCTATGATGTTGAATGGTTCGAGGAACCGTTGGCCCCCGATGATATCGAGGGTTATTGTAAGCTGCGCGAACATTCTCCTGTTCCGATTGCGGGGTGTGAAGTGTTGACGCGGAGGCAGTCGTTCCAGCCATGGATCGAACGTCGCGCTGTGGATATTATTCAACCTGATGTAACAAAATGTGGCGGCCTGAGTGAGGCGCGTCGCATTGCTTGGATGGCAGCAGATCATCATGTACAATTCGTCAGTCATGGGTGGAATACTGCAGTCGGTCTCGCTGCGGACTTACAATTGGCGGCGGCAATTCCAAATGCTAGATATGTCGAGTACTTAACACCGGCAAAATACATCGAGAACATTTTGACCGTGCCATTCCTTGTCGACGAACAAGGGTTTTTGGGGATTCCGGATAAACCTGGATTAGGTATCGAATTGGATCGCGACGCGTTGGCTCAATTTTCTTGTTGAGATTACGAGTGTTTGCCCTGTTTGTTGTGCGGCTTGTGTTCTATGTTTAAGCGTAGAGGAAGATGTACTGGGTGGATGGTCGCTGGTTCTTTTTGAACGAGAGGAAAGTCCGGGCTTCATAGAGCGCGATGGTCGGTAACGCCGACCGGCTAAATGATTTATTGTTTGGTCAGGGCAAGTGCAGCAGAAAGTAAACCGCCTGTGCAAACAGGTAAGGGTGAAACGGTGAGGTAAGAGCTCACCAGCATGCAGGGTGACCTGTGTGGCTAGGTAAACCCCATTGGAAGCAAAGCCAAACAGGAAGGAAGGGTGCGAGAGTACCCCGAGAGCGGCTCGTTCTCGTTGACTTTCGGGTAGGCTGCTTGAGGCGGCAAGCAATTGCCGTCCTAGATGAATGACCATCATTACTTCGGTAATTACAAAACCCGGCTTATAGCCCAGTCACTTCCTCGTTTTGATATGATTTTCGTCTTATTGTAGTTTTTCCTTCGAGGATCATTGAAATGAACGATTCACAGGAATCCTCCCAACAATTCGAACCAGTCGCAGCTAACGGGTATCGTCGCGAGCAGCGTGCGTTGATATTTCCACGATGGTTTGTAATTGTCTTCGGAGTTACCATCTTTTGTATTTCTGTATCACAATGGTCCGTGCCGGATGACCGCGCTATGGCAAATGTATTAAGCGCATTTGTGTTAATGATATTGGGCTTTGTGTTATACATGAGATTTGTGATTTTTAGTTGCGCTTCTGGGCGAGTACGGATGGGGGTACTTATCGGTATGCCGCTGCTTGCAGGGATAGGCAGCCTCTTGTTCGAGATTACAGCGGTGTCAGGTTTGTTGTTTCCAACGATTCAATTACGTGGTACGCAGTTGGCCGATGAAAATCTGGAGCAGGCGTCGACACAGGTTGAGTTAGGCACGGTTGATTTACAAGCCGCAAATGGGAGGTTGGATTACCCGCGATTCCTGGGACGTACAGGGCATCCGCATATAACCAATGCGAGTTGGACGGCGGAACCAAACGTGGGAAATGTTAGTCTTTTGTGGAAACGTGATATTGGTGCAGGATGGTCCTCCTTTGCGATAGTGAACGGGTTCGCGGTGACCTGTGAGCAACGCGCAGACGAGGAGGTCGTAAGTTGTTATGACCTCAACGGTGGAGCACTCAGATGGGCTCATGCGGTGAAACAGCGTCATGCAACGTTGCTCGGTGGTGTTGGGCCACGGGCTACGCCGACAATTGCTGGAGGTCGAGTATTTAGCGTCGGAGCGACTGGCCACTTTGTGTGTCTCGCTGGTGAATCTGGTGATGTGCTATGGGAAAAAGAACTGCTCGATATGATCGGATCGACTCCCGAAAAGGAAATGGAGGTCCTTGCTTGGGGGCGTAGTACCTCTGCATTAGCTGTGGATGGACTCGTCGTTGTTCCGCTCGGCGGTGCACCCGGAGGACCTTTTTATTCACTCGTGGCATTTGACCAAAAAACTGGTGAAGAGCGTTGGCGAACCGGGGAAGTGCAAATGAGTTACGCATCGCCGATTGTGATGACGTTGGCTGGTCAGAGGCAAGTTGTGAGTGTCAATGAAAGTACAGTGTCGGGGCACGAAATTGTAACGGGTAAAGTGTTGTGGGAGCATCCCTGGCCTGGTTCGAGTACGAATGGAGCTAATAATAGTCAGGCAGTGCCCGTTGGGGATGACCGAGTGTGGATTAGTAAAGGATACGGCACAGGGGCAGCTTTGTTTTCAGTTTCCGAGGCTGACGGTGAATGGAGTACGGCAAGGATTTGGGAAAACGCACGCGTTCTAAAAACGAAGTATACGAACATTGTGGCGGTCGACGATTTGGCCTATGGATTATCCGATGGAATTTTAGAATGTGCCCGAATTTCCACGGGAGAACGATTGTGGAAGAAGGGGCGGTTCAATCACGGCCAGATATTGATGATCGACGATATTATTGTTGTGCAAGATGAAGATGGCCCACTGCATTTTCTGCGTCCACATGAAACTGGTTTTGATAATTTACTAACGGTCGAAGCACTCGACGGTATCAGTTGGGCAAATCCAGCTGTTTACGATAATAAATTGATTGTGCGAAATGCCACAACCGTCGTATGTTACGAATTACCGATTACCCGCGAGTAGGAGCGGATCGTTTATTGCACGAGTTGCTTGTCGATTATTTGGAGCAACTTGGATATGCAGAGTTTGTTCATGCTGGTGTCAAGTTGATCGGCTTCATGTTGTAGCGAAGCGTGTAAGCTTTCTGGCAGGCGGACGGTGATCATCCGAGTTTTTTCGCGGTCCTGACTTCGCTTCTTACGCCGACCTCGCATCTCAGCCATCATGTGTTGGATCTCAACATATTCTGGGGTCGTTTCAAATTCACGTCGTTGTGCGAAGTTGGGAAATATTTGGTGAATTAATCCTTGTATGCTCATTATTTCGCGAAAGAAATCTTCCCAGTCGTTGGTCTCCCACGACATCGCCAATGCCTTTTGCACTGCTTGGCGTCGTTGTTCCGTCGAAATAGGACGATCCACGTCGCAAGAGTCCGATTCTTCGTTATGTGACGTTGTGACATTACAAGTTGGAGCTAAAATCACGTTGCCATGTTGGTCATAATATCTGGGCCGAGGCTCTAGCTTGGTTTGTTTTACGCGTTTGTCCTTGAATGATTTTGAATTGATCGATGTCATTGAACTCCCCTCAATAAATAGCAGTGCTTGTCTTTCTGCTGTTATTGTTTCAAGAGGGTCAAATAGATCTGCAAAACTCTTAAAATAAAGCGTTTTGCGCAGGACGGTGTAGGTGCCAGTTTTTTAGGCAGTGGTGCGCAGTGAGCGACCACTGTTTGGCTGCCTAATTACTAGGCAGGCGAGTTTGTCGCATATACCAAATGTCCGGCTTATCGGGTGTAGCCTATTGGATAACAAATTTGAATTTTACTGTTGATGGAATCCTAAATTATTTCCGGATTTTACGAGTATGTCGGTGCTTAATATTTATTACTGTACATACTTTTGTAGCCAATCAGCACCTAAGATGGTTTTCCTTTATCTAACTTTGCGATCCTATCGTCATACCTTGTTCCAAGACTACACGCTATTAAATGGCGTTAGTTCCTTGGTTTTTTAGATGGCTTATGGTTGGATTGTTTTTAAATCTCATGTATCGACTTTAGATGATTTTAAAGTCGTTTTTTGGGGTGAACATTCTTGATTGGGTAGGTATAATCTGTTTTTAACTTTAAAGTTTGCCCCGTTCGTCTAGTGGACTAGGACACCGGCTTCTCAAGCCGGGAACAGGAGTTCAATTCTCCTACGGGGTACTAGCCTTGTAGCTCAACGTGTAAGAAGTTTTCTCTTAGACGCCTATTCGTTCAATACTTCGGCGAGCTAACTGCATAAGAGGATCGATGTCACGGCGATGTCACGGCGCCAATCAAATAGGTTTCCCTCTCTACTTGCTTAGTCCGTGGGAGTGGTTTTGAGGGTATAGCGCAGCCGCTTCCAGGGGCTTCTTTTGTTTCAATTCCCTAAGTGGAATAAAGGGGAAACTTGTCACCAAGGGTGACGCGTTTTTGGGGATGGACGTTTATGGACGTTTACGCAACGTATTCTTAGTCGAATAGTGGGAACCGAGATACGTTTTAGCTGTTTGCCAGCTGTTTGCGTACATTGAGCAATAAAGCCTTGGTCTTGCGAATACCTTCCATTTCTGGGAGACGTCCGCCTTCGTACTCGATGCCGACATGCCCATGATAGCCATGGGAAAGAACGATTTTCATCATTTTCAGATAGTCGGTTTTGGTTTCGTTACCCTGTTCGTCAAAATCGTGGCTCTTGGCGCTAACCGCTTTAGCAAACGGCATTGTTTCGTCGACGCCCCGATAGCGATCGTAGTCGTGGAAGTTACCAAAATCGGGCAGCGTACCACAATTTTTTAGTCCGACCTTTTTCATGACGGCAGCCAACCATTTTCCGTTGGACGAGAGTCCACCGTGGTTTTCGACAATTACACTCATATTATGAGTCGCTGCGAATTCACTCACGCGTCGGAGGCCATCAGCTGCAAGTTCCAGCTGTTGATCATATTCACCTGCGGATGCAGCGTTAACTCGAATACAGTGTCCGCCCAAGAACTTCGCCGCAGTTACCCATTTGTAGTGATTTTCAACAGCTTTCGTACGATTTGCATTATCGGGGTCACCCAGTCGGCCTTCACCATCGATCATGATCAAATTGGTTGTCACGCCATGATCTTTCGCACGATTCTTAAGGTCTTTAAGATACGCCATGTCTTCGGCTTTACTCTTAAAGAAAGAGTTCACGTATTCAATCGCATCGATCCCGAATTCTTCCTTGCTGACTTTGGCAAAGTCGAGGTTATCGAGTTTCCCGGAACGAAGAGTGCGATGTAGTGACCATTGTGCGAGCGAGATTGTATAAATTGGTTTTCGGGAAATCCTGACTGCAGCTTGCAACCCAATCGGCTGAGGTTGTTTGGGCGCGGCCAGCAGTGGTGCCGTGGCGGCTACAAGTGTGGCAGCGGTGGTAGATTGTAGAAATAGACGGCGTGAATTGTTTTGTGGGGGAGTTGCCATAATGGGAATTAATCCAATAGTGATTTGTAATGATGTAAATAAATGTATTTGGTATCAGTATAAAGTGGCTACGTTTAAGAAGCAATTATGCAACCGTGATTGTTCGTAAATCAGTATGAAACCGATGCTCGATGCGTGGTGACTGGCTCGTTTAACGCTATAATTAAACATTGACTACTCCATATTTCATTAATAGATCTCCCCACCGTCAAGGAAATCCACTACACGTGCAGGATCAGCAGCGCAAGCAAAGTTTAGCTCGAGAAACCGCGATTTTAGCAAAAGTGCTGTTCTCCCAAAACGACGACTCCGAAGACGCTTTGGTCGAGTGTGAACGGTTGGCTTCAACCGCAGGAACGAAAATAGCCTCCGGCATCACTCAGCGGAGGACTTCGATGAACGTGGCCACCGCATTTGGCAAAGGCAAAGTCGAAGAACTTGCTGCCTTGGTAAAACATCACGCAGCGGAAGTCGTTATTTTTGACAATGATTTAAGTCCCGCTCAAACCCGTAACCTTGAAACCGCAGTTCATGCGAAAGTCATCGATCGCACGGAACTAATACTCGATATCTTTGCCTCGAACGCTTCGTCGCTTGAATCAAGACTGGCCGTGGAACTTGCTCAACTCGAATACTCACTGCCACGTCTTAAACGTATGTGGACTCACTTGGACCGAGTCAAAATGGGAGTGGGCATGCGTGGGCCAGGTGAAAAACAGTTAGAGGTTGATCGACGCTTGGTGGAAAAACGCATCAGCGATTTGCGGAAAGAACTGCAAGTCATCGAAAAGCGCAAAGAAAGACTCGTTCAATCTCGCAGTGATGTCATGACGGTTTCGCTCGTGGGCTACACAAATTCCGGTAAAAGCACGCTTATGAATTCACTCACCGCAGCAGATGTGTTAGCGGAAGATAAGCTGTTTGCAACACTGGACACTCGTACCCGCCGCTGGCATTTGCCGAATTGGGGCCCGATCCTCCTCAGTGACACGGTCGGGTTTATCAAAGATCTTCCCCACCGACTGGTAGCGAGTTTTAAAGCAACTTTGGAAGAAGCGCGGCATGCCGATTTATTGTTGCATATTGCCGACGGTGCCAATCCAGCCGTGTACGAACAAATCCAAGCGGTTTACCAAGTACTTGAAGAAATTAAAATTGAGGAAAAAGACACGCTGTTGGTGATCAATAAAATAGATCAAATGCCAACTCCGCAATTATTGAATGTGATCCTAAATCGCTATCCACATGCCGTTGCGATTAGTGCCGTCACTAAAGAGGGATTTGATAATCTGAGTATGGCAGTTAGTGATGCGCTGAGCCGTTCTTTTTTAGAACTGAATGTGCAAACCAATGTCGCCAATGGAAAACTCATGGCTTTCATTGCGGCGCGAGGCGAAGTACTTTCAAAACAGTTTTCCAATACGACCGTTTCGATACACTGTCGTATGCCCGCAAAATTCGCAGGACAAATTGACCGCACGCAAGCAACCGTTTCCGAGATCTCTGATGACGACCAACGTCTACGGGCAATGACGGAAGAGGTGTGACGATTCATGGCTAAACGAAAATTAAAGGCAAAGCGAATTTTACTAACGGGGGCTTCGAGCGGAATCGGTTACGCCCTAGCTCAACAGTTGGTGGCCAAAGGGAATGAAATTCTAGTAGTCGCTCGTCGTGAGCAGCGTCTGTCCGCGTTGCAAGAGGCAACCAATGAATGCGCAGGTACGATTCACTGTCTTGCCGGTGACATAACATGTGGGGACTTTCGAGCGGAAATATTCCAGTGGGTCGACACTCAATGGGATTCAACTCTGGACGTCCTCATTAACAACGCCGGCATCGGGTCGCACCAAGCGTTCGCCGATTCTAAGCCGGAATATCTACGGCAAATACTGGATGTAAATGTCATTGCTCCCTTGGAATTGATTCGCGGTCATCTGCAACATTTACGGCGAGCACAGTCTCCAGTGATCTGTAATGTGGGCTCAGTGTTAGGGCACGTTGCCTTGCCAGGCAACAGTGAATATTGCGCCAGTAAATTCGCCTTGCATGGATTCTCCGATGCGTTACGTGCCGAGTTGTCAAATGAGCAGATTGATGTTGTACTAGTAAGTCCCAGCACCACCAGAACCGAGTTCTTTGACTCATTGTTGGCGGGGCCTCAAGCGGGTAAGTCGGATAAAGGCATGAGCGTAGAGATTGTTGCTCGAAAAATAGTCCGAGCGATTGAAAAGGGTACGCGTGAAAGCATTTTGTCATGGAAAGCACTGCTTGGGGTTTGGCAGGATAGAATATTCCCATCGCTGATGTCTAGGCAATTGGCGAACTGGTATCAACGCAAAAGTAAATCGTCTAGCGCAGCATCAGCAAAACAACGCGAGAAGGTGGTTTAGGGTATACATGACCGACGAACTTTGGAGAGGCGAATATCCTTTTCAATCCAATTTTCTGGAATTGGATGACGGGAATCGTCTGCACTATGTGGACGAAGGATCTGGCCCACCGGTTTTGATGGTTCATGGTAATCCAACATGGTCTTTTTATTATCGGCACCTCGTACAATCCCTGCAGGATCGCTATCGCGCGATAGTCGTCGACCACATTGGCTGTGGCCTGAGCAGTAAGCCGCAGAAGTATTCCTACACACTGACGCAACATATCCAAAATCTAACACGGCTAATTGAACACTTGGAGTTGGATGGCGTGCATTTAGTGGTGCACGATTGGGGTGGTCCTATCGGTTTGGGAATGGCGGGGAAATTCTCTGAGAAAATTCGTAGTTTGACGATTCTGAATACAGGGGCATTTCCACCGTTGTATATTCCCTGGCGTATTTTTGCGTTACGTTTTCCCTGGTTTGGGTCGCTGGCGATT
>Ga0302134_10000537_pt1 | contig 16637 bp, 16 predicted proteins | sample CB9_SCM_MG_FD_203123 | JGI IMG/M metagenome (GOLD analysis project Ga0302134, IMG submission 203123) | Marine microbial communities from Western Arctic Ocean, Canada - CB9_SCM | ecosystem: Environmental > Aquatic > Marine > Oceanic | place: Canada: Western Arctic Ocean | collected 2017-09-19
AATTGTTGCTCAAAAACGCTAGCATTAATTGATATAGCTGCCATCAAACCGAAAACGATTTTGAGCAATACTTTCAGCTTATACTTGGATTGATGTAAGTTAGACACAAATATGATTTCCTTTTTAACAAGGATTTTTAATTTAAAACATGTCGTTCAAGCATTTGCCTTCTCACGACCGCTCCGTATACATTTCCATAATGATCGACGCCAACTCCCTCAGCACCGGAGTGGTCATCTCGTAATGATTCCATGTCCTCTATAAACGCAGTGACAGTTCCATCGATCGCAGAGCCTATGCGAATACCTTTCTTGATACCCATAAGCTCATTCGCACCGGTATCGGGACCTGATTCTGAATCTGCTACATAGATAATGTCATCAGTTGTAATAAATATCCCGCTGGGTCGACCAAACTGCCTCCATTCATCAACAAAGTCACCGTCCTGATTAAATATCTGAATGCGATTATTTTCCCGGTCACCGACAAATAAGCGTCCCTTAGAGTCCATAGCAATAGAGTGAGGCTCACTCAACTCTCCCGGACCCGAACCTTTGCTTCCCCATGCTTTTATAAATGTACCGTCGGCTAAATAGTGGACTATTTGATTATTCAAACCATTGCGGTGACTTTCAGCAACAAAGATATCCCCAGTTTTAGGGTCAATAACAACATCATTAGGTTCGTGTAATAAATTATGACCAGTTCCGCCCTCTCCTCTTTTACCCAAGGTCATCATGAGCTCTCCTGCAGGACTGAACTTGAATACTTGATGACCTATCTCGTTGTTTCCTCGCGCATCGGTAACCCAAAGAAAACCATCTTTATCTACAGTTGCTCCATGCGGGAAAATGAATAAATTCTCCCCAAAACTATCCAGTAGATTTCCTTCATAGTCATATTTTAGAATGGGTGGTTCAGATCGACCTTCACATGAATTTCCCACACAACGATGCACTACATAAATGAATTGGCCATCAGGTGATGGCTCAACTGCGGTGACAGCAGCCCACTCAGCTCCTGTAGGTAATTGACCCCAGTCACGCTGAGTCAGATAGGTTTGCGGCAGATCGTTACGAACACCATACACAATAGGAGACACGGATTGAGCTGCTGATTGTAAGAAAGTTACAGTCATTAAAATTAGAAGAATATAGCGCACACTTGACCTCTCTTAACTTGATTGGTTTTCTGCATTTCAGAGTTAGGCTTCCCGTTTTTGAAAGCGTGGTGCATATTACCTCAAATTTAGTATCCCACTGATCCTCATCGATATCCAATGAGACTGTTATATTACGGTGAATCAGTACTCTTACCCCAGCTTTTCTAGTACTATTTTCTCTAACATTAAATACTTAGGACCGCTAAGATTATAGTAAAACTCAAATTCCACTATGGGAGCCTTCATGAAATTATTATTAAATTTATTTATATATCTCTCTCTGTTTACCTCCGTAGCTCTCGCTCAAGATTCTGGAGCTCCACCTGCTATTTACAAACCTGGCGGAGAAATAGACGCTGAATTAGATCACGCAGCAGAAAACTCTGCTTCCGCTGGAGGCTGGTCTGTAAGCGTTGCGCCAGGAATCACTGTGCGCCGCCGAGGTAGTTCCGTAGAACAATATGCTGTCCTACATCCTTTTAGTATTGAGATATACAGAATATTAGAAGGTAGCGGCACACTGGTTACAGGTGGATTATTGATTCCACCGTTAGCAGAATCTACAAACCCAAATATCATTCGTACATTACATGGCGTAAACGGAGGATTAGCAAGAGAAGTTAAGGTCGGAGATATTTTAGTTCTGCAGCCAGGGACACCGCATTGGTTTAGCAATATAAATGGGGAGTCTATTACTTACATGGAAGCAAGAGTCAAGATCACAAATCATCCAATTCAATATCAGCAAGAATAATTAGACCCACATATTCAACGACTTTTTATATCTGCGCGATATTAAAAAAACTGATTCTGGAATAAAAAAGGGACCACCTAAAGAGGTGGTCCCTTTTTCACTAGACGCTAAATTCTTCTATTTAAAACCTTGAAAAATTATCTTCATTTGGAATGAAGGCTTGTTAAAAACACTCACTCCAATATGCACTGTTTTTATGGCTTCTTGAAGACTAGGAAGAATCGATCAGTCATATTAGGAATTTGACCTACTTCTTGAGTTAAGTCATCACTTTCCTCAAAGAACATATGAGAAATACGATCTAAAACAAATCCAGCACGCTGTACTTGCAAAATCACATCTACTGGATCTTCGCGACGCCCCAAAGCACCAGCCTCCTCCTGCATATGACGACGAGTATGGTCGACAACGACGTATTCACCACCAGACTTAAGTGTCTCAAATACTTTCTGATTTATACGCATATTATCGCTTTCATTGAAGTTATGATATTCCCGAAAATGCAAAAACAAATCAGCAGTAGGTACACCGAAATCGATTTCGCCAGGAACGTAGCGACCTTCAGCCCGACTAAAGTTATTTTCTATTGCTACCTGATGAGTCATCGCAAACTCAGGCTCTTCTGTCCAATCACCCCAGCTATCAAAAGTATTTTGGTTATCAACAGTCATAAGATGGCCATTGTCTACCAGAACTGGTCCAAGAATTTTAGTGTAATAAGCTTGGCCCGCAGGCAAGAATTCGATAACCGTCATATCATCTTTCAGGCCTATAAAATCCAAAGCAGTGACAGGGTCGCGATCTGCATCACGAGCCAATTCTGCATCAGTACGATGTTCGCCTTGCATTGCTGCAGCAACTTTTTGCTGCAAAGGAGTCAGGCTTTGCGCGCTAGCCAGCACAGGTGCTAATAGGGCCATAGTCGCAATTATTATTGATGTCTTATATTTATGCATTTCCGTTCCTTACCTAGATCACATGGTTTAATAAAGTTTTTCATCTATATGTCTTTCTAGCTTGATGATTCTTGATGATCACTAGCAAGATTTGTCCATAGAGGAGCAAGCTTACTCCTTTGAGGGCCATTTTTCGAGTCTTCTCCATAAGGTTTTTTAGTATTTTTTAAACTCAAAGATTTCCAGGAGCCAGAGCGGGAACCACTGGCTGACGACAATGTAAAGAAGGGTTGATAGAGGTCAAATTCTCTAACCCTGTTGCTCTCTAAGATGAATCATCATTATCGAAATCTGGGAAACGTATTATGTTACGAGCTTTTCCTAATGACCGAGAAGGAACAAGTTCTAGCGAATCAAAAAATCCTACTGGTTAATACTTAGCGCTAGCGCGGTAGAGATGTGAAGATTGCTAAAGTTTTTAGAATAATGAGGAAATTGATCTTATAGCTATACTAACTGCAAAAAAGTGAGTACAAAAATTTTGTACAATTCGGAGGACCGATTTTTTACCTCACCATAAAATACTTCTACACTGATGAAGAGGAGGCATGTTTAATTGCGTTGATATAATTGAGCCTATCGCTATGCAAAAAATTAAGAAAAAACTGAGACAATTAACTTGAAAAGGAAGTAGATACTATATATCTACTGCCTCTTCTAATTTCTAACAATTTTTAATGCCTTTAAATGTTACATGCACCAACAAGCGTAATTTTAAAAGACCATAAGTCTAGCTTACTTAGTTGCCTCTTTCTTGTTCAGCTATTTGCTCCAGCCTACGCCAGCCACCCAAAATTCCAGCCATTGCATAATTTCCCTCATGGCAGGCATATTCATACATGGGCTCTACGTTTCTAACCATAGGAAACATGACAGTCCACGGCTCGGTCCAGGTGGTATCGTCTTCGATAGTAAACTCGTAACCGAGCGTGTCGCTATCGATCATCCAGAACTTTTCTAAAAGCTGCATATTTTCACTAGAGTTGCCGAAAGCGGTATCACGGAGAAAATATTTCGTCTCGACTATTAGTGTATCCTCTTCCCAATGTCCGATTGAATCACCTTCCCATTTACGAGGGGTTTCTCGATGCCCAGCGGTATTCATTCTTACAACACGGACGTTATGCACCATTTCGTTATGAATAACGACACTGTCTGCCGTTTGCACTAATTGAACATTGTTATTATAGGCACTGGGTATCATGGGTGGGCCGGAGTTGAAACCCATAATGCAACGTTCTGCCAATGGCCGTGTTTCGATTCCATAAGCCAAGGCTGCCGCCTCCCGGCTAGCTTGCCGCTTAGAAGTTGCCGCCTGGGTAAGTTCAGGAATTCGACCATTTGAAGGGCTAATAATCAGGGAAGTTCGGCGGTCACCGAGTATTTCTTGCCCACGGTCATACCAAAATTCATTGTAATCACCAGTAGTTGATGTATCGGTAAAATTATCCCGATCACGACGAACCCTCTCTTCCTCTTCAAAGGCGATAGCTTCCTCTGCAGTCAGCACGGCTTTGTCGCCAAGGGCTACGGGTCTCTGAAACGGAGTAATCGTTCTAAAATCCCAAACCCCTTGAAGATCCGGCTGACCATTTGCCAGCCTTGGTATATCAGAATTAGATTGAGCGGATAGCCCCATTGAACTAAAAGTAAGGCTGGAAAGGATTAGTGAGTGAGCTGCTTTTTTAAGAATGCTGCGATTCATCATTCAGTCCTCTTGTTTTTGCAGGCCGATTGAGACGGTTAATTGTATTATTCAAACGCTGAAACTACGCCTGGATAAAGCAATTATCAAGACAATTCGCTCAGCTTACAGATTGCGCTAAAGCTTAAATGCATAATTTCTAGCGCATTTGAGCTTTAGCGCAACTTTTCCAGAAACTAAATTCTAATTTTGCTGATCTTCCATCCGTGCTGCCCGCATCATATTAGGTAAGGCATAATTTCCTTCATGACAGGCGAATTCATAAATCCGCGCATCTAAGCGAAACAAATTCATTTTTGCCGTTAAACGATCGGTAAAGGTATCAGGGTCTTCAATAGTAAACTCATAGTCCATAGCGCTATCTCCAACTCTAGTGAATCTCTCAGTAAGAACTCTGTTTTCTGCACTGCCATATGCAGCGAAGCGCAGAAATAAACTGGCAACTAAAGAATTTGTATTCTTAGTAACTACAACTAAAGTGTCTCCTTCGAAGTGACCTCGGGAATTACCAGCCCAGTACGTAATACGTCCATCTAAATCAGGACGCCCATCCAAAGGAATAATCCTCGGATCGTTGCCCATTTCAGCATTGATAACCACATGATCCTTGGTCTGAAGAATTTCCATATTATTATTATAGGAAGTTCCGCGAATGTGGGGAGGGCCTGTATGAGGGAAAAATACGCAGCGAGTAGCCAAACCAAAATCTTCTGGTCGATCGCAAGATATAGCACCCCATGAGATTCGAACTGGACGCGGTGTCCCCATCGAATCATTTCCGCACGGAGTGCTACTCGGAGGCGACTGCTGATACATTGACTCATCAACCAATGGCGGCAGACGACCATTTAACGGATAAACCAGTAAAGAGCTTCGAATATTCGTGTAGGGTTCTTCTGAATCAGACCAAAAACCATTGTAGGCTCCGGGATCAGTAAACTCCGCATCAATAATTCGCTCAGCCAGGTTTTCTTCCCGCTGTGCCATAGCATCACCCCGTAGGGCATTGCGTTGAATTCTGGCGGCTAGCTCTTCTTCATTCAAGAACTCACGATCACCATAACTTGCGGGGCGTTCGAATGGAGTTGAATCGTTATAGTTCCAAACTCCGCTAATATCAGGCAAACCTTCTACAGTTCTAGGAACAACATAATTTTGACTGAAAATCGAAGTCGAAAATACAAACAGGAAAAAAAAAGCGAAAGGTCTAATTACAATATTTGAGGGTCGTCTTGGAGGGGTTTCCATCTACTTCTTATCCATTCAATTACAGGCTGATTGCAGAATTCTAAAAGATAGCTTTGATCGAGAAACGAGAGACTACTATCAATCTGGGGGAAACGGAATTCTTAATCGGTTCAGCAAAATAGCAAGACCTCGATTCGAATTTCTTCTCCAATGCTATTCCGAGGTTAATATCCCGAAAAATCTGTGAACATTACTGATATATTCATCTTCTTATTTTCTATGGAGTACCAGAGAATAATTATGCATTTAATTCGTAAAGCTACGTTTGACTCGCTACAAAAATGAAGTTAGATAAGAAACTAAAACCACTGCAGCAAGACTGAAACTATAATCAATCAGAACTAGCAGAAATGATAGGTATCGGGCAGCCCTATCTTTTTAGTAGCAATTTTAGCTTTGTTACTTTGCAGGTTTTATTGCGAAATAGTTCGAAAAATGCGCCGAATGGCTAAACTTTTTTTTCTAAACGAACGACTAATCATAATGAAATTTCCAAAAATAATTTTTGTACTAGCGATTTCCCTGTTTGCCAATTGCGGAAGCAGCACTCCATCATCAATCGCGGGTGATTGGTCAGGCATACTCAATATGGGTGATCAATCGATGTTATTAGTCGTGCATATTATGAATTCCTCCGAGGGCTATGTAACCACAATTGAGAGTATGGATCAGGGTGGTGTGGTTGAGACTAAATTGATCCGAGATGGTGACTACTATGTTTTTACAGCAGCGCCTTTAGAAGTCGAGTACAGAGCCCGCCGATCAGGAAACTCCATGATCGGCGTATTCTCTCAAGGCAGCGCCAGCGTGTCTGGTTTTAGAATCACTCGAGCAGAATGATTTTAGTTGGTTAAAGTGCTTTTTACCTAACATGCTTTAGGAGAAAAGATTTCATCAGCACATTGCTCTCATCATCGTAGAAAACAGCGTCATGATGGGCAGCGCCGTGAACAACTTTAAACTCCACAGGGATTTTAAAGTCTTTATAGGCGCTGTGTAGCTCATGGGATTGATTAATTGGCATTTGCGGATCTTGATCTCCGTGTAGCATCAATAGAGGGACCGAGTCCGCATTCACGAGGGCTACAGGACTCGCTAATGTGGCCAACTCAGACATAACCTCAGGTTGGCCGCCTATAAGTAAATCGAGAGCAGGTTTACGAACACTCAAACCATGAGGAGTTGACTGGTTGAGAATAGAATGCAAATTGGATGCACCGTAATAGCTAACCACGGCCTGGACATCGGAGGAAACATTGTCGTAATCACCTACGCTACCTTCCAATTGTGCATGCCCATTGGAAACTCCCATCATTGCAACCAAGTGGCCGCCAGAAGATGCACCAAGTATGCCTATCTTCTCAGCGTTGTAGCCAAAGCTACTCGCATTTCCTCGTAAAAATCGAACCGCCGCCTTTATGTCATGAATTTGTGCTGGGAACATGCCCTCATGAGACATACGAAACTCAACGCTGGCAACGGCCATACCATCCTCTGCAAATGAATTAGCCAATCGGTTTATTGGCCAGCCATCTTTCGAGCCGCCACGCCAAGCACCACCATGAATAAAAATCATCAGCTCAGGGTTAGAAGCAGACCCTGGGAGATACAGATCCAACTTGAGATCGAATCCATCCACCCGTGCATAGCTGATATCAGAAGTAATCTGAACTTCTCTATCCAGAGGCTCCTGCTGAGCTAGTGCAGGTCCTCCCAAACTTAAAATTAAGAAAGCAAGTAGGCTGATTATTTTCTGCATAGACATGATATTTCCCCAAAAAGCATCAAACTAAATGATTGCTAAATTCTGATCATATTTTGTACCTGATGCCACTAAGCATAAACAGCAAACCCAGAAGTGTCTAGTTGTTGGCCCTAGGAGGGAAGCCAATGACTTCAACGGAGCAAAAATTAGCGTAAACTATTACTCCTAAATTGAATTTAATAGGAGATCCTGCCAATGATTAGCGCCTTCGATCACGTTGCCGTGCCCATGCAACGAGTAGATGAAATGATTGTCTTTTATACTGCTCTTGGCTGTCGTGTAGTGGAGCAAAACAATGGTGGTATCTACGCAGTGATTTTTGGAAACAACAAAATTAACTTTCACAGCCCACAACTATGGCAATCGGGTCAATTTAGTTTGCGCGGCCCCTCCGCATTGCCTGGCTGCGGCGATTTTTGCTTTATATGGTCTGCTAGCTCCACTTCTTTATTATCAACGATAAAAAAAGCTGGAGCAGACATCGAAGAAGGGCCCGTGGAACGCACCGGCGGGATGAATGGGGGTAGCACAAGAGGTATAAGTGTTTATATTCGCGACCCTGATTCCAACCTATTGGAATTCATAATTTATGGCTAGAATCCCATGATTCTCAAGACACTCCACTATTAAATGAGATGCAAAATTTTTAAGTTGATTTAGTCGAGTGCTACTAATGAGGACGCTTAAACTTTTTCTATTTCTTAGTACTAAAGAGAGACTTGCACGCTAGTCGGTTGACCTATTGTTTTTATCATGTAGACGAGAATTTTCGCAGATTCACTAGTACTCGCATTATCACTGCGTGTATGAATATTGTCTGGGTTCTCATAGAAAACTTCACCTGGTCCAAGAGTAACAGCGTCTTTACCATCTACTTGCATAATGACTGTGCCTTCCAACACATAGACATAGGTGTGGGCATTATGACGGTGCGGTGAACTTTTTTCGCCGGGCGCAAGCTCCAGTGTCAGCATTAACAATTCTTGATTAAGAGGCAGTGGCGGAACCTCAAAATTTTCGGATTTCAGCAATTCCGAGGCAAATGCCCCGGTAGACAGCACACCACATAGAAGGATCAAACTCGCAAAATTTTTCATAAAGCTCCGCTCCGCTTAAATTGCTAACGTAAATCTTGTTTCACTATTTAAGTTAACAAGCAGGCTAGCATCATGCCAAGGTTTCTCTTTTCCTCATGCTGCAATCCTGCTTAGCACATTTGACAAATCCATAAGACTATTCAAGTTATGACTGGATTTAAAATCATCAACATAAGGAAGCATTGCGCGAATTCCCTTTGCTTTGGGTTCGAAGCCGTCATACCTCAGAAGTGGATTTAACCAAATCAGGCGCCGGGTAGACTTACTCAATCTTTCCATTTCCCAAGCTAACCCCTCCGCATCATATCGGTCAAGCCCATCGGAAATTATCAACGTGATCGACCCCTGACCTAGAACTCGACGAGACCAGAAATTATTGAAGTCTTTGAGGCAACCCCCAATTCGGGTTCCCCCAGACCAATCATTAACTGAGACAGAAACCTTATCAAGGGCAACATCAACATCGCGATGGCTCAGGTGGCGAGTGATATTGCTCAAGCGTGTACCAAAGACGAAAGCATGAATCCTGTCGCGGTCGTTCGTAATTGCATGCAAGAAGTGAAGAAACATGCGCGAGTATTGACTCATGGAACCCGAGATATCACACAGGATGACTAGCGGCGGATGACGTAACTGGGGCTTTTTAAATTTTATAGGAATACCACCGCCAGAGCGTAATGACGCTCGAAGCGTTGAACGCATGTCAATACGAGACCCTCTGGCGTCTTGGCGAAACCGTCGCGTAGGAACATTCATTATTGGTAGTCGTAGTTTTGCGATTGCTTCCTTTGCCTGCTCAACTTCATCCGCAGACATAGTTTCGAAATCCATTTCTTGTAATACTTCTTTGTTTGAAAAAGTGAAACTTGCATCGAACTCTACTTTATCCGCTGCAGGCTCATCTCCAGATTGATTATCCATGCCTAGAGCTTCTGATAAACGCCGGCTCATTTCCTCCAGCTCTTCGTCTCGTTCAACTTTAACCGTTGGCAACATCGCTCCCATCATCCGATCCATTATTCTAGGGTTGCGCCAGAAAATATGAAAAGCCTGATCAAATAATTCTCGCTGCTCTTCGCGATTCACAAATAGTGCAAACATGCACCAATAAAAGTCCTCACGTTGACCGATACCCAAAGTCTTAACCGCCGAAATAGCGTCAAGCACACGGCCTGAACCAACTGTCATACCAGCAGAACGCAGCAGACGAGCAAAATAAAGAATATTTTCCGCCATGCGACCATCGGTTGCAGCAGGAGAAGAGGCAACCACTATTAGTTCACAGCATTGAAGCTGGATACTTCGGATTTCACTTGCTCGAGCAATTGAGCTGCTTCACTCCCTCTAATTTTGGTAATGTCATCTTGATATTTAAGTAAAGTACCAAGTGTGTTGTCGATAGCTTCGCTATCCAATGCAACTTTGTCTAATTGAGTTAGCGCATCAGCCCAATCGAGAGTTTCAGCAACTCCAGGGAGCTTAAACAAATCTTCGTTACGAAGCTTTTGCACGAAAGCCACTAGTTGTTGACTCAATTGAACGTCAATATCAGGAAGTTTAGTGCTCACAATTTGCAGCTCTCGCTCTGCAGACGGATAGTCCACCCAGTGATAAAGGCAACGTCGCTTCAAGGCATCATGAATTTCCCGCGTACGATTAGAAGTTATTATCACAATAGGCGGTTGCGCGGCAGTAATTGTACCTATCTCTGGAATTGTAATTTGGTAGTCGGAGAGAATCTCTAACAAGTATGCTTCAAAGGGCTCATCAGTGCGATCCAACTCATCGATAAGCAACACTGGAGGTCCATTTTCATCCACCCGTAAGGCTTGCAGTAAAGGCCTTTCAATTAAAAATTCTTTAGAAAAAACATCATCAGCCAGATCTTCTTTTGATATACCCCCTGCCGCTTCCGCTAAGCGAATCTCGATCATCTGCCGTGAATAATTCCATTCATAAACCGCCGAAGAAACATCGAGACCTTCATAGCATTGCAAACGAACAAGACGTCGCCCCAAAGAGTTTGATAACACTTTAGCGATTTCTGTTTTGCCTACACCCGCTTCTCCTTCAAGAAAAAGTGGCCGACCCATTTTTAGGGCGAGAAACAAAGTAGTAGCTAAAGGACGATCTGCAATGTAATCGCTTTGGTTTAGTAGCGCCAATGTCGCTTCAATACTTTCAGGTAAGGCTTGCGTCATAATTAAATCTATCCGCAGGCATCCACAGCGCGCTTAACCATGACCTTAACCAGATGCGCGCGATACTTTGCGCTTGCATGAATGTCAGAATTCATAATATCAACAGGAACCTCTACTGTGTCGCAGACGCTGCTAGAGAAATTTTCATTGAGCGCTATCTCAAATTTCACGCCACGATAAACACATGGAGTCGCTCCAGTTATCGCAACTCTAATACCGCCTGCTGTCTTCGCAACGCAAACACCTACAATAGCGTACCGAGATGCTGGATTTTCGAATTTTATATAGGCAGCTTTCGTAGGAATGGGAAAATTCACCGCAGTTATAAGCTCATCCTCTTCCAATGCCGTTTCAAACATACCAGTAAAGAAATCATCTCCAGTTATGTCTCGCTTATTGGTCTTAATAGTAGCCCCTAATGCAACAACCGCTGCTGGGTAATCAGCAGCTGGATCATTATTCGCGACTGAACCACCAATAGTGCCTCGATTCCTTACAGCTGGATCGCCGATATTGCCTGCCAGTTTAGCCAATGCAGAAATGGTAGATTGTACTTCCACTGAAGCTGCTACAGCCGCATGCGTGGTCATTGCACCAATGACGATGACATCACTTTCTTTTGATATACCCACCAAGCCACTTACGTCACCTAGATCAATTATATCTGAGGGAGCCGCTAATCGATGCTTCATTGTTGGCAACATCGTCTGGCCACCGGCGACAAATTTGCCGTCATCTGCATTTCCCATCGCTGCAACTGCGTCATCGACACTGCTAGCCTTGTGATATGAAAAATCGTACATAGTAATTCCCCTTTAATTCTTTAAAGATTTCACTTACGTGATACTCAAGCCACACCTTGGGCTGCGCGCCAGACATTTTCAGGAGTTGCCGGCATATCAATATGCTTAATATTTAAGGCATTTGTTATGGCATTAATTACAGCCGGCGGCGCACCAATTGCTCCGGCTTCACCACAACCCTTCACACCTAATGGATTGTCCGGTGGATCGGTAGGAGCGTAATCCACATCGAAGCTCGGTACATTGTCTGCACGAGGCATCGCATAATCCATATAGGTTGCTGTTATCAACTGTCCTTCGCTGTCATAACGACAGCCCTCTAACAAAGCCTGGCCGACACCATGCACGATTCCTCCGTGAACCTGCCCTTCCACAATCATCGGATTAATCAGCTTTCCAAAGTCATCAACAGCTGAATATTTAACGATCTCGACAACACCGGTATCAGTATCTATTTCCACTTCGCAAATATGGGTTCCAGCAGGAAAGGAAAAGTTAAGCGGGTCAAAGAAGGCATTCTCATCAAACCCTGGTTCTAAACCTTCCGGATAGCTATGAGGAACATAGGCATTGAATGCTACTTCGCCAATATTCATCGCCTTGTCAGTGCCAGCGACAGTAAAATTGCCATCGGTAAATTCAATATCTCCTTCTGCCGCTTCCAAGGCGTGGGCGGCGATTTTTTTGCCTTTAGCAATTAATTTTTCGCAAGCCTTGGCAATAGCAACTCCGCCAACGGCAAGAGAACGGGAGCCATAGGTTCCCATGCCAAATTGCGTCTTAGCTGTATCGCCGTGAACAACTTCGATATTTTCGAAAGGTACACCTAACTGTTCCGTAACCAGTTGCGCAAAAGTAGTCTCGTGACCCTGGCCATGGGAATGGGTGCCAGTGAAAACTTGTACGTTGCCAGTTGGATTGAATCGCACTTGTGCACTCTCCCAAAGGCCAACACCAGCACCAAGCTGACCAACTGCCGCAGATGGCGCGATGCCACAAGCTTCAACATAAGACGACAAACCAATCCCCCGACATTTACCCCGAGCAATGGCTTCTTCAGCACGTGCAGGAAAACCCTCGTAGTCCGCGAGCACCATAGCCTTATCCAAGGCGGCCACATAATCACCACTGTCATAGCACTGGACTACAGGCGTCTGATAAGGAAAAGCATCTTTAGGAATAAAGTTTCGGCGGCGTATTTCTGCTGGATCTAGCCCCATGTCCCGAGCAGCTACATCTACAAGTCGCTCTAATAAGTAAGTTGCTTCCGGACGACCGGCGCCTCGGCAAGCATCAACTGGCGCCGTATTAGTAAATACCGCTTTCACTTCCGAATAGATCAATGGCGTTGTGTATTGACCTGCTAGAAGAAAAGCATATAAGTAGGAGGGAACCATGGTAGCAAAAGTGGACAGGTAGGCACCCAAATTGGCTTGTGTCATTACTCGCATGGCGAGAAATTTTCCGTCCTCATCCATAGCCATTTCAGCAGTGGCAACATGGTCACGACCATGTGCATCAGCGAGAAAAGCTTCCGTACGATCTCCAGTCCATTTCACTGGCCGTTCAATTTTTCGACAAGCCCAGCCAACTACTAACTCTTCAGCATAGACAAAAATCTTTGCACCAAAACCACCACCAACATCTGGGCCAACAACTCTTAGCTTATGTTCAGGTGCCAACTGGTTGAACGCAGAAAGAATCAAACGATGTACATGGGGGTTTTGTGTGGTGACGTGCAGTGTTATCTCTTCTGTCCCGGTATTGTATTCACCTAATGATGCGCGCGGCTCCATAGGGTTGGTTACCATGCGGTTATTTATTAACTCTAATTTTGAAACCTTATGGGCCGAAGAAAATGCAGCCTCAACTCCTTCTTTATCGCCAAAGGGCCAGTTGAAACACATATTATTGGGAGCAACATCATGAATTTGCGCTTGATCATCATCAGCGGCACGACCGGTTTCAGTGACTGCCTGTAAAATGCCGTACTCAACTGCAATTTTTTCTGCGCCATCCTTTGCCTGAGCTAAAGTCTCAGCAATTACAATCGCAACATGATCGCCGACATAGTTAACTTTACCCTGGGCAAGAGCCGGATGCGCCGGCGCTCGATGAGGTTCGCCATCATCACTAGTAACTGTAACGCCACAGATGAGCGGACCGATGCCATCAGCAGCCAAATCATCGCCAGTAAATACTGCGACTACACCAGCTGACGCTGCGGCGGCACGGATATCAATACTATCTATAGTTGCGTGACCATGAGGTGATCTAAGGAAATACGCATGGGTCTGCCCCGCCACATTAATATCATCGGTATAGTTACCCTTGCCAATTAGAAATCTATTGTCTTCTTTTCTAAGGACGCTAGCCCCAATTCCATTCGCCACCATGATTATTCTCCCATCGCTTTGGCGCCAGCCTGGACTGACTTGACGATGTTGTGATAACCAGTGCAGCGGCAAATGTTTCCTTCCAACTCTTTGCGAACAGTAGGCTCATTCAAATCATTACCATTCCGATTAACAATATCCAGCGCTGTCATTACCATACCAGGAGTGCAAAATCCGCATTGCAAACCATGGTTATCCATAAATGCCTGTTGCATTGGATGCATAGAACCGTTGCTTGCCAGCCCTTCGATTGTAGTCACTTCGCAACCCTCTGCCATCAATGCCAACATGGTGCAGGCCTTCACTGACTTACCATCGACATGAACTACACAAGCACCACATTGGCTAGTATCGCAGCCAACATGAGTACCAGTTAGGCGTAGGTTTTCCCGCAGAAATTGCACAAGTAATGTACGCCCTTCTACTTCAGCAGAAACTGGCTTCCCATTCACATTCATATTTACTGTTGGCATTTGATTTCTCCCTCTCTCTAAAGCTAATTCGCTGGCTACTCAGCTATCCATATAATGTTTGATTGGAGCCGATCGGACAGTGTCAAAGATTGCTCAGCGCACGTCAAGCCTTACGCTAGATTAGTCGCTTTAAATTAACTAGCAAGAGATAAAAAGAACATTGAAAAGGAAAACCCCTTACTCAAGGGTTCAATTAAGAATTGGATTGAAGTTAAAGAATATCTAGGTCAAATAGACTCCAGCAAGAATAGTTAGCACACTCACACCAACAAGCCATACCCATACACCAAAGCCCGCTTTTTGAGTGGGAGGCATTTGTTTCGCCGCAACTTCAGCTCCCTTTGCAAGTTCACCGGCAACATGGGTTTTATCAGCCTTGACCCCAGAAGAAGTTACTTTAATACCAGCCGACTCGCCGCTAACTATCTGTGAAAAAGTACCAAAAAAATCGTTAGCCATTTTCTGCGCCGTGCCATCAATTAAGCGAGATCCTAATTGGGCCAATTTACCACCAACGCTAGCTTTAGCATGATAGGAAAGTATGGTCTCACCATCATCTTCACGCAGGCTCACTGCAGCGCTGCCATTTGCGAAACCAGCAGCTCCTCCCTGACCCTGACCATTAATTGTATAGCTATTGGGAGCATCAATATCCGTGAGAGTGACATCGAATTTAAATTTTGCTTTAACCGGACCAACCTTTGCAGTGATGTGTGCGTTAAAGCTAGTATTACTAGTCGCATCCAAAATATCGCAACCAGGGATTGAAGCCTTGAGTGTTTCTGTATCATTCAAAGCTTCCCAAACTTTTTCTTTGCTAGCTGAGATACGGCGCTCTACATTCATTTCCATAACAGTTAATACCCAAATTACTTGGTTTCTAACTTATGCTTTGTTAGAAGTTATTTATACATTGAAGTTTTTACACCTCAGCGATCGTTTAAAGAATATCCTAATGTTGCATTGCTAGCTAACTCTAGTTGTTGTCCGATTTTATTCTAACACAGGGACTACTCATAAAAATTAATCAAGGGAGCTACTTTAGAATTTGCTTTGGCCAATTTGTCGAAGTAAATTAGAATGAGTAGAAAGCATGGTGTTTACTCAAAGGATTAGATATGCAGAAGTTTGGAATTGGACAACCAGCAATTCGTTATGAAGACAAAAGATTAACAACTGGCTCAGGCAACTACGTTGACGATGTAGAATTGACGAACCAAAGCATAGCGATTTTTGTTCGGTCTCCTCATGCCCATGCCAAAATTTTGAACATCGAGACCGATGTCGCCCGAGCATTGCCTGGAATTCTTGGCATCTACACTGCTGCTGACTTGAAAGACGCCGGTATAGGCAATGTGCCCTGCATCGCTGCAATTAAAAATCATGATGATTCTGCTATAGTGACTCCCCCCCGCCCAGCGCTGGCTGAGGACCGAGTCCGTCACGTTGGCGATGCTGTTGCCATGGTAGTTGCTGAGACAGTTGCTCAGGCATTAGATGCCGCGGAACAAATCTGGATAGATTACGAAGAACTTCCTTGTGTCATAGATACTGATAAGGCATTGCAAAATGCTACTCAAATCTGGAGCGAGGCGCCAAAAAATCGCTGTTTCGATTGGGCTACTGGTGATGCTGCTGAGGCTGAAACAGCAATCCAAAACGCAACTCACCAAATAAACCTCAAGCTTATAAATAATCGTGTGGTACCAAACTCAATGGAAACCCGCGGCGCCATAGCTTCTATTGAGGAAGGTACCGGCCGCCTAGTTCTTAGAGTTTCTTGCCAAGGCGTTCATATCATTCGGCGGATCCTAGCCAACATGATCTTTAATGTAGCCGAAAAAGAGATCCATGTGATGTGTGATGATGTTGGTGGTGGTTTCGGCATGAAAGTATTCTTATTTCCAGAATATGTGGCCACTCTCTTTGCCGCTAGAGAACTTCAACGGCCGGTAAAGTGGATTTCTGAACGCAATGAAGCTTTTGTCTGTGACTCCCACGGGCGCGATAATGTCACCACTATGAAACTAGGTCTCAATGAAAATGCTGAGATTGTAGGATTACAGGTAAATACAAT
>Ga0302134_10000540_pt1 | contig 16617 bp, 14 predicted proteins | sample CB9_SCM_MG_FD_203123 | JGI IMG/M metagenome (GOLD analysis project Ga0302134, IMG submission 203123) | Marine microbial communities from Western Arctic Ocean, Canada - CB9_SCM | ecosystem: Environmental > Aquatic > Marine > Oceanic | place: Canada: Western Arctic Ocean | collected 2017-09-19
CACACATCACTTTCCTCTGCTTAGAAAACTCTCGTTCTCTTCGTTCCAAAGGTTCAATATGTCCAAGGCCACGTTATGACTCGCTTAACATATCAGCGGTGGTGACAAACGTATGGCACAACTATCGCAATCAATCTATTCTTAGGTTGCTTAATGAGTAATAATTTGACCGGTATATTCAACAACCCTCAAGGCAACAACACGTTTGATATGAAGATTTTCTTCTCAGTTGGTGAACCCAGCGGCGACTTGCATGGGTCGAACCTGATTCGTGAAATGCTGCACCGCGACAATAGCATCGAGTGCGTTGGCTTCGGCGGTTCCCTGATGGAAAAAGCAGGATGCACGCTACTATTTGATCTCACGCAATTCGCTGTAATGTGGTTCGTCAAAGTCTTGCTTAACCTACATAGGTTTATCGGTTTTGCACGACAGGCCGAACGATATTTCAAGGAAAACAGCATCGACGCCGTGGTGTTAATTGACTATCCCGGATTCAACTGGGTCATTGCGAAGAAAGCGAAGAGGCATGGAATTCCCGTATTCTATTATGGTGTACCACAGTTATGGGCGTGGGCTCCGTGGCGGATACGCAAGATGCGAAATCGCGTTGATTATGCTTTATGTAAACTTCCATTTGAGGAAAAATGGTACCGTGATCGCGGTTGCGATGCACGCTTTGTGGGGCACCCATTTTTTGATGAAATGGAAAACCAAAAACAAACCATTGATCAAGAATTTTTAACTCGCCGGCGAGAGGCACCAGGAAAATTGGTGACTTTACTACCTGGGTCGCGGCAACAAGAAGTTGAAGGACAACTAAAATGGTTCCTCAAAGCCGTAACTACGGTCCAGCGTAAAGTGCCCAATACTCGATTTATAATCGCCAGCTTCAATCAATCTCAAGCTGACTATGCCAGCAAACTCGTCGCCGCATCTGGTTTGAACATCGAAATCTATGTCGGCCGAACTCCCGAATTAATGCAAGCAGCGCATTGTTGCCTGGCATGTTCCGGTTCCGTTTCGTTGGAACTCATGTATCATCGCACACCAACGGTCATTTTATATCACGTAAATCGATTTCGTTATTTTCTTGGCAACCACCTTATACGAGCACGATACATCACACTCGTGAATCTGATAGCGTCATCCAACCCGTTTTTGCGCACCAAAGAAGCATGGCATCCAAATTTGCCGGGTGGCGAAGACATTCCAATGCCAGAGTATCCAACGTGCACCGACAAGTCCTCAGAGATCGCTGAACACCTAATCCAGTGGCTAACGGACCCACAATGTTTTACTCACAGCGTCGAGCAATTGGGGACTCTGGCGAGCCAATATGCCATTAGCGGCGCATCACGGCGTGCCGCTGAGTTTATTCTGACAGCGTTAGCCCAGGATGCTATCACCAATGTCCCTCAAGCGGCATAATCTATTGATAGATATCCATCAACTATTCAATTCACCGATGTATTACTTTGTCACAGGAAGCAGTTGGCATGCTAGGCGAACCTAAAATCACACCCTATGATTTGCGATTTCAATTTCTGGGAATCGCTATTCGTATCCACCCAGGGTTCTGGGCTATTTGCGTCTTTCTAGGGTTTAGCATGCGGATGTCCACACCAATTGCGCTATTTATGTTTAGCGTGGCAGTGTTTCTATCCCTATTAATTCACGAGATGGGTCACGCGTTGGCATTTAGTCGCTGCGGAATACGGGCCCATGTCGTACTGTATCATTTTGGTGGCTTAGCCGTACCCACGGGAATGGAATCCTATTTCGACCATACATCTGGATATACCTCCAAGCAAAAACTATTTGTTACTGCGGCCGGTCCAGCTATGCAAATCTTAGCAGCATTGTTAGTCATCGTGGCCTTACGCGCTGTTGGGAAGACTGATGGATTTCTGACGGCGCAAGTCGGAATACCTGCTCGGCTAACCGCTGACCCCTCCGGCACGCTCGACAATATCATCACGTCTCTAAGTCGAGAAGACCTCGCCTGGGATCTACGGCATATGGATGAAAGAATGCAAAAACTATTCGCATCAGCCGATACGAACGCTGATCAATTGCTATCTTTGGCCGAACATGACGCCTTTCAAACAACCGTTGATTCGCTCTCAAAACAATTTGAGCAGACGTCCATTCCAATGCCATCTGCAACCACGATGGTCATTAAAGCCGAGCACAAAAATCGATTCATGGGTGCACAACACGAATTATTAGATGCTGCTGATGTACGAGACGATAGTTTGATTCGCATATCCGACCTGCAGCAAACGTTACAGCATCAAATATCATTCGAATCGGATGCCCTCAATAAATTCGTGTTCATTTTCGTCATGATTAGTCTGTTCTGGGCAATCTTAAATCTCGCTCCAGTTTACCCTCTCGACGGCGGACAAATTACTCGTGAGCTACTAGTGCTCTTCAATGTCAACAACGCAATTCCAAAATCGCTCTTTGTCTCTGTAGCAACGGGTGTGGCCATTGGAATCTGGGGATTGAGCAACGGGTCAATTTTCTTGACGATGATGTTTTTCATGATGGCGTTTTCGTCCTACCAATTACTGCAACGCTACCAACGCGGTTATTAAACGACGGTGGGATTGGGGAATCCATTTTTGACAATTACGATTAGTTTGCCCCAAATGCTTCATTCGTAGTAATTCAAATAAGTTTGTGATTGAAACTGTAACACTGACGACCGCGGGAGATCGAGTGTGTTATTTTCCTCGCACAGCCCTTCTGCGGTGGATAAAATTCCTCAACTCCGAATAGTCGGCTTGTTACTTTTGCCACTCCAGTACCAAGCGAGAATCGTACCGGTAAACATACAGAAAAAGGTATAGAAGGCGGGAGCAATAGCAACACTTGGATTGGACGGAAAAAGTTCAATGGCCAAAGTTGCTCCTAAACCAGCGTTTTGCATGCCCACTTCTAAGGTGAGTGCTCGTTTCATACCCGGCGAGAGCTTCAATAACTTACCCCCAAATTGACCACAGCAATACCCAATTAAATTTATGAGTAACAACGCCACTAAGAGGCTGCGTTCCAATTGACTAAGATTGACACGAGACGTTCCCACAACGGTCGCAATAATCACAAGAATACTCAAATTGGCGATGATCGCGCCGATAGATTTTGCTGGCTTTTCAAACTGAGGCAATAGCCGTCCGAGCATAAATCCACAGACCACTGGAATGACCACCCACTTCAACAGTTTTAATCCAGCCGCAAGATAGACTGCACCCGCTCCTTGGGCGTTGTCCGTCAGTAACTGCGCGGCAACCGGATCAGCAAAGCTAGCTTGCAGACGCAACAACACAGGCACTGCCAAAGGAGACAACAACGTCGCTAACGTGGTCAAGCTAACGCTATAGCTAACATTACCTTTACTAACAATTGTCAAAACGTTCGATGCCATCGCACCGGGAACACATCCCACAAGGAATATTCCGACGAGTTGCTCACCCTCAAACTCCAAGAGCTTCCCAATTAAACAAGCCAACAACGGCATCGAGACGAACTGGACAACGGTGCCACCGAGTACAACAGGCCATTGAGTCACCACTTGCTTCACTTCTTTAACCGGTAACATCCAGCCTACGGAAAACATCGTGACAATGATCAGGTAAGGAAGCAGCGTTGGATGATTAAAGGGATCAAACGTTAAGCCAGTATACGGCCAATAAAATGCGGCTAACGAAAGTAGGATCAACCACAGCAACAAAAATCTTTCTATCAACTTGGTCATAATCGTGCTTACCCACATTGCAATATATTTGTTTTGCAGCAATTCACCACCAGCGGCGGACGCCTGCCTCAATACCAATGTACGCCAATTTGATTTAAGAACAAAGAAGTGAATAAAAGAAGTGACTACCACCCTGTCCTATTTTGTTGTTCTGGTTGATAATAATTGTTACGAAAATAAACTTTTCTGGTTAGGTAAAATGACTGACAAATTGACAATCGAAACTATTGAAAAACATCTCTCAGAAATCAAGGATCCCGAAACCGGTCGCGGATTAATGACTATGAATCAGATCAGCGACATTTCGCTCAACGATGGTCACCTGCAGTTAACGTTGGGGTTAACCACTCACAGTGCACCGATTGCCGCAACCTATCGTGCAGATTTCGAATCCGGCATTCGCACTCGATTTACAGACCTCACAGACCTAACTATCAATCACGTCGTTCACGAACGACCGGCAAATAAAATTGGAGAAATCGGTTTAACGGCTAAAACCGTCATTGCTGTTGGGTCAGGCAAAGGAGGCGTTGGTAAGAGCACAGTTGCAGCCAGTCTCGCCTTAGGATTACAAAAGGCTGGCAGTAAAGTCGGGATCATGGATGCCGATGTCTATGGACCAAGTATTCCTCAATTGCTGGGCGTCTCAGGTCGCCCAACTGTCGATGAAAACCAAAAAATAAATCCGATCGATTGCAACGGTATGCCCGTAATGTCCATGGGTTTCATGATCCCTGAAGATGAAGCGGTCGTTTGGCGAGGACCGATGTTGCACGGAGCGATCACTCAGTTCTTACGAGATACAGCATGGGGCGATTTAGATTATCTAATTATCGACATGCCACCAGGCACTGGTGATATTGCGCTCACATTGTCCCAACTCATCCCCCTCAGTGGATGCGTTATCGTTTGTACTCCCCAAAAAGTCGCTCTGCTCGATGCAGTCAAGGCAATCTCCATGTTCCGCAAGGTTAACATTCCGGTGTTGGGAATGGTCGAGAATATGAGTGGTTTCGTGTGTCCAGATTGTGACAAACGCTACGACATCTTTGGTAGAGGCGGCGCTAAAACTCGAGCTGAAGAATTAAATGTTCCATTCCTCGGTGATATCCCAATCGTACCTTCAATCCGCGAACACGGTGATGCGGGAACATCACAAAACATTCTCGAAGATGCGGGCTCCGCACAATATATCGAAACGATGATCTGCAATTTGGTTAACAATATGGCAACGGCCGCTGCCGACCAACCGCCTCAAGTGCAGTTACCGGTGTTGGGTTAATTAAAAACCAACGACACTAACGTAAAATACTTCGCCACATTTTTTTCGTTGCAGCAAAGAAAAACTCAAACTCTATTGCATTAATTCCGATGTTCAATACAACTAGATGACTTAAGGGTTCGTTGTTAAGTTTTTCGTAGTTGGACTACGGCTCAATACTCGGAACTGATTTCACATTTATAGAGGAACATGATTGTGGCGAAAAAGAAAACAACTGCGAAACGTAAAGCAGCACCAAAAAAGAAAACAGCAGCTAAGAAAAAAGTTGTTCGTAAAAAAGTAGTTAAGAAAAAAGTTGCTAAAAAGAAAGTTGCTAAGAAAAAAGCAGCTCCTAAAAAAGCAGCTAAAAAGAAAACGGCCAAGAAGAAAGTTGTCCGTAAAAAAGTAGTTAAGAAAAAAGTTGCTAAGAAAAAAGTTGCTAAGAAAAAAGCAGCTCCTAAAAAAGCAGCTCCCAAAAAAGCAGCTCCCAAAAAAGCAGCTAAGAAAAAAGCAGCTAAGAAAAAGGCAGCTCCTAAAAAAGCCGCTCCTAAAAAAGCCGCTAAAAAGAAAACCGCTCGTCGTCGCAAATAACGACTACTAGCTTTTCTTAAGTGAATACAAAAGCCACGAACTCCAAACTGGGATTCGTGGCTTTTTATTTTGCGGTCACGTCTATGTTTTGGCCCGAGTGACTAATGTTATTACGGCTGCGAATCACTTAGCAATAGATCTAAATACCCCACTCGGATACTACCTTGCAATTGGAGCTTACTAGCCACCTGCTGCACTACATCTTGGGCAGTAGATAAACTTTCCTCAGACGCCATCAGCTCGATTTCAATATATGTCCCTAAACCAGCCACCTCATCAATCGCTATCGTCAAAGGTTGATCCTGCCAAGCTAAGGTTCCCGTCCGGCGTGTCTTTTCGACAACCGCCACGTATGTAAAACCGAGCGCAACGAGGAGCTGTTCTGCTGCACCGGAAGTTGCGTGCGCACCAAATGGTATTTCTATTTCTTGTCTAGTTTTGGTCGTTTGATCAATCCGTGGACCTTTATACGTAATGTAGTGTTCACCGGCAGAAGTTCTAATTCTAATTGCTTCGTCGGTCTGAGAGAAATCGCGAGCAGGATGACTATAATACGCGTCACGCTGTTGAACCGTCTCACCCCAAACAATACCCAACTTGTCCAATTGCAATTCAAGTATCACTCGATCCGGAACCGCATATTTTTGTTCAACTTCGTATTGCATCAGCTTAGCCTACTTCATTTCCATTTGTGTCTAGGGCCATTTTTATTTCGGCGACCGTCGCAATTACATCCTCAGTGTTAGTCAGGCAAGCACTAACCGCGACTCGAGTAAAACCGACAGCAGATATTTCACCGATATTGTCCAATGAAATACCTCCAATTGCAAATACCGGCACCGTAGTGGTGTTAACAACTTGTCGTAAAAACTCAACCCCTAGAAACTTGGCAAACTTTTTCGTCTCCGATACAAACACTGGACCACAGCCAATGTAATTAGCTCCATCAATGACTGCCTGCTTCACTTGATCTAACGAATGAGTCGATACGCCTATCAGCGCGTCTATACCTACAATCCGCCGCGTCTGTTCTACCGACAGTTCCGCTTGCCCTACATGTACTCCGTCCGCTCGACTCAGTACAGCTAAGTCCGGTCTATCATTCATGATCATCAAAGGAGTGCGTTCTGCTGCATCAATAACACGACGTAACAGTATTGCCCGCTCGAGTAGTACTTTGTCATTGAGGCTCTTGTCACGTAATTGAATAAGATCAACACCCGCAGCGCACAACTCATTAATGCGGCGACAAAAGGCATCACTATCGCCTTGTCCGTCAACAATCGCATACACGTTGGCCCGCACAAGTCGCTCGTCAGTTAGTGATGCGTTGATGACCATTTTTTCAAGTTGATAAGCGTCGTAACGCAGTTGCTCGAACAATTCTGCCGCATCCGAAAACATCGTTTTGCTGTATTCCTCTAAACATCGCAATGCCTGCTTTAGTCGGCCAAAAGCTGCTGCGACAACGGCCAAAACGTTGGCACGATTAGTTTCCTCAATTGTCGTCAAGTTGCGGCCGACATCAAACTGACTTTCACGTGCCACTGAGCGGTCTCGCAGTGGTACTAATTGCATAATGGTCACCAAATGATGTCGTAACGACTTGGTTGCCTGAGACATTTGAGCATCATTCACAACAAAACGTACGTACTCTTCTATAGTGCGCAATGCCTCAGCAGCGCGATTTGCGTTCGCATCGATAATTCGTAATACACCGATAGCTTCGTTGTTGTCCATCAAACCATTATGTTTAAAAACAGGATGTTTTATTTTTCACTTCTTTTAGTTTGGAATGGCATTTGTAATATTACTAGTGGGGGCCCGCATTTCAACGCTGTTTTACTGCAATCCTAGATTAACAATGGATCTGCCATGCCTAAATAACCGGACATAAGCTGCTACCAATTGATGGCCCCCGCCCTAACACCCAAAAAAACCAGCACCTATTCATCTATCAAAACAGATATTAATGTGCAAATAGCCACAACAAAAACAAATCAATGTTAAGTAACCTTGCCGCAAGAAGAAGGGAGGTAGTAGAATCCCTATTAACGATTCCGTCTTAATCAATGTCTTCCATTACTCACATGGCACCCATCATTAGTACTCCCTGGATTACAACCGCTTGGCCGGGACTATCGCGGCTGTGGCTGCGCGGTCAATGGACGGGACTGGGAATGGCCGCGGCGTTTGGAGTCCTCTTCAACTTGGCTCTCACCTTTCAATTTATGTGGATCGAAATAGTACCGAGTATTAGTCTGAATGTTATCTGGACCTGTGTCGGGCTATGTTGGAGCATCGGAGCCATCGACGGTTTTCGAGTCACTCATAAACATTCAACCCAACTACAAAAACGACGCCAGTTCAATCGCGACTATACCGACCAACACACGGTATCCGAAACAGTTTCTGATTCCCCACCGTTATTGGTTAATTCAGACGAGTACAGTTCGAGCCAGTCAGAGGGTCACGAAGACGCCAGCAAATCACCTAACATTTCCGACAAGCTATTTCTCGACGCACGAAATCGATATTTCAAAGGCAACTGGTTTGAATCTGAGTCAATAATAAATCAAATTCTGGCCGAGTCACCGCATGATGTTGAAGCGAGATTGCTACTGCTTACTTTATTGCGACACACGAATCGTATCGAAGAAGCACTTATTCAAATCACGGACATCCAAAAGTGGGATGAAGCAAAACAATGGGAATTTGAAATTAAACGCGAACTGGAATTGCTCGAATTGGAGTTAACGTCCCAAAACAAAAGTGATTCTTCGGCTGTGGCTGCATAATACGTAGAATCTCAATAATCACCCTAACTAAGAAACAATAAAAACCAACTCGGCGTCTACTTAAGATTTCATTTGGTGGTATCCCCGAAACGCATTTTTTCGGGTATGTTGATACCTAGGAACTACAATTTGGAAAAGCACTGTTTCAATATTCGGAACTTTTGAAACATACGTGACATTCGGTTTTGCTTTAGCCGGCAAAACGAGTGTCATTTCAGCGAATCAAAAAACACAATAAGGGGGGAGTCATCATGTACGAACGATTTACCGATCGAGCACGCAAGGTGATGCAGCTTGCCAATCAAGAAGCGCAACGATTTAATCACGAGTACATTGGTACGGAACATGTATTATTAGGTTTAGTAAAAGAAGGCAGTGGTGTTGCCGCCAATGTGTTGAAGAACTTAGACATCGATCTCCGCAAGATCCGTCTTGAAGTCGAAAAACTTGTGCAAAGCGGCCCCGAAATGGTGACCATGGGGAAACTCCCTCAAACACCACGCGCTAAAAAGGTGCTCGAGTATTCCATGGAAGAAGCTCGCAGCTTGAATCACAACTATGTCGGTACAGAACATATCCTGCTTGGCCTCCTACGCGAACAAGAAGGCGTGGCGGCCCAAGTATTGATGAACCTAGGCATGAAGCTTGAAGACGTCCGCGAAGAAGTGCTCAATCTACTCGGGCATGGGCTCGAAAGCGGCGAACAAGACGAACGCTCTCGCCATGATTCAGGGTCAACAGAATCAAGTGGCAAAAGTAGTAAATCAAAGACACCCGCTTTGGATAGCTTTGGGCGTGATCTGACGGAACTTGCCAAACAAGGGAAACTTGATCCTGTCATTGGTCGTGATCAAGAGATTGAACGATCCATCCAAATACTATGTCGTCGTACCAAAAACAATCCTGTACTGCTTGGCGAAGCAGGCGTGGGTAAAACAGCCATCATTGAGGGATTCGCACAGCGAGTGATCGATGGCGAAGTCCCAGATCTGTTAGCAGACAAACGAATCGTTGTTTTAGACCTTGCGATGATGGTAGCCGGCACCAAATATCGAGGGCAATTTGAAGAGCGCATCAAAGCGGTCATGAATGAAGTACGTCGGGCAAAGAACACCATTCTATTTATCGACGAACTCCACACACTCGTTGGTGCGGGTGGCGCGGAAGGCGCAATCGACGCCGCGAACGTGCTAAAACCAGCGTTAGCTCGCGGCGAAATCCAATGTATCGGTGCTACTACGTTAGACGAATATCGTAAATATATTGAGAAAGACAACGCGCTCGCGAGACGGTTCCAGGAAGTCATTGTGAACCCGACCAACAAGGAGGAAACCGTTGAAATCCTCAAGGGTCTCAGACAGCGTTACGAGGAACATCATCGCGTAAAATTCACCGATGGAGCGTTAGAAACTGCGGTTGAATTTTCTGAACGGTATATCCCCGCTCGCTGCTTACCAGATAAAGCCATTGACGTTATTGATGAAGCCGGCGCACGTATTCGGTTGAAGACAATGACCCGCCCGCCAAATCTAAAAGAGCTTGATGCTAAAATCGAAGCCCTTAATGGTGAAAAAGAAGAGGCGGTTGCTAATCAGGATTTCGAAAAGGCTGCTTCGTTGCGTGACAGCGCTGATAAGCTACGCAAGAAGAAGGAAACCATTACCCAAGAATGGCGCGATAAATCCGCTGAAGTAGGTGGAGTTGTTGATGAAGACGTCATCGCTGAAGTTGTCTCGAAAATGACTGGCGTTCCACTGACTCGCCTTTCTACCGAAGAAGGCAAGCGTCTGATGGCAATGGAAAGCGAATTGCACAAGACGGTGATTAGCCAAGGGGCTGCGGTCACAGCGATTTCCAAAGCGGTTCGCCGTAGTCGCAGTGGCTTGAAGGATCCTAAACGACCGACTGGTTGTTTTCTGTTCGCCGGACCCACAGGTGTCGGAAAAACATTACTCGCTAAAGCACTCGCTGAATACATGTTCGGTGATTCCGAAGCACTCATTCATATTGATATGAGTGAGTACATGGAAAAACATAACATCAGCCGACTCATCGGTGCCCCTCCAGGATATGTCGGATTCGAAGAAGGTGGGCAATTGACCGAGAAAATTCGACGTCGACCTTATGCCGTCATATTGCTTGATGAAATTGAAAAAGCACATCCCGATGTGTTTAATATGCTACTGCAAGTCATGGAAGAAGGACGATTGACCGATAGTTTTGGGCGCAACGTAGACTTCCGCAACACAATCCTGATCATGACTACCAATGCCGGAGCGGATGCAATTAAAAACGAAGCATCCTTTGGTTTTCAAGCACCCGATAATGATGCGTCTTATGAATCGATGAAAGTCCGAGTACTCGAGCAAATCGAACGAGTCTTTCGTCCTGAATTCCTCAACCGCCTCGACGAAGCGATCATCTTCCGACACTTGGATATTAATGATCTGAAACAAGTCATTGATTTGGAATTGGCGAAAGTCCGTGAACGACTTGCGGATATGAATATTGCGTTGGAATTAACCGACGACGCAAAAGAGTATCTCGTCACTGCCGGATCTAACACAGATTACGGCGCGCGACCATTGCGACGAGCCATTGAAAGCCGTATCGAAGATCCTCTTTCAGAAGAATTACTTAAAGGCGAATTCGAAGGCAAAAATAAGATTGTGGTTGACGCTATTTGGGACGACGATCACGAACGAATCACCCGTCTTGACTTTCAAGGTACGTTTTTCGAGAAAATTGTTGCTAGCGATGACGAAGACAGCGGCGGCACAGAAGCCGTCGCAACAAAACCTAAACGCAAAACGAAAGCCAAGCCAAAGGCCAAAGCTAAAGCTAAACCCAAAGCGAAGCCTAAATCTACACCCGAGTAGGGTACGAACGGTAGGGTCTTTCCCTCCCCAGTGCGTGTTTACTGGCTAAACGCAGTGCCGGAACGTCATCAGCCCCTACGCTACCGTTTATTTGTTGTGAAACCTTACTGCGCTGCGTTCGAACGGGAATCGTTAATACCGGTATTTTCGTTAAGAATCCCTTAAGTTCTCTAGGTTAACAAACCGAAGAATTGAAGAAGGTTCGGTTGCGCGCTAAGTTTGATGCACGTACCCATCTTTCACAAATACGGAACAAACCATTCCGCTTTTAGGCTACTCATGAACTCGGTCGATACGACGCTAACCCCTGCGACACCACCCAACTCCTTGAGTTCCCACGGCCTACTGCGCAATGTCACCAATATCTGTACGAACTTTGTCTACCAACTCGGTGACTTAACGCTATTTACTGTACAGATTCTGAAGTGGTTTTTCCGACACAAAATGCGACCCGGTACACTGGTCAGCGCCTGTTTTCAAATCGGAGTGCTGAGCTTGCCCGTCATTGCACTAACGGGTCTCTTTATTGGAATGGTCCTTGCTGTTCAAAGCCATTTTCAGTTCAGCCAAATCGGGATGACAAATCATATGGGCGCTGTCATTAACATGACGCTCGTTCGAGAACTTGGACCCGTGTTGGCCGCAACGATGTTAGCTGGCCGCGTAGGTAGTGCTATGGCTGCAGAATTAGGGACCATGCGAGTCACCGAGCAAATTGATGCGTTGGAAAGTATGGGTATCAATCCCATTCATCATTTAGTCGTACCCCGCGTAGTCGCTGCCCTACTGCTTATTCCGACCCTCACAATTATGGCAGATTTCATGGGAATCTTTGGCGGGTTTGCCTATAGCTATTTGGCTCTCGATGTTGACCCCCATCTATATTTTCAACATTCACGAGATTTTGTCAGTGGCTGGGATCTACTCACCGGGCTAATTAAAAGCCTGTTCTTTGGATGTACGATTGCTATCGTCAGCTGCTACCACGGATTTCATTGCCAAGTAGGCGCGAAAGGGGTAGGACGCGCTGCCACAGCCGCCTTTGTCATTAGCTTTGTATTAATCCTCGGGGTCGACCTACTTCTCGGACTGGGAATCGACCGACTCTTCCTACCATTGCGAACTGGAGGAAACTCCTTACTATGAGCTCACAACCGCCTCTCCAATCATCGCCCAGTCAACAGAGCAACAACCCTTGTGTCTCCCCCCTCGTCGAAGTCCGCCAGCTGTGCGTGAGTTTTGACAAACGAGTGGTACTACGAGACATAACCCTAGAGGTCCGTCGCGGTGAGACACTGGCAATCATTGGTGAAAGTGGCTGTGGCAAAACTGTGCTATTAAAGTCACTGATTGGTTTGATCCAAGGCCAAGCGGGCACGGTCCACTTTGACGGGGTGGATTTATGTCAAACAACAAGCGCTGAATTAGCGCACCTACGAACTCGCACCGGTTTCGTTTTTCAAGGTGCAGCGTTGTTTGATAGTTTAACGGTTGCGGAAAACATTGCTTTTCCAATACGACAGTCCAACTCACAAATCACTTCTGACACAGTACTATGTGACAAGGATATCATGTCGCTTGTTATTGAAAGCTTACGAGAAGTTGGCTTAGCTGACAACGTTTCCCAGCGTCACCCAATGGAAATCTCCGGCGGGATGCGAAAAAGAGTAGCTATCGCTCGAGCTAACATCCTCAAGCCAGATCTCATGCTCTATGACGAACCCACCACTGGATTAGACCCTATCGCCAGTGATGTTATCAATGAACTCATTATGCGATCTCGACTCCAACACACCGTCACTAGCGTCATCGTAACGCACGACATGAAAACAGCGCGTAAAGTCGCCGATCGAGTCATTATGTTTCATCCCATTGATCGCTTAGCGGGAGACGATGCACAAATTATTTTTGATGGACCACCCAGTGTTTTAGACCGTCACACCGATCTACGAATTACACAATTTATCCATGGTGAAGCTGGCCAACGGCTTATCGAACTAAGTCGCGGGTAAGGAATCTATACAACCTATGAATAACAAACGAAATAAACTACTGGTCGGAGTTGTGATGATACTTGGTATCAGCGTCACGACTATACTTGTGTTTATATTTGGAGCGATACCTACACTCGGAAGTGCCTACCATGAGATGCAGATCGAATTTCCAGCCACTCCCGGTGTCCACAAAAATACACCGGTACAAAAAAACGGCGTTCAAATCGGACGGGTAATTGAGATCGACCTGCAAGACACCGGCGTCGTACTAACGCTCACAATCGATGAGGGCGTCACTTTACGCTATCACGATATTTGCCGTATCAAAATGGGATCGTTGTTGACGGGTGAAGCAATTTTGGAATTCTCTACCGCGACACCAAGTGAAAGGCTACGCTACTTTGACGTAAACAACGACGGTCTGCTTGACGAACAAGAAACCAATCAAAGCCAAGCAGTGGTTCCTGCTGGCGGCAACCTCAGTCTGGGTACCGTTGTCGTTGACCCGTTGTCAGCGTTACTTGCCATGCAACAGAACATGACCGATACTTTCGCCTCTATACAACGTGCGGGTGGAGGTATTGATCAGGCTGCCAACGAGTTCACGGCCCTTATAAAAAGTCTCAACAGCGCGTTTTCTGATAATGAGAGTGACCTCAAAAAAGCAGCACGCAAAACAGCAGAAGCGATGACTCAATTCGCAACCGCAATGACCGCTATAGATAACATCATTGGCGACCCCCAAGTGACCACAAAACTCAAACAAGCGGTCCAACAGTTCCCTGTCATTTTGCAAGAAGCGAGTGATACGATGGACAGTGTACAAATCACAATGAAACAATTCGAATCTGTTGGTCAGCAGGCCCAAGTCAATTTAGAGTACTTGCAAAGATTCACACAACCATTGGGTGAGCGCGGAGAACAACTCGTGGAATCGATCACGTCCTCGGTCGAAGATTTTGATAGTCTCGTAACGAAAATGGACCAAATGGTAACCACCTTAAACAGTTCACGCGGCAGCTTACACAAAATTATTCATGATGATGAACTGTATGATCAAATTCGCCGCACTTCGATGAACGTCGAGGACGCCACCAAACGACTGCGACCAATCATGAATGACTTAAGAATCTTTGCCGACAAAATAGCTACCGACCCGCGACAACTTGGAGTCAGCGGTGCACTGAATCGACGACCTAGCGGAACCGGCGTTAAATCACCTCTCTGGTAGTCACTCGGTATTAACGCGGCAATCCGCTGACGACAAATTACCGAGGGCGCGGAGTCCTGTTTACAGGAGTTATGGCGCGAGGCTGAGGATACAATGTTCGTAGATTCCTCGGTTGCACTGGTACTGTCGTTACAATACCTTGGCGAACCCGTTGACGGAGTTGATTTCCACGGTCGACAAGTTCTTTATTGGTTTTGAGACGTAGTGGCGCTAATTTAAATTCGACTAACCGTTCGTCACGAAACTCGGACCGCACTAGGTTTTCAGTAATGAAATCAATGCCAGCCCATTGGTACCACGGGGGCTTAAATGTGCGTAATACCGTTACCGTCTCATAACCATCTTTGACAAGTTGGATCTTCCTTGTGCCATAATAAATAAACGACGTTGAAACAGGCGTAACTCCAATTTCCTGGTCATCAATAAACACTAACGCACCGGGGGGATTACTCCGAATAGTCACTCGGCGCCGTACAGCACCTTCGCATAAATGGGGTAATATCACGACACAAAATGTCGCTACAATACGTAGACACACCTTTTTCACTAGAAACACTCCGTTTTTGGCACCAATTTCCATTAACTCAGCAACAAAAGTTTACGGTAAAATAGTATCAGATGTCATTAGCAATCTATGACATCAGATAATTGCCACTAAGAGAGGGGAAACATGGGTCATTTTGCCGAACATATAAGTGTAGAATGTACATTACGGTGGTAGATCCCAAAACAACACGCTAGTCTAACTTCCTCATAAAACGTATGGCTGAACATCAACATCCCTGGACTGATTGCCTGACAGTCATTGAGATTACCGACAAAGGTATGCGTCGCGCGACAAATCAAGACAGTTCCGTTGTTGTTATGCAAGACGATGATGCTGGATTCAGCACGCGGGGGCACTTGTTTGTTGTTTGCGATGGAATGGGTGCTCATGCTGCTGGTGAATTGGCAAGCAGTGATGCTGTCACTCATATCCCCCATCACTATCTAGTCTTTCAAGACTTAACACCTCCATTAGCGTTACGGCGGGCGATCGAAGAAGCCAATCATGAAATTCATCGCAAGGGCCAGGTCAATCCTGAATTCCACAACATGGGGACTACCTGTAGCACGTTGTTGTTATTGCCCCAGGGTGCCGTCATTGGTCATGTAGGAGATAGTCGCGTTTATCGGCGCCGCGAAGGCATCGTTGAACAACTTACTTCTGATCATAGCCTAGTCTGGGAAATGCTAGCTCAAGGCCACAATACCGATAATATTCCCTCCAACGTAATCACCCGCTCACTCGGCCCAAACCCCGACGTCCAAGTCGATTGCGAGGGTCCCTTTCCGGTCCAACTCAATGACACTTTCTTACTTTGCAGCGATGGGCTCAATGGAGAAGTAGGTGATGCTGAAATTGGCGCAGCGATGGCAACATTACTTCCACTAGAAGCCTCTCAATTTCTCGTTGACTTAGCAAACCTCCGCGGCGGCCCTGATAACATCACCATCATCATCGTCCAAGTAATTGGTGGCCGTGTTTGCACGGATACACAAACTATTGAACCATTTGAATCGCAACAACGGAAAGTAAAACGCACCAATACGCATCCCGCCTTTTGGATTACAGCCATAGCATTTGGCTTCGCTGGCTTATTTTTGAACCTAACGGACAATCCTTTTATCGGACTCAGTGCTGTGGGGATTGGCGCCATCGCAGCACTGGCAGGCTTAATTAAGTCGAAGCAATCCAACCCACCAGCAGAACCAACGGCGACTGAAGGTCCGTTAGGTAAAGGGCCTTACACCAAAGAAAGTTGCGTACCCGATAAGTCAATTTTAGAGAAACTGTTAACCACGGCAAGACAAATACGCGAAATCTCACAAACATCCAACAAAGACTATCGCTGGGGTCCCTTTGACGAGCATCTAGTAGAAGGCACCGAATATTTCCAGCAAAAACAATATGTGCTAGCATTCCAGACATTAGCCAAGGGAATATCTTACATCATGAAAGAATTCCGCTCAAAATAACGCCGCTTAAAATGCTGGCGGACACACCGTCTACTCTAATCGTTATTGTCTAGAATCCCCCAATAATGGTACATTTCCCAT
>Ga0302134_10000542_pt1 | contig 16608 bp, 9 predicted proteins | sample CB9_SCM_MG_FD_203123 | JGI IMG/M metagenome (GOLD analysis project Ga0302134, IMG submission 203123) | Marine microbial communities from Western Arctic Ocean, Canada - CB9_SCM | ecosystem: Environmental > Aquatic > Marine > Oceanic | place: Canada: Western Arctic Ocean | collected 2017-09-19
TATTCCGTTGCGAGCTCTCTCAGCCTGGCCAGGCCGACATAGCACCACGGTCAGACGATATCGGACCAGATAGTAACCGGAATTGGTGGGAGATCTGCCTTGTTCATATGTAGCATTATACGTCCGCATGCAACACCTAATTGCAGAGGCACGCGTCCTCGACGGCTAGCGGCGAATACCACGCCGCCGGTATAGTCAGGGCATGGATACCAACGAATGCGCTCAGTGCTCGTCCCCGACGGTACGCCGTCAGAACATGTGGCAATGTGACAATTGCTTCAGCGTGCTCGTAGTTGCCCCCGCTGACATCGATGACGTTGAGGTCGCGGAAGGCATCACCATGAGAGACGTCATGAAACAATACGAGGAGCGTGAAAATGGGCGATGAGTTATTAGTTCGACGCTCGGGCCAAGCTGCGACAGTGGTCATCAACCGACCTGACCAGCGCAATGCCGTCACATACGACATGTGGCGCGAATTCCCCTCAGTGTTCGCTGAACTGGATGCCGACCCGGCAATCCGTGTCGTTCTCGTTACCGGAGAGGGGGACAAGGCCTTCTCTGCTGGCGCAGACATCAAAGATTTTCAAGAAACCCGAAGTACGCCTGTGAAATCCCGCAATTACCGCGCGGCCGTAGAGAGCGCGTGCGAATCGCTCGCCAATCTCTCCAAGCCATCTATCGTTGCCCTGCGTGGCTACTGTATTGGTGGCGGCTTCGAGCTTGCGATCCACGGTGACATCCGCGTCGGAGACGACACCACGCAGATTGGCCTGCCCGCGGCAAAGCGAGGCATTGTCATCGGCCACGCTTTCCTCTCTCGGCTGGAGCACCTGGCAGGTGCAGCCAACACCAGCTACATGCTCCTCAGCTCTCGCCTAATGGACGCTAACGCTGCTCTCAATGCAGGCCTTATGAGCGTGGTGGTCCCTGCAGCGGACCTCGACTCCTTTGTCAATGGTCTCGTCGAGGACATCGCTCAAAATTCACCGGTATCCCACCGTATGCACAAAGCCGTGATCGCTGACCTCATAGAGCATGGTGCCCTTTCGCTCATACCCCAGGCGCGCCTCGACCTACAATCAACCTCCGATGTCAGTGAGGATTTCCTGGAAGGCGTTCGTTCGTTCGTCGAGAAGCGCAAGCCCGATTTTCCTGGACGCTAGCCTGATTTTGCTAGAATAACCTTATTTCTACCTCAAGGAGTTTGCCGCAATGCCTACTGAATTCGTGAAAGTTGCCTCCGTTAGCGACCTCCCTGGCAACGGATTACTAGCCGCTAATATCGCTGGCGAGGAAATACTCGTTGCCCGGATTGGTGACGATTACTTTGCCCTTGACGGCTGGTGCTCTCACGAAGCGGGCTTGCTGGGCGAAGGCCACCTGCACGAAGGGACTTGCGAGGTTGAGTGTCCGCTCCATGAGGGGTTCTTCAATCTGAAGAACGGTCGAGCTACAGCACCTCCAGCGGATGAGGCGGTAACCGCATACGAGGTCCGCATCGAAGGGGAGGACATTCTCGTTGGCCCTAAGTCGTAACTAGAAGCTAGCAATTATCAGCCCTGCGGTTAGCGCCACGCCAGTCCATCCATGAACCTTCGCGCTCCTCACCATCACTTGGTTCATCGCGAGCCGGTCTTCAGCGGTGAACAGCTTGCGAACGGTATCGAGCGCGAATGGGGCGGGGGCCAAGCCAAGCAACGCGTAGACCGAAACAGCAGTAATTGTACTTGCCAGAATTATCGACAGATATGCCGCACCTATGAATGCAGCGTACAGCCACTTGCTTGGCCCAACGCCGATTGCCGACGCGATGCTTCGCTTGCCAACGGCCTGGTCCTCGCTGATATCCCGCAGGTTGTTGCAGTGCAGGATCGCCGTAACGATGAACGCCACCGGCAGCGATAGAATGAAGGCCGACCAGGTCACATCCTCTGCTTGCACGTAGTACGCACCCATCACCATGACGGGGCCCATGAATAGGAACACCACGGGCTCTCCCAGCCCATAACTCCCCAACGGGAATGGCCCCCCGGCGTATAAATACGCCGCTGCCACGCTCGCCAAGCCGATGGCCAAGATCGGCCAACTCGTCTGTGACACGATGAATAAACCTCCGGCTATCCCACACCCGAACACGGTAACCATTCCTGTCAACACCGCTCGTTCCGAAAGCAACCCCCGCTGAATCACCTTGTGTGGCGCCAGCAACTTCCCTATTCCTCCGTGCTTGCGATGATCGGAATACTCGTCGGTCAGGTTTGTTCCAACCTGGATGGCAATCGCCGCCGTCAGGGCAACTGCGAAGAGCAGCCAATTGAACGCCTCAATCGACGCTGCGTGCGCGGAGCCAACTAGCACCGGTGCGACGGACGCAGACAGCGAGAACGGCCTGGTAGCCCAGAACCATGAGGTTATTGTGGACGGTAGTACGCTCGAACCTGCCAAGGAAATGCCTTCCTGTGAACCAGCTTGGGAGTGGCAGTATACAGATGAACACCGTGCCTCTTGGTTGCGCTGCTGACCAGATAAAGCAGCAACATGCTGCCGAGGCCTATCAGTGGCTCAGTGAGGTTTATGCCCTGGAAAACCAACTATGAAGAGATAAGCATTGATAGTGGTGCCGCTCGCGCAAGCATTGCTGGCCGTACCTCATCTACAGCCCTCGTACCGTCGCCACCGAAGAAGGCCTTGATTGCCCACACCTCGGACCCATCCCACGACCGGCTCCCTACTCCGGCGGTCAATCGCCGCAGGCTCATCTTGCCAGTCCCCGATTTCGGATGTTGACCGGGCGCGAGCTTGTTCAGAGGTACTAGCGATGCCCCTAAATGATACTTATTCGAGGGAGCCCCTACGCGCCAACGACTGGCAAATGCTGCTTGAAGAAGTCGATGCAACGCTGCCAAGCGATGGGGCCTTGCTCGGGATGGAAATAGGCCCCTTGAGGTTGAGCAAAACCGTGTACCCCATTTGGAACAACAACGGACTCAACCGGCATTCCCGCAAATGTTGCTTTGAATTCTTCCACCCGCTCGGGAGGGTTCTGAGGGTCTAGCTCAGGAAAAAAACTGAGCATCGGGTGATTGATAATTGCCACACTTAGAGGAGCCGGTGCGTCTGGGATGGCAGGGTCTGCTTGCCAGAGACGCGTGGGATAGAAGAGCACAGAAGGGCCGAACCCGACCCCCTGCGTTGCTGCCAGGAATGCGATGCGACCTCCAAGGCAGAATCCCGTCACCCCCACTTGCTCGTGGCTGACGTAGGTTTGCGACTGGATATGTTCCGCCAGTAAATTCATGTCTGAGAGATGACCTGCGTTCGTCATCCCTACGCGCAGCAGCATGCTGTCCTGCTGCGCAGGGCCTGATTCATCGGTCATCATCCGTCCCGCGCGATGAAACGTGTCCGGTGCAACGACAACAAAACCTTCTGCCGCTAGTCCTTCCGCGATTTTGAGCGTCCCCGGAACCAAGCCGTGGGCATCGTGCAGTAGGACAATAGCCGGCCTCGGGATGCCATCAGTGTCCCTGTATGTGACAACAGCCATGCTTCCTTTGCCCACCGTCAAATTAACTACTTCTGTGATTATTGCCATAGCCATTTCCCCCGATTAGATTAGAGAATTATTTATGCACCAACCATAGCGATCTTCTCACAAGCCTCAAGCCCCCCGGAAGCCCTGTGCACGACGTGACCAACACTCTACCTTTCAGGTAACATTAAGATCGTATTAGCCGTATTAAACGCCATAGGAAATCCATAAACTAGTGATCCCGACATTCGGTTTTTGGTTGGTTACCGCAATGATTCTGTTCGCTGATGGCGCCATAATCGTTGCCGCGCTTAGGATGCATGTGGACGTGAACCCAGCTCGAGGAGTCTTGGGTACTCGACCTCTGGAAATCCTGTGGACACTCTTGCCTATCTCGCTTTTGATATTCACGCTGACGCTCTCCTACGGCGAATTCCAAAATGGATAGAAGCCGCGGCCTAACGCGGGGTATGGCCCGACCGGCTCATGAACGGATAATGATTTGGGAATGACTTCTTGGAGGGCGACACCGACAGCTCGGAAAGCAGGATGGCTGGCGTTCATCGCATCCATGTTGACCGTGGGGCTGATTACTTACGGTTCGTGGGTTCGCACGTCAGGATCAGGGTTGGGGTGCCCGGATTGGCCTCTGTGCGATGGCTCCATCATTCCGGTGCTAGAGGGTGACACCGCGGTTGAATTCGGCCACCGTGCTTTCGCTGCCATCACTATGCTCTTCGTAGCGGCCGGGGCCTGGCTAGCTTGGGCAGGGCGTTCAGAGGATCGCCTCCTTGCTAAGGTTCTCTGCGGCGCATTGGCTCTGATTCTCTTCCAGGCAGTCCTGGGCGGAATCACCGTGCTGACGGAACTCAATGGCAGCGTTCGGCTTGCCCACCTCGCTATCGCCATGACGACGCTCGCACTGCTGACGGCGGGGGCTATTCGAGGCTTGGATGCCACTGGGAGCCCGTATCCCGGGGTTCGGATATCATCGGTGTTAGCTGTGTGGACAGCGGCGGTCGTTCTCATCGGAGGCTCTCTTGTGGCATCCGATTTGGGCTCCTCTTGCCCAGGTCTGCCGCTGTGTGACGAGCGGAGCTCTCTAAATGCAGCGTGGATTCACGGCGCTCATCGGACGGCCGCGACCCTCCTGCTATTTTTCCTTATTGGGCTGGGCGCCTGGCTGCGTAAGCACCGAAGTACCAAGCTCGCGACCGGGCTGAATCATACTGCTGTGCTCTTGATTGTCCTGCAGATAGGTATCGGCGTCTCGGCTGTCTCTCAGTCCTTGCCTATGTACCTGCGTATCATGCACGTGGGGATGGCCAGCGTCATCTGGTGGGCGATGGTTACCCAATGGCTCCTCGCACTGAAAGGCCGTGTCTCCCACTGATGATGACTATGGCACGCCAGATAATCACGCTATCTAAGCCTCGCATTGTCGTCTTGCTCGTATTCACGGGCGTCTGCGGCGTATACGCCGCTGCAAACGGCGCTCCCAGCCTATCGGCACTGATTGCTGTCGTGGTCGCGGGCTCGCTTTCCGCTGCCGGAGCGAACGCTATCAATCAAGGCCTAGATGCTGATATCGATGCGGTCATGACACGAACACGCGGCCGCCCGGTTCCTGCTCATCAACTCCATCCCTGGCTTGCAATAGCAATAGGGACCTCGTTTGTGGTGGTTGCCGTGGCCTTGATGGGCGCACTCACCAATGTAATTGCAGCGGCGCTCATGCTGGCAGCAGCAGCGGTCTATGTTTTTGTTTACACCATTCTGCTTAAGCGTCGTTCCTGGAATAATATCGTCATCGGTGGCGCTGCGGGAGCATTTCCTCCTCTCATCGGGGCCGCCGCAGTGACTGGCTCCATTGACGCCCTTGGCATCTACATGTTCGCGTTTGTATTCTTCTGGACCCCTCCCCATTTTTGGACATTGTCTATCCTGCTGCGAGACGACTACGCGGCCGCTAGCGTGCCGATGCTGGCCTCTGTTACCAGCCAACGCTCGACAGCAACACAAATAGCTCTCTATATTGTCCTGCTGCTTGCCATGGCCTGGTTGCCAATGGCGTCCGGCTTTGGAGGTACCGGCTTCGGTGTCGTGACTACGCTGCTGAGCATTCAATGGCTACGGCGCACCAAGCCTTTGTTTGGTGACAACACCCGACAGCAGACTTTGTCTGCTTACAAATTCTCCTTGCTGTACCTCGCGATTGCCTTTCTGGTGCTCGCGGTCGAACCTTCCATGCCCTGGTCCTGAATCCTGTGGCATTCAGCCAGCGAGGGATTCCTGACCTACGGGTATCGTATCGATGGCAGTCTCTAAGCTACACCACTCCCTAATCTACCTGCTCAGGATTCTATGCGCCGCCCGGATTCCTTAATGGTCTCCTTGCTGTCACCTGCGGGGCGCACCTGCTCTGGTCGACGCGACAGAGAGCACTTCCGACCGTCATTCCTCCCTTGCTGACATACGAGTTGATTCCACATGGATTGACCTAGCCTTGGGCCGGCCCTGCGCGATAGAAAGCATAAAATTGATAGGCGAGGGGAATGGTCCCTATCAATAGCCCCGCCGGTCACTAGTTGTTGGTGAAAGGCCAATTCGAGGTCGCTGTGACAGCCTTCACCGAACGGCACAATCTTGACAACGAGTAAAAAAAAAGAGGTGGCCCGAAGGCCACCTCTTTAAATATTTAGGAGTCTGGGTGACTGGCTCTAGCTACCTAGAGCTCGCTTTCTGGCTCGTCATCGTCATCGCCCTCTTCCTCGAGAACAGCTTCAAGGCTTTGCTCGTCGACTCCCTCATCTTCATTTTCATCGAGATCTGCAATGTTGGCTTCAGGAGCAACAGCCAACGGCTTATCAGCCAGCTCATCCTCGCGGTCATCGCCATCAAGCAGGTCTTCTTCTTCTTCGTCATCGTCCCCAAGGATGTCGAGCTTCACTCCCTCATTGTCTTCACCTATCGGTACTTCAGCACCGGGATAATCCATCATCAAGTTGGAGAGATCCTGAGGCTCCGGAGCCTCACCGGCCACTGCAAGCGCCTGGGCCTCGGTGATGCCGAGTAGTTCCCGGCCTTCCGGCGAGAGATCGAGCCGCGCAGGAATCAATCGACCGATGATTACATTTTCCTTTAGTCCTCGCAGGTAGTCAGTCTCACCCAAAATCGCAGCCTCAGTCAGAACGCGAGCCGTCTCTTGGAATGAGGCCTTGGCCAAGAAGCTGTCAGTGTTCAGTGATGCTCGCGTCACACCAAGAATCTCAGGATTGATAGTGGCGGGTTCGCCACCTTCAGCCATTATTTTGGCGTTCAAACTCTGGAATCGAACGCGTTCGACCAATTGGTTCGGGAGCATGTCAGTGTCTCCAATTGTCTCAACTCGTACCCACTTGAGTATCTGCCGGATAATTGTTTCGATATGCTTGTCGTTGATAGACACACCCTGGCTGCGATATACCGTCTGTACCTGCTCCACTAAGTAACGCCTGGTTGCGTCAACACCCTCTATGCGCAACAAATCGTGTGGGTCCTTGACTCCAGATGTGAGTTTCTGACCAGCCACTACGGAATCCCCCGTATGAAGCAAGCGTTGATCTGTTGCATCGACGACGTGGTCGCGAACTTCAATCTCAGCTGAGTCGATCTCAACCCCTCCGTCAACTACCCTGATCACACCCGATACACGGGCGAGAAGATCAACTAAGTCGGGCAACGTGTCTTCGCTGCCTTTTGCTGCTGCCTTGGTGGCTGCAGCGCGCGGGGTCGCAATGGACTCGCCCGCATGAATGCGCCCGCCTTTCCTTGCGACAAGCTTGTGTGTTTCAGGAACCGTGTAGGAGTCCTTGAACGGTATGCGGCTCACGACACGAACCACCGGAGCGGGCGAAATCGGGGGCACTAGAACCTGCACGGAATCTTCCTCTGCCTTGAAATCACCGACTAATTCGCCGCCCTCGAAGACGAGCACGCTTCCGTCGATTTCTGCAAGGCGCGCTCGGCCTTTCGGCGTGCGTGCCTCGAAAAGCTCCTCAACACGTGGCAAACCAGACGTAATGTCCTTCCCCGCAACACCACCGGTGTGGAACGTACGCATAGTCAACTGCGTACCAGGCTCACCAATTGACTGGGCGGCGATAATGCCGACCGCGTCACCGATATTCGCAATCTTGCCCGAGGCGGGGCTACGCCCGTAGCAAACCCTGCAAATTCCACGAGGAGCGTTGCAGGTGAGAGGGCTCCGAACAGAGAGGACTTTAATCCCTGCTAGCTCGATGGCCATCGCATCGGATGTTTGAACTGTCTCCTGGTTATCTATCAAAATCTCGCCAGTCTCTGGATGAACAACCACCTCAGCAACTACGCGACCCACGATTCGCTCGTGGAGCGGAGCAATCATCACTTCCTCTTCAGAAGCATCGGCGTAGATTGTGATTCCCCTATCGGTTCCGCAATCCTCCTCGAGGACAATCACTTCCTGCGCCACGTCTATCAACCGGCGCGTGAGGTACCCCGAATCAGCAGTACGCAGCGCGGTGTCCGCGAGACCCTTGCGGGCACCGTGGGTTGAGATGAAGTACTCAAGAACAGTGAGTCCTTCTCGGAAACTAGATTTAATAGGCAACTCGATAATGTCACCACGAGGGTTGGACATCAAACCACGCATCGCTGCCATCTGTTTAATCTGGGCTTCGTTACCACGCGCCCCTGAGTGGGCCATCACGTAAATACCACCGAAATCTGGAAGGTGCTTCTGCAGGACTGCGTCCATTGCGTTGTTGACCCCTTGCCACACCGCAACCGTCCGAGATTCGCGCTCACGATCCGTGATTAAACCGATTTCATACTGCTCTTGGAGCGCCTCTACCTTCTTATCGGCTTCCGCGATCATCGCGGCCTTTTCTTCAGGAACCTTGATGTCGGTGATACCGATAGTCGTCCCTGAGATTGTTGAGTAGTGAAAGCCCATCGTCTTGATACTGTCCAAAACGTTGGCGGTTACGCTGTTACCAGCGGTGTGATAGGTCTCAGTGACCAAATCTTTCAGCGCCTTCTTGTCCATGACCATGTTGTAGCGCCGCAGGCTTTCAGGAAGAACGTCGTTGAAAATAATCCGACCTGGTGAGCTTTGCATCCATCCATCGGGTTGCGATAGGTCGCGAATCTTAATTTCTGACTGTAGTTCCAGTAGGCCGGCATCGAACGCCATCATCACATCGGCGAGATCGCGATACCGCTCACCTGTTCCCTTGGCACCTTCTTTAATCAACGTCAGGTAGTAGCACCCAAGCACAATCTCGTAAGTAGGCGCAACAAGTGGCTCTCCAGAGCTCGGAGAAAGCATGTTGTTGACACTCAACATCACGTTACGGGCTTCTTGAACCGCCTCGCGCGACAGGGGCACGTGCACGGCCATCTGGTCACCGTCGAAGTCAGCGTTGAATGCTGCGCAAACGAGAGGGTGGAGTTGGATAGCGCTACCTTCTACCAGAACGGGCATGAACGCCTGAATGCCCAAGCGATGAAGGGTAGGGGCGCGGTTGAGCAACACGGGGCGGCCCTTGATGACTTCCTCAAGGATGTCCCACACTTGCGGATTGGTTCGCTCCACCATCCGCTTTGCGCTCTTGATGTTGTGAGCGAGTCCCTGCGCAACAAGGCGATTCATAACGAAAGGCTTGAAGAGCTCGAGCGCCATCTTTTTGGGTAGGCCACATTCACCCAACGTCAGACTCGGCCCCACTACGATGACGGAACGCCCGCCGTAGTCTACCCGCTTACCTAGAAGATTCTGACGGAACCTGCCCTGCTTGCCACGTAGCAGGTCTGACAAGCTCTTGAGCTTGTGATTGTGGCTGCCCACAATCGCACGACCACGCCGGCCGTTGTCGATGAGGTCGTCAACGGCTTCTTGAAGCATGCGCTTTTCGTTTCGGACAATAATCTCCGGAGCACCGAGATCTAAGAGACGACGGAGGCGGTTATTCCTGTTGATCACCCGTCGGTAAAGATCATTAAGATCACTGGTCGCGAACCGGCCTCCATCTAACTGCACCATCGGCCGCAAGTCAGGCGGCAGGACGGGAAGCGACGTAAGGACCATCCACTCAGCTTTGTTGGGGCTGCGGCGGAATGCGTCTACCACGCGGATACGCTTTACGGCTTTCTTTCGCCGTTGACCAGAAGTCGTACGAACTTCGTTCTCCAACTCGACGGATACGGATTCCAAATCGATATTCCGAAGAATCGCGAGAATCGCCTCTGCGCCCATCCCTGCGTGAAATACGTCTCCGAATTTATCGTTGAGCTCTCGGTACCGCGCCTCGGTCAGCAGCATGAGCGACTTGATGCTGTCCAAGTCGTCCATGTCGCGCTGCATAGTCTCTTCCGCACTGGACAGGGCCGCTGCGTGCGCCGACACCATCTCGGCGTGCTTCGCCGCGACCTCTGCCCGCTGCTCCTCTTCTGCGCCTATTCCATCGAGCTCTGCCGCAACCGCGGCAACCGGTCCGGTGTACTGCTCATCAATGGATTGCATCTGCTCAGCGTGCTGCAGGTCGATGGCCTCTGCGGTGCGACCGCGCATCAGTGGGTCCACTGACGTAACAACGTACTGAGCGAAATAGAGCACTCTCTCCAAATTGCGAGGAGTGAGGTCCAGCAACAGGCCGAGCCGACTCGGGATACCCTTCGAGAACCAGATATGCGCCACAGGAGCTGCCAACGCAATGTGCCCCATACGCTCGCGGCGAACCTTCGCTCGGGCGACTTCCACGCCGCACCGGTCGCAAATGACGCCCTTATAGCGAATTTTCTTGTACTTACCGCAGTAGCACTCCCAGTCCTTTGTGGGACCAAAAATGCGTTCGCAGAACAACCCATCCTTCTCGGGGCGAAGCGTCCTGTAATTGATGGTCTCAGGCTTAGTCACTTCACCGTATGACCACTGTTTAATCTGTTCTGGTGAAGCCAGTGATATGCGGATCGCATTGAAATCGGTCGCCGATGGCATCTGTGCAATCTCCTCGCGGGGCTCACCCCCGTTGCGTCATTCGCTTACCGCAGGGCGGAGCTCAATTACTCTTGGTCTCCGTTGTCATCGTCATCTACTGCCTGCCGAGCGTAAGCACCAAGATCCATACGAACCTCCTGCTGTGCTTCGACTTCGGCGTCCTCGGTCGGCTCAAAATCACCTTCCCAGGACGGCGCGACACTGGAGGGAGCCAACACGACCTCTGGCCCTAAATCGTCGTCTTCTTCCTCTGCATATGTAAACCGAGGCGATGGAATCGCTGCTCGGTCGTCCTCATAGCGCAGTTCCACGGCAAGACCAAGGCTCTGAAGCTCTTTTATCAATACGTGGAACGACTCTGGCACACCAGGCTGCACCACATCCTCGCCCTTGACGATCGCCTCGTACGTCTTCACGCGACCAACAACATCGTCGGACTTGACCGTGAGCATCTCCTGAAGGTTGTACGCCGCGCTGTAAGCCTCAAGCGCCCATACCTCCATCTCACCGAACCGCTGCCCGCCGAATTGAGCCTTGCCTCCGAGTGGCTGCTGCGTGATCAACGAGTAAGGCCCCGTCGATCGTGCGTGAATCTTGTCCTCAACTAAGTGGATAAGCTTCAGCATGTATACGTACCCAACTGTTACTGGACTGTCGAATGTTTCCCCGGTCCGTCCGTCGTACAGAATCGTTTTGCCGATGATCGGCGTAACGGATCTGATCTTCTTCGCAATCTCGAGAGCCAACTGGTAAAGAGCACGGCCTTCAACTCCAGACGAATCAAGCTGTTCTCCCGTAGCTTCCACGTACTCTTCCGCTATGTCTTCAAACCATAATTTTAGACAGACATCCATCGCGGTATTGTCGCGACCATTACTGAACACCGCATCGGGGTCGTACCCCCGTTCAGCAACCCATGCGCGTGCCTTCGGCCAGTCGGGCTCTGTCCCGAACGGACTCTGTACCACCGAGCTACCAAGAGCATCCGCTTGCTCCACAATCCACGCACGCGCTAGCGAGTTCTGAATGTCGTCATCGTCTGCGCCATCGAAGACTGGAGTCACAGCACGGAAATGGAGCTTGTGGGCAGCCAATCCCAAATGGGTTTCGAGAATCTGACCTAGGTTCATCCGTGACGGCACACCGATGGGGTTCAGGATGATATCGATTGGCGTACCGTCCGGCAGGTAGGGCATATCCTCTACCGGCATTATCCGGGAGACAACTCCTTTGTTACCGTGACGCCCCGCCATTTTGTCACCCTCTGACAGCGTCCGCGTCTGAGCAACCCAAACGCGAACGAGCTTGTTGACGCCAGGGGACAACTCATCACCGTTCTCTCGCGTCATCACCTTGATGTTGATGATTTTGCCGCGCTCGCCGTGAGGGACACGGAGCGAGGTGTCCTTCACGTCACGAGCCTTCTCCCCGAAGATTGCCCGAAGTAATTTCTCTTCGGCCGTTAATTCCGTTTCGCCCTTTGGCGTAATCTTCCCTACCAATATATCGCCGGGGCCAACCTCTGCACCAACGCGAATGATTCCATCCTCGTCCAAGTTACGGAGTGCATCCTCACCAACGTTCGGGATATCCCGGGTGATTTCCCCCGGCCCTAACTTGGTGTCCCTGGACTCTACCTCGTACTTCTCGATGTGAATCGAAGTAAATTTAGAATCGCGAATGATGTTCTCAGAGACGATAATCGCGTCTTCGAAGTTGTAACCCTCCATCGACATGAACGCCACAAGAACATTCTGCCCTAAGGCAAGATCTCCTTGGTCAGTCGATGAGCTATCGGCAAGAGGCGCCCCGATCTCAACGTGCTCGCCTCGAGTAACAATCGCGCGCTGAGTAAGACAGGTGCCCTGGTTGGAGCGAATGAACTTCCGCAGAACCTGCCTGTGCTCTTTGCCCGCCTCATCCATAATCGATACCGAGCTTCCAGTGACTGATGTTACGGTCCCCGCGACCTTGGCGAGAACCATCTGTCCACTGTCCTGAGCCACTCGGGTCTCCATGCCCGTGCCTACTAACGGCGCGTCAGGACGGAGCAAAGGCACCGCTTGGCGTTGCATGTTCGAGCCCATCAGCGCTCGATTAGCGTCATCGTGCTCCAAGAACGGAATTAAGGCTGTCGACACGCTTACGATCTGCATCGGTGAAACGTCTAGGTAATCGAGTTTCTCGGGGACTTCAACTTGGTAATGGGATGACGCGCGGCACTCTACCCGATCTTCAAGAAATTGGAGCTTGCCATCCATGATTGAGTTCGCCTGCGCGACGATGTACTTGTCCTCCTCATCGGCTGGCAGGTACTCAATATCGCCTTTGTCCATGGACACGTAAGCCCGCACTGCGACTTCACGATTGAGCATTGTGGCCAAACGCTTCACGGCCGCACCTGAGACCGCGTGACCAGCACGCACCGTCGGTTTGCCATCCTCGTCGAGGATGTCTTCGCGAACGAAACGTCCCTGAATGTCAGGATCCGCGCTCATGATTGTCTTCCGTATCTTGCGATACGGAGTTTCGATGAATCCGTAGTCATTGAGCCGCGCGTAAGTCGCCAGCGAACCGAGCAGTCCAATATTCGGCCCCTCAGGAGTCTCTATTGGGCAAATGCGTCCGTAGTGTGAGTAATGAACGTCACGGACATCGAACCCAGCCCGCTCACGAGATAGACCACCAGGGCCCAGCGCGGAAAGCCTGCGCTTGTGCGTGAGCTCGGCCAGCGGGTTGGTCTGGTCCATGAACTGCGACAACTGCGAACCGCCAAAGAATTCACGAACGGCCGCAACCACCGGCCGGATGTTGATGAGAGCACTTGGAGTAGCCTCTTCCTGGTCAAGAATGGTCATGCGCTCTTTGACGACACGCTCCATGCGGAGCAAGCCAACGCGAAGTTGATTTTGAATCAACTCACCGACCGCACGAACACGTCGATTGCCTAAGTGGTCGATGTCGTCAGGGTAAGCATTCCCGTTGTTTATGCGAATCATCATCCTCAGCATTTCGATGATGTCATCTTTGGTCAGCGTCCGACTTTCCATGGGCTGATTGTGGCCCATTCGTCGGTTCATTTTGTAACGACCAACGCGACCTAAATCGTAGCGGCGCCCGTTGAAGAACAAATTATCCAGCAGCGTACGAGCACTCTCGACGCTCGGGGGCTCACCCGGACGAAGTCGACGGTAAACCTCGACCAACGCTTGACTCTCAGTGGTAACAGCGGTATCTCGGTCCAATGTTGTCCGAATGTAAGAATGATCCCGGTCCGTGTCCACATCGGCAAATAAATCAATCAAGTCCTGGTCCTCACCGAAACCAAGGGCGCGCAGGAATGTGGTCACCGGTAGCTTGCGCTTGCGGTCAATCTTGACCGACATAATGTCGCGCGGGCTGGTCTCGAACTCAAGCCATGCCCCGCGGTAAGGAATCAACTTGGATAGTGAAACATTGCGGCCGGTACCAGGGTCTACCACCCTGGTGAAGTACGCGCCGGGAGAGCGAACTAGCTGACTCACGACCACGCGCTCTGCACCATTTATCACAAAAGTTCCCGCCGGCGTCATCTGAGGGACATCACCGAAGAACAGTGTTTGTTCCTTAATCTCACCGGTCTCTTTCACCCGCAACTCGACTGTGATGTAGAGAGGTGCCTCAAAAGTGATTTCCTTTTCACGGCACTCATCTTCGGTGAATTTTGGAGCCCTAAACTCGTGAGCCCCGAATTTTAATTCATAGCGACTACCGGTGACATCTTGAATAGGGTTAATCTCATCAAGAACATCGCGTATGCCCTCGGTCTTGAGCCGATCGAACGAGTTAGTTTGGATTTGAATCAAACTAGAAGGCTCAATAATTTTAGGGACCCGCGCGAAAGATTTAACCTTCGGTGCGAGTGAGATATCGGACCGGGACATCAATGAGGTCATAGGGCTTTCCACTCCTCAGCCTGCAAGGGACTTTTGGACAGACGTGACAGTAGGCCTAGGCAAAGCTAGACCAGGGCGGTTATTTTACACGGGAATTTTGGTGTCGCCATGCGACAGGCATACGACTCCTAGCCCTATTATTTTATGGACGGACGCCTTTCGTGTCAAATGACTATCTCGGTAGTACTTACTAATGTAAACGCCTGAGAGTAAGAATTCTTGCGTGACTGCGAGCCGCTGCTATCATGCGTATGACCATTCGCTGAGTCTCCTAAGAGGGGCGAGGCTACTGGTTCTATGGATACAAGGAAAATGCAGGAGGAGTAACCCATGGCAGGATTGGCAGGAACCCAAAGTGAGGCAAACCTGAAGGCAGCGTTCGCGGGCGAGTCCCAAGCGAACCGACGCTACCTCTACTTCGCACGCCGTGCGGACATTGAAGGCTACCCGGAAGTGGGTGGACTGTTCCGTGACATCTCCGAGTCTGAGACTGGCCACGCGTTTGGTCACCTAGACTTCCTCAAAGAGACTGGCGACCCGGCAACCGGCGAGCCAATCGGTGGTACCGAGCTCAATCTCAAATCTGCGGTTGCTGGTGAGACCTACGAGTACTCTGAAATGTACCCCGGATTCGCCCGTACTGCACGGGACGAAGGCTTGGATGAACTAGCAGAGTGGTTCGAGACGCTGGCACGAGCCGAGCGGGCGCACGCTGGCCGCTTTAGCAAGGGCCTTGAGACGCTGAGCCTCTAATACCGCCAGGCCGAATGGCCTCAACGTTAGTGTCTATGTGCCCTCCGAGCAGTTGCCTGCTCCGGGGGGCACTATTGCACACTGGCTCAGCGTAGCCGCCAGGAGTTCTCAGATTGGCTAGCCCTACCTACAACCCGAATGAGCTTCGTTACTGGGACGCAGCTGACCTCCTCGCAGAGGAGCAACGCCAATTTTCCGCTTGCGATGGCTGTCGACTTTGCTGGAACCTGTGCCCCGCCTTCCCTGCGTTATTCGCCGAAGCGGACGCAGTCGAAAACGACGTTCACCAGCTAACGTCCACTGCATTCGACCTAGTCAATGACCTGTGCTTCCAGTGCAAGCTTTGCTGGGTGGTTTGCCCGTACACCGCGCCTCATGAATATGACCTAGATATTCCGAAATTGCTGGAGCGGGCCAAATTCATCAAGACCAAGGAAAAGGGGATACCCCTCCCTAAGAAGCTGATTGGTGACCAAGACCGACTGGCCACAGTGGCGGGCGGCCTCGCGTCTCCTCTAATCAACTTCGCAAATAAATTTGCCCCTTCCAGGAAAATCGTTGGCGTCATATTGGACGTCCACTCCGACGCGATTTTGCCGGAATACCAAATGGAGTCCTTCTCTGCGTGGTTCAAGAAGAACTATGGCGAAGGCATCAGGCCTTCAAACCCGGTGCGGAAAATCGCATTCTTCTCATCGTGCACGGTCAATTACAACGACACCGATATCGGCAAAGCATGCATCCTGGTTCTTGAACACAACAACGTTGAAGTCGTCGTGCCGGAGCAGCGCTGTTGCGGCATGCCGCTCATCGACATCGGGGACTACGAGGGCGCGGTAAAAAAAATGGACTTCAACCTTGCTCGCCTCTCCGCGCTTGTAGACCAGGGGTATGACATCGTCGTCCCTCAACCCACGTGCGCGTTGGTGCTCAAAGATGAATACCCCACCCGTGCAGAAAATCAGGCCGCAAAGAAAGTCTCTGAGCACACGTTCGAATTCGGTCACTACCTTACTAAAATGGCGCGCGAAAAAGTGCTGGCACGCGATTTTAAATATTCACTAGGTAACGTCGGCTTTCACGTTGCCTGCCACACCCGTCGCCAGGCTGACGGCATCAATTCCCCACGCTTGCTTGGCATCATCCCTGGCACGCAAGTCAAGACCGTTGAGAGTTGCTCAGGTCACGATGGGTCGTGGGGAGTAAGCAAGAAGTACTTCCCCTTGGCATTGAAGGTGGGGAAAAAGCTCTTCGACAACTTGAACGCCGGTAGCCCTGACGTACTGGTCTCTGATTGCCCCCTAGCGGCCCGTCATATTCAAATTGGAACCGGTCGCAAACCCATTCACTCGGCGCTCGCCCTCGCT
>Ga0302134_10000544_pt1 | contig 16600 bp, 16 predicted proteins | sample CB9_SCM_MG_FD_203123 | JGI IMG/M metagenome (GOLD analysis project Ga0302134, IMG submission 203123) | Marine microbial communities from Western Arctic Ocean, Canada - CB9_SCM | ecosystem: Environmental > Aquatic > Marine > Oceanic | place: Canada: Western Arctic Ocean | collected 2017-09-19
GCCGTGAGCTGGAAAATTAAGCGGCTCGAGGAGCGTGTAGGGCGCGAACTGCTAATTCGTGATGGGCGTTCACTCCGACCCTCACGCGATGGCCAGGAGTTATTGAGCTATGCGCGAGCGATCATCGACCTGCACGACGAGGCCGTTGCCAGGCTTTCCAGCTCCGAGCTGACAGGTCGACTCCACCTCGGAGCCACCGAGGAGGTCAGCGCAGAACTCGTCGGAAACGCTGTTAGCCGATTCGATCGCGTTCACCCAGGCGTCATCATCGACATCATCGTCGACCGAGGGCTCCGCCTCGAAGAGCTACTGGATCGCGGTGAACTCGACCTTGCGCTCGTGCAGGTGTCGGCCACCGATCTTCGCCTGGATGACACCGTGCTGTGGCAAGACGATCAGGTATGGATATGTGCACCAGACTGGACCTACGGCGAAGGCACCGTTCCGCTCGTCACCTTCGGCAAGGACGGCTTCTACCGGCCACTCGCTGAACAGATCCTTAGCGACGCTGGTATCGACTACAGAGCCGCGTTCTCTGGCCCAAGCTCGGCCAGCCTGCTCGCTGCGGTCGAGGCAGGTTTTGGGGTGGCTCTCATGAGTAGCCGTTCTGTCTCAGGTCGGGTCGTTACCTGGCCTCGAGGAGAGTCCCTGCCCGATCTGCCTGTCGTCCAACAGGTCGCCCGGGCCACCCCCGGCCCCCGAACTGAAATTGTCAATGCTCTCATCGCTGTCATCGCTCATGAGCTAGGCGACTTCGCCGAGCCGTAATCGACATGAGTGCAACGTCGGACACCTGGTGGTTTCCCATGCGATTCTATTCCATGTGTTCACCGAGCGCTCGGTAATCCAACAAAGACAGCAGGTCCCGCAGTGCTTCTGCATCGGCCATGGTTCGGAGTGGCCGTTGTAAATGATGGTGTGGATATGTCGAGGCATAAGCGCCGTCAGATCCGCCTCATGAATTACGAGGCGTACCCAAGTTCCCTTTTGCGACGTCGCGAAATGGCATGCCTCGGTCGACAGCTGGCTCCTTGGGCAGCCCGAGCATGTTCTCGCCCAGAATGTTGTGTTGGATTTCGTCGGTGCCACCAGCGATCGACTGCGCCGGTGTCGACACCAATACCTCAGCAATCACGGCATCAATTGGGTCATTACTTTCCTTGAGCATGCCCTTGGCGCCAGCGATCATGCTGTGCACATGGTTGCACCGGCGAGCGATCTCGGACACCGCTAGCTTGCCGATCGATCCTTCGGACCCGGGTGGACGACCGAGCGCCCGAGCGGCCTTGGCGCGACCCGCCGTCCATTCCGACGCACGCTGGAAACTAACCAGCTTCATCATCTCTTGACGCAGCACCGGGTCATTGATTTTGCCCATAGCGCGAGCTTGTTCAATGACCAGATCAGGCCGGCCCATTCGCTGCGGATACCACTCGTACGTCTTCAGATATTCAGCAGCTTCGGCCTTGGCTTCGTCGACGACTCGCCCACTCGCTTGAGGCTTGAAGTAGACCGCACGGTCACTCGAGAAGCGGCGTTCGTGAGCCAGAGTTCCTCGGGCAACCTTCCAGCCCTCACCAATTTCGCCGACCATGTTCTCGTTCGGAACCCGTGCATCCGTTAAGAAGACCTCGTTGAACGAGTTGTAGTAATTCATCTGCTCAATAGGGCGAACTTCGACCCCGTCCTGATGCATATCGATCACGAAGTACGAAAGTCCGCCGTGTTTGACGGCGTCCCAGTCAGTGCGAGCGATCAGGATGCCCATGTCGGCATGATCAGCGCTCGTGTTCCAGACCTTTTGGCCGTTGACGATCCACTCGTCACCGTCTTGCACTGCACTGGTCTTCAACCCCGCAAGATCGGAGCCCGCCCCCGGCTCCGAGAACAGCTGGCACCATGCCAGCTCTCCCGTCAGGGTTCGGCGCAGAAACTTGTGCTTCAACTCGTCGGACCCATGGTCATACATCGTCGGCCCGGCTAATCCCATGCCGCCGCCGAGCGGAACGGAGACGCCACCGGCCTTACGAATGGTGTGGTGGGCGACGCGATCAGCCCATACCGGAAGATCACGGCCGAACCAGTCTGATGACCACGACGGCACAGCCCATCCGGAATCGACAAGCCGGCCACGCCACTCGATCAAAGTCAGGTCCGGATCCCACGATTCGTGGAACCACTCGAGCACCTGAGTGGCTACATCGGCCTCGGTCAGCGCGTCGTTCGTTGCCATCCAGCAACACTAATTCGTGTCGTGTGCCAGAGGTGAGCCGACGTCAGCCAGCACACCCATTGGATTTCACAAACAGGCGCCGCCCAACTGCCTGGGTGTCAATGATTAAGTGAAAATCTCGAATCAGCCTTGATCGGCAACGCTCATTTATTAAGCCATCGTGAACCATTGATGCGATGACCGGCCAGCGGGACTCGACCGTGACCGTTCCAGCAAGATGACTAGGTCGCCAGACCACTGATTCCTGCGCTACAACCTTCTTTATGTTTGAAGGTCACGTCTGCTGTGTCTGATTCAGCCACCCAAACAATTGTTGACCTTGCACCCGCTCTCCTGCCAGCTTCGAAGCGCTTTGTGATTGCGGTAGCGGGGCCACCACAGTCAGGCAAAAGCACAGGTGCAGCCAAGCTGTCTGCAGCGCTTGGCCAACCACAGTCGCCTTGCAGCCATGTCGATAGCCTTTCCGGGCCGCGAACCCGACGCCTTCTCACCAACGTAGGCACGACCGTTTTATTGCTTCGCAGGAGCCTGGCACACCTGCTGCACTCGCTATGGCTCGTCTTTGCATCTTGCGCATTAGCCAGCGTTAAGCCCCAACGCGCCAAGATCGTGTTGTCGGCGTTCAGGTTGGTTCCCCCATCGGTTATCCCACGCGTGCAATGAAGTCGCGTGGTACCTCCTTTAGTTGAGACCGCTACTTCGGACCATTCGATTGCTGTCCCCGTTGCTGTCGACATACGTTGCAACGGGCAGCATTAAGGCAGCCACGCCGACTAGCGAAGGGCAGCCGCAAGGGGTTCGAGCCGACTGGCGTCCATGGGCCCACGCATGGACCAGACCACAATGTCGACACCGACGTCGAAGAAGCTGGCTGCCTGGTCGGCGAGCGCAGCAGGATCGCTGTCGGTATCAAAACCAAGGTGGATCGACCGGGCAATCTCAGATTGATCGCGGCCAACTCGTTCGCAGTGATGACGAAGTACACCGTCGAGCTCCAACCATGCCGCTGCATCGTCAGGGAAGGTCATGTCCCACTGGTCTGCGAAGCGAGCGACGGTACGCAATGTGCGCACGCGTCCTTTGCCACCAATCACCATAGGGATCTTCGACTGCACTGGCTTGGGCTCGCACCAGGCTCCGGCCAACTCGTAGTAGTTGCCGGAGAAATTTGTTTCCTGGTTCGCGAGTAGCGAGACGATGACTTCCATGCCTTCTTCAAAACGATCCGAACGCTCACGCAACGTGCCCAGCGGGATGCCATAGGCCTCGGACTCTTGAAAATTCCAGCCGGCACCCATCCCAAGCTCGAAGCGGCCACCCGAGATGTGGTCGAGCGTCGCAGCCATGTTGGCCGTAACAGCTGGATGGCGGTGGTGCATGCCATTCACCATCGCTCCAATGCGAATCCTACTTGTCGCCTGGGCGAGAGCGCCGAGCATCGTCCAGCCCTCCAGATTTGGGCCATCGAACGGCTCAGCTAGTGGGTAGAAATGGTCCCAGTTCCACGCCGACTCAAAGACGTCGATTTCGTCGGCGGTCTTCCAGACATCAAGAAACTCGCCCCACGTCGCATGATGTGGTGGCGTTTTAATCGCATGTTTTCCCACTGATGTCTCCTTACGTCGTCGAGGTATCAGGTTCCGTTGAGAGGTTAGACCAATCTCATTTCTTGGGGTCTACGATCGCGTGATTCGACAGCCTTTAATGCTCCGCCACCTCGGCCGTCACAAACCTATAGTGCACCGCAACGTTGACGTCACTTCACTTGACGCCAAGCTCGACGACCTTGCCATCACCGCAGCCGAACGAACTGGGTGCGACGCGCTCTATATCAACCAAGACGAAGCTCTCGGCTGCAACCACTGTGGTTGCGGGTTTACTCATTCTGGATTAATCGCCCGACAATGAAGGCTTGTAGTACCGCAGCAATATCAACGGGCTAATGCTCATGACTGCGACCATCGACCACCAGCCCATGCGGAACTCCTCGAGCCGTTCGCCGATCGCGGCGTTGCCGATCATGGCAGTGGTAATCGCTACACCGAACGCGGCGAACGCAGCGCGGGCTGTATTGAACGCAGCGTTGGCCGCCCCGAGTTGTTCTAAGGGCACGTCTCGAAGTGCCGCCGCGTTTGCAGGCCCGAGCATGAATCCCATGCCGATGCCGATCGACAACGTTCCGGGCAAGAACGCTCGCACATAGATTTCGTCAGGCCGAAGGCGCCACGCCATCCATGCTGTTCCGAGTGTGGCAAGCATGGCGCCAAGAATCAGCAATTCGCGGTAACCATGCCGGTCCACCAGAACGCCAGCCAGCGGCGCACAGATCACCAAAGCCAGCGGCCCTGGTGTCATCGCAAGGCCAATTTCAAGGTTGGAGTATTGCCAAACATCGTTCAGAAACAGCGGGTAGAGGAACCAGGTCGCAGCAGTCGACATCGACATCAGTGCGCTGGCTGCAGCAACGACTCGGAACGACGGGATCTTGATGAGTTCAAAGTCCAGCAGCGGCTCATCATGGCAACGCGACGATCTGACAAAGACGATGCCTCCGAATAGGGCAACAAGGGATACCGCCAAGATCCGGCCATCAACCCATCCCCACGCGCGACCTTGCACAATCACAAAGGTGGCTCCGCCGAGCGCAAGAGTGCCCGTCACAGCCCCCAACAAGTCCAGCGGCGGCGGTCGCTCGGTGACACTGTCATCAGCCATGAACCTGCCAGCCAGAGCCATGCCGGCAACAGCGATGGGCACGGCGGCTGCAAAAACGACACGCCAGCTGGAGACCTCGAGAAGCCCCGCTGCCACGGTCGGAGCCGCAGCAGCCCCGAGCACCCCCATTGATGACCACAGCGATACAACCGCACCGTGCTGATGCTTGGGATAAAGAGGAAGCACGGCCGCCAGCGACGACGGAATAACAAGCGCCACGCCAAGCGCTTGAACCACGCGAGCAGCAATCACCAAATTTATGCTGGGTGCAATCGCCGATAGCGCTGCTCCAATGGCGAACACGCCTAGTCCAATTACGAAGACTCGACGTCGGCCGATTCGATCGGCCAACCGTCCACCGAGGAGCATGAAAGTTACCTGGGTAACGGCAAAGGCCGAGATAACCCATGCAATGTGGGTCAACCCAACTTCAGGAAACTCCTCTTCGAGCACCGGGATGGCGATGTTGGTTGCCGTGCCGACAAACGCAGCAAGAAACATCGCCGTCGCTGCAATAGCCAACGCCACCCGGCGGCGACGTTCTGAAATTTCGGGCTGCTTCGTTTCCCCCGCCATCGTTGCTGTTGCTTCTCCGATTGGCAAACGCTACCGGCCCACAGCTGGGCCGAAGTAGCCAGTTCCCCGTATTAGCCAAGAGTGACTGTATGCAGGTCGTCGGCGACCGCCAGATCGCCGGTGTAACCACCGGCCCGGATGGTGTCCATGTAGGCCTGGCGTAATTCTGGCGTCTCCGGAGGCGGGATCAAGTGTGTGAGCACCAGGTTCGGAACACCCAGGGCTTGGGCCTGTGCACCGATCAGACGGGTGTCTGCGTGGTAGTCCATGATGAAGTGGCGATACGACGGCTCCGTCTCGATGGCCTCAAAGAGCATGGCTTCGTAGACAAGCACATCGGCACCTTCGGCAAGGACGTTGATCTCATCACACACCAAGGTGTCTCCCGTGATCGCTACGACGCCGTCGGGTGTCTCAATCCGGAAACCCACAGCTGGGTGCACCGGCTCGTGGCGCACTTGGCCAGCCAATACGCGCACATCGCCTTGTGACCAAACCTGGGCTAACTGGCCTGTCTCGGGATACGGGAACGACACAACTTCGTAGGCCGGTTCACGGGTGCGACCGGTATGTTCGCGACGAATGGCAAGATCCTCGCCCCAAGGGTCAAGCATCCGCTCGGCGAACTTTACGCACGGCCCTTCGGGCACAACAAGCGGCAACGGATCGGTCTCATCAGTTCGATCCATCAGCCATCTGCTCATCACTAAATCTTGCAGACCTGTCAGATGGTCGCTGTGGTGATGGGTCGCAAAGAACACCGTCAACTTCAGGAGGGACTGGCCAGCGCCGGCAAGTCGCTGAACGGTCGAGCGTCCAGCATCAAATTGCATGCTGATATCGCCGTAACGCACCAATACCCCTGGGCCGGCCCGATTGGCCGACGGCCCTGGATTTCCGGTTCCGGTAATGATCACTTCGGTTGCCATGAGATACGCCCTTTGCTTTAGTCCGAACATAGTTGAGTCGCCAGGATGCAACCGCCGTCGTTCCCTATGCAGCTCGGCTGACCAAGCAAACGTGAAGGCATACAGATTCCCGACCGGTTAACCCTCCTGATGAAAACGACAGCGAGCGCTTCATCTATCTACACGAGTCAGTTCGGCGCTCCAATAAGTCGAAACATCGGCCGAGAAATGACACCCACTAGATAGGCCCAGTGTGTTCGCATACCAACCCACAACGCTGCGGTGACGATGCCGCGTTCGTGCCGCGTTGACCACACCGCGGCAACGCCGCTTGGCGGACGCGGCGATAGGTAGCCAAATAGCGGTGCGACAAGCGTTGTCGCTTCGGCAGATAGAGACTCTCCCATGGCCGATATCCAGCCCGTGCAGGATTAGACAAACGACTGCGATCATCACGACCCAGCGTCGGTGGCGGACCCGATCCTGATTTGGGATGACCTACGAAACCGGTGTCCAGCCGCTCACACTGACCGCTACACGGAAGGCACCTGGCTGCCCACCCGGTTCGAGGACCTGACCGAAAGAGCGCACCACGCTTCAGTCTTTCCAAGCGTCCATAGCGGCCCAACTGCCAGTGGCACCCACCTCCGGCTAAAAATTTTAAGCGACCCATCTTGGCCCACCAGAACACGCCGACATTCGCCGGGCGATGTTGCCATTCTTTGACCCCTGCCAGGTCGCTAGCTGGGAGCCAACCATCGAATCCATTTGACGCGGACTAGCACTTGGTCTGGTTGGCGAGGACACCGTGGACGTGGCGCACAACTACGCCACCCACATTCCTGCTGGGGTAATCGCATCGATCCTACGAATCTACGTGTCCAATAGTGACCAGTTCCGCACCTCGATTCACAGCCTGGAATTAGACGATAACAACCCAGAACTTCGAGACTCCGCCGTCGTTGAGATGAGCTCCTAATTCGCTGCTGAGATCGATTACCAGATCGCAAGCGGTGGCGATGACTTGATCGCGTTCCTGGTCATCTTGGAAGTCAACGGTGAACGTCTCTATCACAGCACGATCCAACGCATGCTTGTCTTGCAGCTTGTTGCTGGCATCGACTTAACACGGGGTGTCCTCGGCCAGTCGCTCTGACATCTGGCTGGCAACCCCGCAGATCGAAAGCGACTGATTACTGAGCCTGAGCTGTTGCCGACCGCAGTCAAAGAGTTTCTTCGTGCGTTCGCTTCGGTCAGCCTGTGGCGAACCGTCACTCAAACCGTGTCGGTCCGCAATGTCGAGATGTCCGCTGGCGACACCGTGATGATGGCCTTGCCCGCCGCATGTCGTGACCCCCAAGCATTCGAAAACGCTGATCAGATCATTATCAACCGAGCAAAGAAGCGCCACGTCGCGTTCGGCGCTGACATCGACCGCTGCCTCGGCTCGACTTGAGGTCACGGTGGCGTTGCACTTCTGGCTCGAGATAGTTCGCAAATTCTGCCTCAACCCCGCAGGCCAGGTCACCTGGGCGACGGCATGATCCGCTGGCCCCGAAGGGTGCCGGTATTGCTCTCCTAAGTCGCGCAGACGTTGATCGGGCCTCGTGCCTAGGATCAGAACGATGGAAACAACGATCGACTTGGGTGCACCGGGCTTCTTGGCTGATGTGCACCGTGCGATTGACCAGCTGCGAGCGCATACTTTTTGGGCTCACACCTCAGGCGGTGACCGCGTCTTCTTCAATCAGGCGGACGCAGCTTGGGTCATGCGGTGCGTCGATTTCCGCTTCAGCTTCGTAGAGATCGACGACAGCACCAGCCCGTACCTGGCCAATGCGATTGAGCACGAACTTCTCAACATGCACGGCCAGGCGCACACTCGCATGCGCCGCCTTGTGTCTGCGGGCTTGCGCGATCGTGTGGAAGACGAGCTCAAGATTCGTATCGAGGCAATCGCCGACGACCTGATCGATGCTATGGATGAGACCGGCGTGGTTGATCTGTGCAGAGACTTCGCCGAGATCTTGCCAGGCCGGGTACTTGGTCCAATGTATGGCATCCCCTATGAGGATGCGCTTGATTTCAACGACTGGATCCGCATCGGCGGGCGCAAGCTTGATGCGTTGCAGTCCGGTGAGCCAATCGGCGAGATAGAAGACGCAAACCGCAAGATGCACGACTATCTTCGCAGGCTGCTCGCCGTGCGACGAACAGCCCTTGGCAGTGACATATTCAGCGAGCTGATCCTCGTCGAGGTTGACGGCGATCGTATGACCGAAGAAGAACTCGTCTATCTGGCTTCAGAGCTTGCGTCAGCTGGGGTCGACACCACGCGCGATCAACTTCCGCTAATCCTGTTGTCGTTGCTGACCCACCCAGAGCAATATCAACAGCTTGCTGACAACCCGAGCATGGCATTAGCCGCCGTCGACGAGGGGATGCGGTACTCGCCGCTCCCCTGGCTTCTTCCGCACACAGCGATGCACGACGTCCACTACCACGGCATCGACTTCGAGGCGGGCGACACCGTGCTGGTTCTGGTGCCAGCTACCAACCGAGACCCGAGTGTGATGACCGAACCACACCGTTTCGACATTGCACGGCAGCGTGTTCGCAACTTCAGTTTTGGGCAGGGTGCTCATGCCTGCCCTGCCGCTCAACTAGCGCGCATCGAAATGGCCATCGCTCTGGAACGTCTGGCCACTCGGACAACGCTGCGCCTGGTCGAAGCGCCGACCCTCACCGCGTCGGGCAAGGGTCGTATCCCGACATCATTGCTCGTCGAGGTCACCAAGCACTAGGGCGTGACGTATAGCAAGGGTCAGACCACTGATACACCCGTTGAAGGACTAGCTGGTCATGGCGCCATCAACAACAAACTCTTGGCCGGTGCAATAACTGGCATCGTCAGAAGCCAAGAACAGCACAAGCTTGCCGACTTCATCGGCTGATGCAACCCGGCCAAGTGGAATGCGGGACTCGATGTTGTCGCGCATCGGGCCAAACTCGTCGAGCATATTTGTATCGATGATTCCGGGGTGCACCGAGTTCACTCGCACGCCCGAAGGCGCTAGCTCAATCGCTGCGGACTTGGTCATGCCGCGCACGGCCCATTTCGATGCCGAATAGGCATGCGCCACCGACGCTCCTCTCATACCGGCAATCGACGAAATGTTGATGATGCTGCCAGAGCTGTTGGCCTGCATAGCCGGAGCGGCCGTTCGCATACCAAGAAACACACCCGTCTGATTGATATCCATCATTTGTTGCCACATCGCAAGCGACGTCTCGATCAGACCGACCATGCGGAAGATGCCCGCATTATTCACCAGAATATCGAGGCGTCCATGCAGCGCCACGATGGTTTCAACGACGCTGTTCCAGTCATCTTCTGAGACAACATCGTGATGCAAGAACTCGCACGCAGCCCCAAGCCGTTCAGCAGTTGCCCGCCCCTCGGCGTCGAGCACATCGGTGATCACCACTTGAGCGCCAGCCTTCACGAACAGCTCCGCTTCGGCCGCACCCTGGCCTCGGGCGCCTCCAGTGATCAGTGCCACCTTGTCGTCGAGTCGATTCATGTCATGTCTCCCCCGTAGGTCTGGGCTGTCGCCAGTATGTGTACGCCTAAGTATCGACCGCATCGTTGCGGCAAACCCAATGGTCGTGGACGAATCTGGATTGCCGGCGCAACTTGGCTATCTCCTCGACACCTCGAACAGCGAGAATCACATAACCCAACGTTCGGCAACAGTCACAAAGCGAGCCAACCATGACCCTCGATGTTCGCCAGTTATCCGGGGCGCTCGGCGCCGAGGTACGGGGCATCGACTTGTCCGATCCGGATTTCGATTCGGCAACCGTGCACGACCTGTTCGCCGAACATCATGCGCTGTTCTTCCCAGACCAGGACCTGACGCCTGGCGACTTCGTACGAGTCATGCGCACGTTCGGTGAGCCACTGATTCACCCCTATCTCAATAGCCTGACCGATTACCCGCAAGTGCATGAACTGCGAAAGACGCCCGACGACCAGATCAACTTCGGCAATCTCTGGCACACCGACTTCACGAACCTTCCTCGGCCCTCGCTTGCAAATGCCTTGTACAGCATCGAGGTGCCAACCCACGGGGGTGACACCTTGATCGCCAGCACCTGCGCTGCATTCGAGGGCTTGTCTGAGGGCATGAAAGAGATGTTGCGCGGCCTGAACGCGGTCCACGGCTTCTCCGAGAAATATAAGCGAGACTTGGCTGACCAAACGGAGCGCAACGCAGGTGTTGCTCGTAACGACAACGACAGCAGCGAGTACCTCGACGCTGAACTCGAAGTCGTCCATCCCGTCGTTCGATCCCACCCCGCGTCGGGGCGTGAGTCGTTGTATGTCAACGGCGGGTTCACCTTGCGTTTCGAGGATATGACGCCGGAAGAAAGCCAGCCTCTACTCAACTTCCTCTACCGCCACTGCGAGCGGCCTGAGTTCGGCATGCGTTACAGCTGGGCACCGCACACTCTTGGCATGTGGGACAACCGCTCGACCTTGCACTACGCCAGCAACGATTACCCAGGACAACTCCGGCTCATGCACCGACTCGTCATCCTCGAGGCCAACGAACCCCAACCGGCTCGGCCATAGCGGCCATTCCCCTGGCTGGCGATCATCATGGTCAGACGTGCAACTGTTGCTCGAGCGCGTGGAGATGGCGATAGCAGCTGATGACCTGGCTGACCGACGACTTAGGTTCACGGCCTTCGGTGATGGCAGAGATGAACTCGCGAGATTCAAGTTCGATACCGTTCATCGACACGTCAATCCGAGAGACGTCGATCGGCTCGCCTCGCCCGTCGACCAAGTCGTCGTAGCTGGCGACATAGGTGCCGGTGTCGCCGATGTAGCGGAAGAACGTGCCAAGTGGTCCGTCGTTGTTGAATGACAGCGACAAGCTAAGCAGTGACCCGCCCGAGGTCTTCATCTGGATCGACATGTCCATTGCAATACCCAGATCAGGATGCAGCGGGCCCTCGAGAACGTTCGCGGCAACGATCTCTTCGCCGGTTTGATAGGCGAACAAATCGATGGTGTGGGCTGCATGATGCCACAGCAGATGGTCGGTCCAGGTTCGTGGTTCGCCCAGGGCGTTCATGTTGGCGCGGCGAAAGAAGAAGGTCTGCACATCCATCTGCTGAATCGAGAACTCGCCAGCCTGGATCTTGTTATGGACCCATTGGTGCGATGGGTTGAAACGGCGCACATGGCCGACCATGCAGACCTTGCCGGTGCGCTGTTGTGCATCGACAACGGCCTCGGCATCAGCCAAATTATCAGCCAAGGGGATCTCCACCAGCACATGTTTACCGGCTTCCAAGCAAGCGATCGCCTGCGAAGCATGCATCTGCGTCGGTGTCGCCAATATGACCGCATCTACCTCATCGAGGGCCAACACGTCGGCGAGATTATCGGACCAATGTTCGATGCCATACTCACGCGCAACGCTCTGCTGCGTGCCGCCAGGACGGTCAACGATCGAGGTCACCTCGGCTCCGTCGATCACCTGAATGGCGGCGAGGTGCTTGCGGCCGAATGCACCTGCACCGGCAAGAGCCAACTTCATCATGTCTCCTAGTGTCCTGTCCGGTTATAAGCGAGGCTAGAACAATCCATTGTCATTGGCCGAGGTCTCGGGGAGGACCTGTAACACGTCCCAATGCTCAACGATCTTGCCGTTGGTGTCCAGACGAAAGATAACAATGCCCGCGTAGTCGTCAGAACCCGGCCATGTCTGCAGACTGCCATGTCTGCAGACAGTGCAACACCACGAATTCACCCTCGCCGATGACGCGCTTGAACTCAACGTGTTTGCCCGCATGCTCTGCCGCCATCTGGTCGAAATAGTCGATAAAACCTTGGGGAACGTCGGTCACGTGCGGGTTGTGCTGGATGTAGGTGTCGCCCACATGCCGTTCGACCGCTTCGCCAGGCTTGCACTGATTGAACATCACGTCGCAGAACGCAAGGACGTTCCGCTTGATCGCCTCACGATCACTCATCACCGGAACCTAGTGCTACCCATCACATCCGCCGAGCACGCCGAACGGAGTTCGCTGTCGTAGTATCCGGACCCATGATGCGTCCGGCGATACCTCTCGTGCAACCGTGACTGCGCCTATCACCAGCACCCATCCAATCAGGGAAGCGCGCTACGCAGCCAACTGCAAGGCCCGACTCGATGCCGACGGGGCACTCGTGCTCGATGACTTCTTCTCGGCTGCGGTGATCAAACAGGTCGTCACCCAAGCTCTCGAACAACGCGACCACGTTTTCTATGCCGGGTCGACCCACAACGTCTACCTGACCAACGCAAACCCCGAACTCGCCGACGACCATCCATTCAACCGTCAAGTGGCGAGCAGCAAGGGCTTGATCGCCGACGATCAGATCGACAGCGATTCGCTACTGCGAGACGTGTACGACGACCCGGTATTTCGCAGCTTCCTTGCCGGTGTGCTCGGCATCGACAGCGTGCACCCCTACGCCGATGACCTCTCATCGATCAACGTTCACTTCGCCAGCGCTGGGCAAGAACTTGGGTGGCATTTCGACAACTCGGCGTTCGCCGTGACCTTGCTGTTGCAGGCACCCCAGGCCGGAGGCGTCTTCGAATATGTGCCGGCCGTGCGTAATGCTGACGCCGGCGACATGGCCTATGAACGTGTTGGCGCCGTACTCGACGGAGACGAGACTGTCCGAGAACTCGACTTCAGCCCGGGCGCCCTGGTGCTATTTCGCGGACGCAACGCAATGCACCGAGTTACGCCTGTCGAGGGTGACATTACCCGGTTGCTCGTCGTGTTCGCCTATAACGAACAGCCAGGCGTCACGTTGTCTGAATCAGCACGCGGAACCTTCTACGGTCGCATGGCCTAGCGAGCTCCTGTGCTGTTTGGGCCACACCGGGCGAGAAGCTCTTGCACCGTGCGCCAGACATGATCTCGACAATTCCGGTGAGGTTTGACAGACTGCGTCGGTGACAACTGGCGTCCCCTGCATGATCTTGCGTGGTGGCACGTCCAAAGGTGCCTACTTCCTGGCCAGCGACCTCCCGCCCGCACCGCCCGAGCGTGACCTGCTGCTGCTTCGCATCATGGGGTCACCCGATGCCCGCCAGATCGACGGCATCGGTGGCGCACACCCGCTGACATCCAAGGTGGCGGTCGTCGCCCCCTCCGCCAGTGCCGACGCTGATGTCGACTACCTGTTTCTGCAGGTAGGTACCGATGAACCGCTCGTGTCTCACCGCCAGAACTGCGGCAATCTGCTGGCTGGAGTTGCGCCGTTCGCCATCGAGCGAGGCTTGGTCGATGCTGCGGCTGATGGTCTAGTCACCGTCCGGATCAAAATGCTGAACACCGGCTCGATTGCAACAGCCCGCCTGGAAACGCAGGCTGGTCTACCAATCTACGAGGGCGTCACGACGATCTCCGGCGTACCCGGCGCTGCCGCCGCAATTGCACTCGACTTCGAAGACATTGCCGGCAGCTCGACCGGCGCATTGTTGCCAACCGGAAACAGAGTCGACGACATCCATGGTGTCGCCAGCACGCTCGTCGATAATGGCATGCCCGTTGTGGTGATGGCAGCCTCTGCCTTAGGCGTATCCGGTTATGAGACGTGCGCGGAACTCGAACAGAACGCAGCGCTCCGCACAAAGCTCGAAGCCATCCGGTTAGAGGCAGGTGTTCGGATGGGCTTAGGCGACGTGAGCCAGACAACCATTCCAAAACTGACGATTGTGTCGCCTCCGCAGAGCGGCGGCCATCTCAACACACGAACCTTCATTCCTCACCGGTGTCATGATGCGATCGGCGTGTTGGGTGCGGTGTCAGTCTCCACTGCGGCGTTGCTTCCCGGTTCACCCGCCTATGCCCTTGTTGACCAACTCAACAACGATGTCGCGACCGACAGTCTCGTGCGCCTTGAACACCCGACGGGTGTCTTCGAGGCCGTTGTCGAAATTGTTCACACAGCCAGCGGCGAGATGACCGTCAAACGAGCTGGCATCATTCGCACCGCCCGCAAGCTCATGGATGGCATCGTGTTCCCTCGAAGCGAATAAGGCGGCACCGTGACGATCATCAATCCTCCACACGACTTTCCACTCGAGCGGACCGTGCCAGGACCGATACCCCAGGCGAGTGCGCCGACAGTTGCCGCTCCTCCCCCGTTGGCATGCGATGCCCACTGCCATGTCTTTGGGCCGGCCTCGCAGTTTCCGTTCTCGCCGGCACGCACCTATACGCCACCTGATTCTGGCATCCATGCCTTCCAGGCACTACAGAAGCGGATCGGGCTTGAACGTGCCGTCTTTGTTCAGGCGAGCTGCCATGGCACCGACAATTCAGCGATGGTCGATGCTATTCAACGAGGTAACGGACGTTATGCGGGTGTCGCCATGGTCGATGCCTCGATCACCGACGAGGATCTTGCGCATCTTCATGCGAACCAGGTGCGCGGCACCCGATTCAACTTTGTTGCCCATCTCGGCGGGGCGCCCAACCTCGACGAGTTCTGGACGGTCGTGCACCGAGTCGCCGAACTCGGCTGGCACATTGTGCTCCACTTAGATGCCAAGGACTTCTCGCAGTACGACCACCTGCTCGACGAGATGCCTGTGCCGTACATCATCGATCACATGGCTCGAATTCCAGCACAGGACGGCGTCGATCAACTGCCATTCCAGCAACTGCTTGAGCGACTGCGCACAGACGAGAAGTGCTGGGTAAAGATCTCGTGTGCTGAACGCTTAACCAAAGGCAAGGTCGCTCCGTTCGACGACGTTGTTCCTTTCGCCGAGGCGATCCTGACTACCGCCCCAGACCGCACGCTATGGGGCACGGACTGGCCACATCCGAACATGCAGACCATGCCCGACGAGGGCCATCTACTCGACCTGCTAACACAGTTCGCTCCCGACCAAACGCTGCGCGACCAAGTACTGGTCGATAATCCGCAGATGCTCTACGACTTCCACTAGCCACACAACAGCCACACCTGGGTCCGCTACCAGGGGCACTGCGCCGATCGACCGAGACGGCCGCTAGATGCGGTCGATGTACTCGACGCCGAGTTCGACCAGCTTGGGGCGCAGGCCGTAGAAGTCGACACCGAGTTCGCCAGCTTCAAGCTTGGAGCGGGTCGCTTGTTCATTGCCAACGCGCGCGAGTGCACGTTCGAGAGCCCAGTCGGCCTCAGCCCGATTGACCAGAACTACGCCGTCGTCATCGGCGCAGATGACGTCACCTGGCGTAATAATTATGCCGCCAATCGTAATCGGCACGTTCACTGAACCAGGGGTCGCCTTGACGGTGCCTTGGACCGAGATGTGTCGAGTCCAGACCGGAAAACCCATGGCACGCAAGTCCGCCGTATCGCGCACTGCGGCGTCAGTGACCAAGCCACGCACGCCTCGCGCTATGAGCGACGTGGCCAATAGATCGCCAAACATGCCATGAGTCGACGGCGCCGTCGTCGCAATAACCAACACATCACCTGGCTGGCAGACCTCGATAGAAGCGTGCACCATCATGTTGTCGCCTGGGTGGCTCAGCACAGTTACCGCCGAACCTGCAATACGCGCATCTTGCTGGATGGGACGTAGGTCAGGTCCCAGATACCCGCGACGGCCGATCGCCTCGTGGACCGTCGCCGTGCCAATTGGCGCCAAGCCACCAACCGTGGCCGGGTCGGCGCGATCAATCTGACGAACCACGACATGTCGAGCGAAGTTCTCGTCAGTCATTGCCAAGCTCCAATCGGGGGAAAACCTTCAGTGCATTGCTCTCGAAGATGACACGTTTCGCTGCATCATCGAGAGCGACACCATCAACCATTGCATTGTCAACATAGATCTTGGTGTCGTCGTAGTAATTCCCCGTGTCAGGATCGATACCCCGAACAGCGCCAACCATCTCGGACGCAAACAACACGTTCTCTGTGGGCACGACATCGAGCAGCAGATTGATCCCGGGCTGGTGGTAAACGCACGTGTCGAAATAGATGTGGTCGAGCAGGCCATCAAAATCCCACCCCTGGTCGGCAGCCATTCCCTTGAATCTTCCCCAGTGATAAGGAACAGCACCTCCGCCGTGAGGGATAATCCACCGCAAG
>Ga0302134_10000545_pt1 | contig 16577 bp, 21 predicted proteins | sample CB9_SCM_MG_FD_203123 | JGI IMG/M metagenome (GOLD analysis project Ga0302134, IMG submission 203123) | Marine microbial communities from Western Arctic Ocean, Canada - CB9_SCM | ecosystem: Environmental > Aquatic > Marine > Oceanic | place: Canada: Western Arctic Ocean | collected 2017-09-19
AATTGGACGGTATTGAGGGAAGTGCAACAGCAGATCAAACCGCAGCTCAGATATTAACCTCTATAAAGACAGTAGACGGTTCAGGCTCTGGCTTAGACGCAGATTTGTTGGATGGGCAGCAAGCGTCCGCTTTTGCAGTAGCGTCTACTACTACTACAGCTAATGCAGCACTCCCTAAAGCTGGTGGAGCAATGACCGGTGCTATCACTACTAACTCTACTTTTGATACTAGAGATGTAGCTACTGATGGTACTAAGTTAGATACTATAGAAACTTCTGCTACAGCTGATCAAACAAAATCTGATATAGAAGGTCTTGGTATTGATTTACCAGCGGCTAACCTTACTGGAACAGTTGTAGCGGCTAGATTAGATACAGCAACAACAACAGCTGAAAGTGATGATAGTACTAAGATAGCAACAACAGCTTATGTTACAGATAAGATTACTACTCTCATTGGTGGTGCTCCAAGTACATTAAATGATTTGAATGAATTAGCGGCGGCAATCAATGACGATGCTAATTACAACACTACATTAACTACAGCGTTAGGTACTAAGCTTCCTAAGTCTGGTGGTGCTATGACCGGTGCCATCACTACTAACTCTACATTTGATGGTCGTGACGTAGCAACAGACGGTACTAAGTTAGATGGAATAGCTGCGAGTGCTACAAATACCGCAGCCCCTCATTATACTTCTGCTATTGCAGTTGGAGCCGGTGGATTAACTCAGCAGAACTTTACTACTACTCTAAAGAATAAGTTAGACGGTATTGCTACTAGTGCTAATTACATTACTAATAACAATCAATTGTCGAACGGCGCTGGTTATGTAACAACTAATACAACTTATTCAGTTGGTGATGGTGGACTCTCACAAAACAACTTTACGAATGCAGACCATTCTAAATTAAATGGAATAGCTGCGAGTGCTAATAATTACAGTCTACCCTCGACCGTGAGTGTCGCGGATGTTTATGTAAGTAGTTGGCTTCGAAACAACCAGTCTGGCACGGGACTGTATAACCAAAGTACGGGGCAACATTGGTATTCTGACCATGATGATTGGTGGAATGTAGCCGGTGGCTCTTCTGCAAATGGCATTAGATTTAGAGATGAGCATAATGGCACTGTACGAGGTGCAATTTACGCTAACAACTCTAATCAGATAGGTCTTCTTGACAGTGGAGAGGATTGGTGCCTCAGACACACGGATGGAGGTAGTACCGAGTTTCTCTCAAGCAATTCTGTGAAAGCAACGATTACAAACGCTGGAAATCTAACGCTAACTGGCACAGTCGATGGCAGAAACGTTTCTGGTGATGGTACTAAGCTAGACACTATTGCCACTAATGCAAATTACATTACTAACAACAATCAATTGTCGAACGGCGCTGGCTATGTAACAACTAATACAACTTACTCAGTAGGCAATGGCGGTCTTACACAAATAAACTTTACGTCGGCGTTAAACAGTAAATTATCAGGTATCGCCACTAACGCCAACTATATTACTAACAACAATCAGCTCACGAACGGTGCTGGTTATATAACATCAGGTGGCGCTTACAACGCATGGGCAATTAAGACCAGCGGCTACACCGCCGTCACTAAAGACCAACTGATATGCAACTCTTCGTCAGCATTTACAATTACTTTACCTTCAGGCCCGAGTGCCGGACATACGGTCATTGTGAAGAACGTCGGCTCCGGTTTAATAACAATAGGTAGAAATTCACAGAATATAAATAGTGCTGCCGCGAACTCAACGATGCCTCAAGGCAATGCAGCCCAATTAGTCTACGTTGATTCAACCATCGGCTGGGCAGTACTTTAGGAGAATAACATGGCAGTAATAGGTGGCGCATCAAGCGCTTTTGATAAGATTTTTGGAGCAGGTAGAGTATTCTACGATCCTCGTTTGATGCCCCGCTGGGACGTACTAACGAGTGAACTGTTTCTATATAGCAATGGAGCGCCGAATAATCCAGCGGTTGCAACTTTCCACGACGAGATTGCTCGACACGGAGCGTCAGTGTTAGTTCGCAACACTACGAGCTACGTTACAATTGTGGATCTCTCTGGGGGGGCTGGAGTAATGAGTTTTGCGTATGGCCCGTGGCCAGATGATGGCGATGCTCAGGCATGGGGTACTGTTATAACTTGGAAGTTTACGATTGATGGCACTGTAACCGAAGTGCCAGTTTATCCAAAAAGAAGATATTATGGTACAGAGTACCGCGCTTGTTTAGGTGGCCCCATGCGAACCGACGAAACAATAAAGAACAGGAACGTACTTACTGCCTCGGGCGCACCTGCTGATTCAGGAACTCTTAGCCACCACTCCTCATACGCACAATTTGCCATACCACTACCAACACAGGCTCTATCCGGCGCTGGCGGGCCTACGCCTTTGTTAGGCTGGACAGATGCATTTAAAGTCGAAGTAAAATCAAGTGTTGCTACCCTTGACGTAGCGTGGACTCAAAACCAATCGGGTGTGGTATACCAAGCTCTATAAGGGGGAATAACTAATGACACAAATTTCAAATATAACTAATATAACTAACCCCGGAGCAGAACCTGCTGATTGGGATATTCTTCAGTATACATATGAAAACGGAATGGTTGTTAAAAAGCAGTTTCTTACTCCAGAGGATATTGTGACAAGCCCCTCATCAGCTAGGCACTGGCGAGACGAAGAGCTTGTTAAGACAGATGCTCTAGCGGTATTACCAGATCATCCAAACGCAGCAAATCTTTTAACATATAGAACCGCGCTACGGGACTGGCCGACTACCGGCGATTTCCCCGAAACTAAACCGCTTTTAGGAGAATAAAATGGCTACTATTTTTAGTGATTCAGAAATGGCAGCAATGATTATGATTGTTCGTAATTCAGACATACCGGGGAGCGCAGCCAGACTGATAGTCAGTATCGAAGATAAGCTCATTGCGGCAGTAAAACTGTTGCAGGATGACCTCGCACCGGAAACCTCCGTTGAGGGTCTTGAGTATGAAGTGTCTTTCGATGCGAACGAGTTAAACGCACTTGTGCAGATGGCAGCGTCTATTAAAACAAAAGGGTCTTCAGCCAGAGCGATTGCGAGCATTCAAGATAAACTTGAACCCGCAGTACAAGAAGTTGAACAGCAAGTGCAAGCGGCATCATAGATCGTAGGTAAGTTATGGCGTATTTTAAACGTGACAGATTTAGCGGCACAGCTCCGGTAGTTTCACCGCGACTCTTGGCTGAGCAGTTTGGGCAGATAGCAGAGAACGTTGACCTTGAGTCGGGCAGGCTCGTGTCTGTAAAAGACAACGTTGATTTCTACACCTTACAAAACGGCGCGCGGCGATCAGTTTATTTCTATCGCGATACGACATGGCTGGAGTGGGACGCGGCAAATGTCAGTGTAGTGCCAGGTCCAATCCCGAACGACGCAAACGACCGCTTATACTTTACTGATTCAAGTTATCCTAAATACGGTACAGCTGCCTCTTTAGTTTCGGGAGGTACAGGCCCAAACCAATCATACCGTCTAGGGATTCCCGTGCCCCCTTCGGCACCATCAGTTAGTTTAAGTGGCACAGCAGACGCAGATGCTACACCAAACGATGTCAGTTATGTTTACACCTGGGTTAGCAATTTGGGCGAGGAGGGGGCACCCTCTGCGCCGAGCGCAATACTCACAATGACAGATGGTCAAACCGCTAGTATTGGTTCAATGAGTGTACCAAGCGGCAACTACTTATTTACGAACGGTCAAGCCGTAAAAAGGCTCTATCGATCAAACACTGGTAGCACCAACACCACTTTTCAATTTGTAAAAGATGTACTTTGGACTGCTGCTTCTACGACAGATAACAAAGACGCGGCGACTTTGGGCGAGGTATTACCGAGCAGCACTTGGATCGGGCCACCCGACGATAATAGTTCTTTGTACCCTGATGGCCCGTTGCTAGGTTTAATTCCCCTATCGCAAGGCGTTATGGCGGGCTTCACAGGCAAACGGTTTTGTCTTAGCGAACCCTTTCTCCCTCACGCATGGCCTATTTCGTATCGTATTACTACCGAAGAAGACATCGTCGCGATTGCTTCAACCGCTAACGGTGTGGCTGCGCTAACCGATGGTCAGCCTTATTTTATCACGGGCACCGAACCATCAGCCATGACCGCGATCCGTATAGACTTAGCGCAAGCCTGTGTTAACAGAGCTAGCGTAGTAGACATGGGTGACTACGTTTTGTATGCGGGACCAGATGGTTTATGTGCTATTGAGTCTGCGTCTGGTCAGGTAATTACAAGAGGCTTAGTATCTTCTAAGCAGTGGAATACGGATTATTACCCAGAATCTATAAAAGCTTTTCAGCACGAAGGTACTTATGTCGCGTTTTGGACAAGCGGAAGTAATCACGGGGGTTGGGTCTTTGATCCGCGTGGGGGTGAAAACGCTCTGGTTACCTTAACCGAAACTGCAGAAGTTCGCGGTGGGTACATGCACCCAAAGAGCGGTGAACTTTATACGATTGTTGCTAACAAGCTGAGAAAGTTTCGCGGCAGCAGTTCTAATAAAACACTAACGTTTAAGAGTAAGAAGTTTGTCACGCCGTCACCCGTGAGCATGGGGTGGGTGTCTGTTCACGCTAACACCTACCCCGTAGAAGTAAAGGTTTGGGGTGATGGCGTACTGGTTGCTCATTACATAATTAACGAGTCTGGATCAGCGTATACGTTAGCCACTACTGTGCCTAGCGGTATTAGTAACGGTACTATTCGCGAGCCGATCATGCGGATGCCTGCGGTCGTCGCGCAAGAATGGGAAGTGCAAGTCGAAGGTACGGATATAAATGAATTCTGTTTAGCTCAATCGATTGACGAAATCCGCGCTACATGAATCCGAAAGTAACCAAGATCCCAGGGTTTCCCAAGCCACCTGCTGGTGTTTCGCCAGCGCTAAGGATCTACCTAGAAGCCCTCGCTGAAGCGCTAGATATACGGCTTGGCCGTCGAGGTGACCCCGTAGACCGAGCTGTTACGTTAAGAGAGCTGATAAGTTCTGGTTTAGCAGTAGAGTTACGCGCCAATCCGTTTGACCCCAACAACCCGAGCGATAATCCTGGGTTTGTTGATCCAACGAAAGCCGTAGTAACTGATATTCCATTGCGGCCAACGGGGTTTTCTGTTGCAGGCGCGTACTCAATAATTAACATGGTTTGGGACTTTGCTAATTACTCTACCCACGCTCTCACAGAAATTTGGTCACATTCATCTGACAGCCTTGGTGATGCTACGTTTGCGGGGTCAAGTACTGGGCGCACTTATATGGACCCCGTTGGCAGCGGCGTAACTCGGTATTACTGGATAAGGCACGTTAATACAGCCGGGACATATGGGCCGTGGAATTCTACCACTGGTACGGTAGGCCAGACTGCAGTGGATGTAGACCACCTGCTTGATGTTTTGACTGACGCAATTACTTCTAGCGAGCTTGCTACTAATTTAGAGAGCCGTATCAATCTAATCGACGGCGCGGCTACTTTACAATATTCTGCTGCTTGGAGAGTCGCGCAAGAGGCTACAGCAAGAGCATCTGCTATTGCTGATGAGGCAACCGCAAGAGCAGCTGCTATTCTTGCTTTAGTCACTGGCATACCTATCTACGATTCTTCCAAGGATTATGTGGTTGGGCAGATCGTTCGCGCCGGAAACACCAACTCAAAACTATATATCGCTATCCAAGCGGTAGCTGCGAGCGCAAGTATTGCGTTAACTAATACGGCATACTGGAAAGTGTATGGCGATTACGATCTTTTGAAAACATCAACTGATGACTCAGAAGCCAACATAGTCGACCTAAATACTATTAGCGCAACTAGCGGTTCAGCTGCCGCACGGTCGTTACATGCTTTAACAGCTACCGTTAACGACTCCTCAACTGGTGTTGCAGCTACCGCTACAGCTTTAAGTACTTTATCCACAGAAGTTTACGCTAGTGGTGGTGTTTCGGCGTCGAGAATAGACGCTTTAACAGCTACCGTTAATAACACCGAAACTGGTGTTGCAGCTACCGCTACAGCTTTAAGTACTTTATCCACAGAAGTTTACGCTAGTGGTGGTGTTTCGGCGTCGAGAATAGACGCTTTAACAGCTACCGTTGATAACACCGAAACTGGTGTTGCAGCTACCGCTACAGCTTTAAGTACTTTATCCACAGAAGTTTACGCTAGTGGTGGTGTTTCGGCGTCGAGAATAGACGCTTTAACAGCTACCGTTGACAACACCTCAACTGGTGTTACAGCTACCTCTCAAGCTTTAAGCTATTTATCCGCAGAAGTTTACGGTAGTGGTGGTGCTTCGGCGTCGAGAATAGATGGTTTGGAATCAGTGATCCTTGTCAACGGCTCTCCTGTTGTCAGCGCTACAAACTTGAGCACGATGAAAACGTCAGTACTGAATACAAATGGCACAGCTCGTGCATCAGCTTCGCAGATCGATTTCCTCAATGCGAACTACACCAACCCAGAAACCGGCGTGACTAATAACGTCACATTGCAGCAGGCTCTGAATACTACTGCTTCAAACGTAAACGGTTTGCGCGGCGAGTACACTGTAAAGGTTGACGCTAACGGACATGTTGCAGGTTTTGGCCTTGCGAATACTTATGATAATGAAAGTGAGACAGCTACAAGTGAGTTTTTTGTAAACGCAGATAAGTTTGCGATTCTGCCATTTGCAGCATCAAGTGCAACAGCAGCGTGGGTTTCGGGTACTACCTATTCAGCTGGGGCAAAAGTTAAGCACCTCAATAAAATTCACCAGGCTAGAAGAACCAATAACAGTGTTACTCCAACTGCGGGTAACTCTTTAGACTGGGACAATCTGAGCATTTCCCCTTTTGCTGTGACCGCCGATGGCTCGACCATCAACGGCACATACGTCCCTGCTGGCGTCTACATTAACAGCGCCATGATCAAGCACGCATCAATAACAGCGGCTCAAATTGGTACTGTAAACGCAGATACAATTGAGACAGGCACACTTGACGTTGCTACTTTAATAACTGCTGACTCAATTGATGTGCGGAAGCTGGTCATAGGTGGATCAGTAATAGAATCAGAAGCGCGTTCATCTGACGGCATGCACTTCTTAAAGATTGGGGCAGCATCAATAACCACGGCGCTTATTGGTGACGCTCAAATCTCCACGCTTAAAGTAGCGGGGAACGCGATCACCGCTACGGGTTACGCGCAGAAACTGTTCACGTCCAGTGGCAACAGCCTCACACTTTCAATGCCAACTGCTGCAAACGTAACAGCGGGTCAGCCGTTTATTTTTAATATAACAGCGATTGTTAATAACACTTCCGCGAACAACGCCGTGCTTAGCCCCGCGCAAACTTACGATTTAAAAATAACGACTTACACTAACGGCCAAAGCGCGCAATCCAATACTTATTGGATTTACGCCTATGGCACTGATTGCTTTTCAATTCAAAGAACCAGTGGGGCAGCGGGTCACGCTGTTAGCTGCAAAGTCGAATGTTTTGTTCACGGCGGTACAACAGCGATTCCATCTTGCTTAATTCAGATGACTGCTCACACGGGGAAACGGTAATGGCGTGGATTTCTTATCTAGAGTCAGGTGAGATCACCGGGTTTTATGATTACACACCCGCTATATCTTTTGCAGAGATCAGTGAACTGTATACGGGCCAAGCGTTTCTGCAAGCTAGTGGCGATACAGATGCCGCGACTCAATACGTTTTAGAGGGGGAAGTAGTCGCGAGAGAGGCGCTCACAGCTACATGGAATTCAGAAACCGTGACTACTGATGGGTCGGAGATCGTTTTATCGGGGCTACCTGTTCCATGCACTGTCTACATAGACGGTGAAGCGGTGATAGTTGATGACGGTAGTTTGGAATTTTCGGCTGGTACAGCGGGGGAATATAACGTGCGTGTAAACGAAGCGGCGTACTTAGAAAAGGAGTGGACTATCGATGCCGTCTAAGTTCACAGCAAGTAAATCAGAAGCAGATTCGCAGCAAGCGGTAGCTAAACGAGATGAGATTTTGTCAAAGACACATGCTGAACTTGGTACGTGGATTGATGAAAACGTTGAGAACATGGACGACGTTCGAGCGTATTTAAAACGGCTATCTAGGATTGTAAGAGTCAATCACGAGGCACTAAAAAATGCACGTCGGTAAAGGTAAGCAGTGCTATCTCAATGAAGGTAGCAAGAAAAAGAAACCCGCTAAGAAGAAGCGGAAACCCAAAACGGGCCGTAGTTATTAGCAACGGTGGAAACTTCAATTAGCTTCGAGGCTTTGTTCCCCCTAGTGGTTGTATTCATCCCGCTAGTCGTCGTGCTAGCGAAGATGCACTCGGATATAGATGTGATAAAAGAGAAGCTAAAAGTTCTGTTCGAGCTTTGGAATAAAGATAAATAACTAGAGAGTCTTATGGCTACTAAAAGAAACTACACAGAAGAATATAAATATCACGGGACAGCTGCACAAAAGAAACGTCGGGCTGGGCGAAACAAAGCACGCCGCGATGCCCTTGCGAAAGGTAAAGTGAAGAAGGGTGATAAAAAGGACGTACACCACAAAGATGGTAACCCGCAGAACAATAAGAGTAGTAACACTTCTGTGGTGAGCCGAAAGAAGAATCGCGGGAGCTACAGGTTCGCGTGAACTGTTGGCGTTGTCAGAGTGAGTTGATCTGGGGCGGTGACCGTGAACTCGAAGTAGAACACTTTGAGGCTTTCATGGTCACGAGTCTGAGCTGCCCAAACTGCGACGCTTACGTTGAAGTCTACTACCCGAAAAATTAGGGCACAAAATAAAATGCTTGTTATCCCACAACAGTTTGAAGCCGGTGGGCGTATATGGGATATACAACGTGTAGATCCAGGAAAACTTTTTGACTCAGACGGACAACCAGCTCACGGGCTAACAGACTTTGACTCAGCGACTATACTGCTGGAGGAAAACGACAGTCCCCGGCTGATGGGCCAAGTATATTTGCATGAGCTAAGTCACGTAATGTTTTATGTTGTGGGCATCTACGATCACGAGGACGAAGAAACACACAGATTGGTAGATGCCCTCGGCTCAGCTTTGCTAAGCTATATGATGACAAAGAAAGATTAGGGTGTCACTGACACCCGCAGGAATGAGTTAACGAGAGAATTATAGAAGAAACAAGGGTTTACGAGCCTCGCAGTTTCTAAAGCAACTCAATGAAAAGCTACCGTAACCCATTGATAACAATATAAAAATGAACTTATGGCGTATCGAATCCCTCCCTCTCCGCCATACATTTAAGTTGTTGTTTCTTATATATTTTATGCTATCCTAAAGGTTCATGACACCCATATGACACCCATAGGATTTGGTATGCACGTAAGGAAACGCGGCGACGGTTGGCAAGCAATCGTAAAATCAACAACTCACCCCACTCGACAAAAAACTTTCAAAACTCAAGTAGCTGCTAAAGCATGGGCACGTCGCATAGAAACGAGCATGGACGACGGCTCGTATATCGATACACGAGCTTCGGGGTCCGTGTCTATTGACCAGTTAGTTGATGAAGCCATTGCGAATATCAACAAGTTTTCAGAAACAAGTGGTTCAGTTCAAGGACCAAAGCTGTCTCAGCTTCATCAACTTAAAGAATACTTCTACGGAGTGTCGATCCACGATATCGACTACGAGGACGTTCTTACTTTCGCAGCAGAGCGCCGCGCAACAGTTGCGGCAAGCACACTGCAAACACAGATGTATTATCTCAAGCAAGTCATCACTGAGTCCCGAATCAAAACAGCAAATACTTCTGTGGTAGATGCAATTAAATGGTTGACGAAGAAGAAGCTTATTGGCGGCAGCGTTCACAGAGTTCGTAGATTAGAACCTGGAGAGTACGAAGCGTTAGTTGCAGAAACTAGCGGGACAAGATTGAATAGCCGCCACTGGATTTATCATGTCATGGAAATCGCAGTTGAGTCAGGTATGCGACAAGGGGAAATTCACGCGCTTGAATGGGCAGACGTTGATTTCAAGAAACGAATTATTAGTTCGATGCGCAAAGATAAAGACTCTGAAGGTGGTAAAAAACTGCACCGAATACCTATGTTAAAGGGCGCGAGAGAGGCGCTCCTGCGCGCACAGGATGAACTCGGCGGGGATGGTAGGTTGTTTAAGATTGAGGTAGCAGCGAGTATTTCTGACAAGTTTGCAAAAATGCGTAAGCGTATAGGTATTTTTGATCTTCGATTCCACGACTTACGTCACGAAGCAATAAGCCGCATGTTCGAGCGCGGCATGAGAATCGAAAGAGTCCAAATGGTTAGCGGGCACAGCTCACTTGAGCAACTACAACGCTATACTAACCTTCGGCCAGAAGATGTCTCTGCTGAGTACTAAGCACTAATGGCGTTGTCCAAATAATGTGCGACTTGTGGAGTTGGGAAAAGATACTTCTTTCCAAGTTTGGCGTGGGGGATATCGAAGCGGCCTTGATAAATACTTTGGTACATAGACTCGCGTTTGATTTTTAGCAGCCCCGCTAACTCATCGATATCCATAAAGGGTCCGTACTTGGAGACTAACATTTCTTCCATGCTCATAATTCAGGTTCTCTTTCTCATCGAAGTGGCGTTATTTCTCATACGAACGTATGAGAAATAACATGCGATTAATGATCTTATATAGTTGGGAAAGAGACTTGGTCGAATCTCGGCTTTCACCGATTTGTCGCCTTGTGGAAGTATCAATCTACTAATATTAAGTATTGTACCATGTTGATTTAACTATGTATTTGATTAGTTACCTCTATTTCGGTTCGTTTGCAACCAAAACCGAACTAACCTTGTTTGGGGTCTGTCGTAATGATAAGGATCATGATCAGTAAAAAGAGATTGACACTACTGACCATAGCGCGTGTATTTTCTTTTTATCTGGGAGGTCATCAGGGGCGTAAAACGTTAACTTCTTTTTACCTTTTAAGCGGACTGCGAAAAACTTTGGGTGTTTTAAGTCTGATGGTTTACAGAGCCGCATGTAGCAATCCATCCCCGACCCACTAACGGGGAACATCTTACCCGCATAAAGCCCTTCGTCAGGAACTTTCACGAGTATTGACGATGCTAGCGACCTGTCTGAAAGCTTCTTGTTGATCGCTTTCGTCATGTCTCTAGAGCTGTATTTCACGTCTAAGTTTCGGACGGCAGGTAGATTCGGTTCGATATCCGGGTCAATTTCGCGTGGGTCAACATCTAAGAAATTAGCGAACTTGATGACTGCTGCAGGATTAAGATCAGTGATCTCGTTCAAGTAATGAGAGATCGCGCCTTGGCTCCAGCCTAGTTCTTTCGCAGCTGTTACCTGGGTGAACTGAATTTCTAGTTTCTTTGAGTCCCAGATGTTTCGTAGGTTTTTTACGATGGTAGATTTATGCTCATTTACCGCAAAATCATCAACATCTCGTGACGTTAATTTCATTAGGATTCCTTCCTAGCACAGTGACTGAATGTATAAAGGCTGCAACGTCCTTTCGAGACATGCCTTCGGTTTTCACGCGCATTCTACTAATATTAGTAGAAAAGTCACTAGGTATTATTATGGCAGTGTCATTCACACCAATTATTAGCACTGCTGTTGATGGACCGTTGATCCGCTCAAGCCACTGAGCTTGAAGCGGAGACAACGAGTGAGGTAAAGAGGTTGTATCTCGTTTCGGTAGTTCTTTCACGTACTTATACTCTACGAATAGTAGACCTTTTGGCCCAACATACATAGCGTCGGGTACTCCTCCCGTAAACGTGTCGTGGATTTTCCACTTGTATACGTCAGGATGAAGATACCGATGAATCGATTTTACGAAACTATGTTCATTCATAGAGGGTGATGCGTTAAGGACACGAGTGCATCAAGCTCGCTTCATAGGGAGTGGTAAATTCCCGGCCCAAGGTATTAGCTGTACTGTTCGTACATTGCTTCGGCAGCTTTGTAGTCACTCTCTTGCGCCCAGCCGACAAACGAGACTTCGCAATTCATGAACGCTTTGCCCATCTTGTTTTCAGTTGGAACACCAGACACTTTCCAAAGCGCGGCGAATCGATCACCACCCTTCATGCCAATCTGAGAGTTCCATGCTTTGGATACACGCAGCTTGGAGCTAGCGAAGTCCATGATTGACGGTGCGCGGTCAAGGTCACCTGTATTAGGATCTTTGAGCAACAACACATGAGAGTGAGTCTCAACGGCAGCGTATTCGCTAGGCTTGTCCTGCTCAGCAATGCGCTCATTAGCTTCGCCTTGTGTTGAAAATGCGCCACCGTAACCGCCACCTGCTTCGATGTCGCGCCATACGACATACTCAGTTTTGAAGGTGAGGCTCAGTGCGTAGATGTCGTTACCGTAGTTTTCTCCAGTAACAGTGTTAATAAAGTTTCCTGGCTCACATCCTTCGACGTGGCTAGCGTGGTGCTTGTCTACTTCGTTGGACATCTTCTGCAAGAGCTTGATGCGTGGGATTTGTAACGCACTGCCGACGTTCTCGTTACCACGACCTACGCCTTCTACAGCTTTGAGGTGAGCGGGTAGAGTGTCAGTGGACGACACAAGGTTGGTTGATACTGCTGTTGCTGTTGCTGCTTTGCTCATAGTTTCTTTCTCTTCTTGGTTAGTTTTGGTTTTTTAAAGGTTTCTGAAATTAATGCGTCGAACTTCACGAGGCTGCAGACCGGGAATGTCTTCACCAAGTTTCAGTAATTCTTTGTAGGCTGTTGACGACACTCGTCGTTGCAACAAGCTAAAGTCTTCAGTGGAAGTGATATGGGCGTATAGAGCATCCCAATCCACCACATCTGGTACGGTACTTGTGTTGATTGACACGCTGGCTTTTTCGTTAGCGGTGCGTGCTAGACCCTGCTCATCTAACTTCGTTATGAGCTGGTAGTCCAAATCGTCTTTCTTTACCTGTAAGTTTTTGAGATCACTGTTAAGTGCATCCATTGAAGTCTTAACTTCTGATCGTTCTTCGATTAACTCATTGATGTTCATGCTTACTCCTTCAAGCTGCTTGTTTAAGTTTGTTAAGGATTCCGAGTAGTTCGTCCATGCGTTCTACTTTCCCTGCTAATTTTTGATACACGTCTGGTTCCCACGTATCGCGTGCTGCAATCTGGATGATTTCAGTTTTCTCAGTCTGTCCGACGCGGTAGATGCGCCGATTGAACTGCTGATAATGCTCAGCGTTATAGGTTGGTGATGCCCATATGACTGTCTTAGCTTTTGTCATAGTGAGTCCATGACCAGCTGACTGAGGGTGACAGAACACAACCTGCAGCTGTCCAGCCTGAAGACGATCAACAACTTCTTTGCGTTTGTTGGCGGGCGTGTCACCGGAAATTGTTGCGTGCTTAATCTTTAGCTTGTCTGCAATCTCGACCATGCAGCGTTGTTCGTGCTTCCAGTTGAATGCAACAAGTGACTGCTTACGTTCTTGTACCAGCTGCATCACTAAGTCATAGCGTTCGGTATGAATGTTTTGCGTCACACCGTGCTCGTCATACACTGCTCCGGTACATAGCTGGAGTAATTTCTTAACTTTAGCCCCGGCATGAATTGCGTTGATCGTGGCTTGGCCCGTGTATAACACTGAGTCCTCACTCAATGTTCGGTACTGCTTCATGATCTTCTTAGGCAATGTGACGTGCATCGTTTGAAAGCTCTGTTCAGGCATGTCGATACATTCTTCGAGCATGAATCGGATGTTGATATCGCTTAACGCTGCTGCAACAGTTTCTTCTGCGCTGTCTTTCTGAACCCACTCGTTGGCAAATCCGTTGAATCGTGGGGTACAGACAGCGCCTCTGAAACTGTAGAACCTGCGGCCAAGGCGTTCACCTTCGTCAACGATAAGCGTTGGATGCCATAGGTCGAGAATGCCGTTGCTGTTCGGCGTACCAGACATTGCTATGCGGTACGTGAATTTATCTGAGATGCTTAGCATTGCTCTACTGCGGTCGCTGTCTTTGTTCTTGAACGCTGTGAACTCGTCGATGACTAGCGTGTCAAAGTCTTCAAGTATCTCTGGGTGCTTGGCGACCCACTTGACTGCGTCGTGATTCGTGATGACAACTTGTGCGCCACTGGTGAATGCTTTTTCACGATTCTTGGCATAGGCAACTGCGTAGGAAAGCTCCGGTGTAAACTTCTCGATGTCGTCGGACCATGATGCTTCCAAGATGGACAGCGGTGCGAGAACCAAGGTCCGCGATTCACGGTCCTTGATCGCGTCTAGTACTGAACGAGTTTTGCCGGTGCCTGGATCGGATGTAACGAGGCAGCGCGGGGTGTTCTTGATGTAGTCAGTAGTGACTACTTGGTGGTCAAAAGCCTTTAACATTTGCATCACTCTTGATGGTTAATAATAATACCCTAGCTATTATCTACACTCAAGCGGCAAGTGCGTCAATTATGAAGGGGCTGTTAGATTTCTTTGCTTCGTTACCTTTAAGTTTCAAGCCAACAACCTTGTTGCGAGCTTTTAAGTTAATTAAATCTGACTTGTCTCCGTTGATAACTTCGCGGCCAAGGAACTCTTTTGGCATACCATTTCTAAAAACTACTGCAATGGGTACGTCAGTCTGCAGTGCGATCTCTACTTGCTTTTGATACCTGGGCGCACCGCTGTAGCTGAACATAAGGTCGTAGTTATCTGGCGTGTTCCCGATACGTGCTGCACGCTTCGTGTAGTCGTACCAGAATATTTCGGGGAACTCTTGAGGGATACCCAGCTGTTCCCATGCAACATCTGAAAACACATTGGATCGAACCACAGCTTGTTTACCGTGTTTCTTAGCGAGCTTTATAAGGTTAGTTAGCTCTCGTCTGTATCGGATAAGAAACCCTTCTCGGTCTTCGAGGAACCAGTCTGTCTTGCGTTGACGAGCTTCGTTTATAGATTTGTACACAGCAGCAAGGCCAGAAACTTTAATGCAAGGGTCAAAGCACTCAGCGGTTTTTGATGATGGGCATAGTTCTGGGGTCGGCATCATGGATAGACCAGCTAACAGTATCTCTTGGCCTTTTGAAGTCTTAACTAGCTTGGTGTTGCCGTCTCTTCCGAGTAGTTTCTTTGGGCGCGCTTTTCTTAGTGGGATTAGGTTCGCGGCTGAGTATGTCATCAAGGATCTCCTGTCTGATGTCTGCTGATATTTTTCTATCGAGTTTTACTTTGAGAAAGATTTCGCCTTTTTTGAGGCGGTGAGTTGACCAGAGCACGGCATCTACTGGGTCAGTAGCTAGCCTGTATTCGATGAACTCGTCTTGCCGTCTATAGAGCATCTTCATGCGCTACTCCTGTTGATTGTAAATAAGGGCTTTGCACCCTTTTGGTGTCGGTTATTTTTGATTTAGCGCAGATAGACACACTAGAAAAAGACTGCGGCTGCATTTAGTGATTAGGAATCATGGGCGTACTCCAATCCAGCGGAAGGATCGGTACGGGAACTTAGCTACTCTGACGACGGTTAATTCTTCGCGGTTCATGGTTCGCTTCATGACGAAGAGCGTGATCGAGACAATTAACCCACCAACCATTGCTGCTAACATGCCACTGTACGTGCCAGCGAAGGCGTAGATTAATAACGCTGTTACAGCTATATCGATAGGTATGTCGTAGGTGATGACACGTCGTATGCCGAATTTAAAGATCAGGAACAATAGTCCTGCTGCTGAAATTAGACCTGCATAAATCATATGTAATTCCTATTATTGCGGCGATGAGAAGTAGAGCGTCAAGAAGGTTTAGTGCCGTTAGTATGTTGAGAATCATTAGTAATCCTGTGGTAGAAATACCCGACTGCGCACACGGCTGCAAAGAACGCAGCTGCGTAGAAAGCTATTGCTAGCGCTTGGGCGAGTATTGTTAAAAAAAGAACGGCACCAAGAACAACGCCTATACATAGGAGCGCCTTGGTGCCAAGGGTTTTTATTAGTTTCATTGGGATCTCCTGTTCATGTTTCATGAGGACAATTTGAATTCCTGTCGGGAATGGGAATCCCTGCTACATGTTGTCGGCAAAGTTTCTTTAGAAGGACGTGCTGTTGGTGTTAGGTAACACCCCAGTGACATTCGGGTTCGTCACCTTTCTTGAAGTGGCACCAGCGACAGCTATTACTGTTTGGCGTCGGCGCGAACTCAGTCTCTGTAGTCATCTTGATTGCGCGGCGATGAAAGCCAGGAGCAAACTGCATAGCTTGCTCGCGCGTGTATTGCTTCTTCGTTGTTTCAGCGTGATCGAGATACCAGAGTTCCGTCTGAACGTACTGAAGATGTGGGTATCTGAAGAAGGTGCCGATTGCATATAGCAGACCTTGCTGGCCGTGAGCCAACTCGTTGCCCCACTTCTTACCAGTCTTGTAGTCGATGACTCGTGCTGATGTTTCATCTTCTCGAACGAGCGAGTCTAACTTGATACGCGCCCAGGTTTCTTTTTGCATCCAGCCAACTTTTGCCCAATCGAGATCAAAACCCCATTCGCCTTCTAGCTCGACTTT
>Ga0302134_10000546_pt1 | contig 16576 bp, 14 predicted proteins | sample CB9_SCM_MG_FD_203123 | JGI IMG/M metagenome (GOLD analysis project Ga0302134, IMG submission 203123) | Marine microbial communities from Western Arctic Ocean, Canada - CB9_SCM | ecosystem: Environmental > Aquatic > Marine > Oceanic | place: Canada: Western Arctic Ocean | collected 2017-09-19
CTGTGGGTGCTGCTAATGTATTCCAAAAAATCCGCCAGAAACGATCCGAAGCGATCGCACAGGGGGTGGAATTGCTGGATTTGTCGATTGGCGAACCCAAAGGTCTCGCGTTGTTGAGCGCGCGGGAAACGGCGCGCGACGCCATCATGAGTAATGATGAACCTATGCACGCTTATCAATATAATGATAGCCCCGCTGTGCCGGGGTTTTCCCAACGCTTTGTTGCCGCCCATTTGATGGGGGACTTGGGGAACGCCGATGTCGATTACGTGCCGATTTCGGGGATAAAACCAATCCTTGGGTTGCTGCCGCTGGCCTGCGGTTGCGCAACCGACATCGTCACCGTGGCGACGATGACCAATCCTGGATACCCAATCCCTGCGAATTGGTGTGATTTGTTCCCCAATGCGGACCATTACGCGTTGCCGTTGAATACCACGAACAAGTTTCGGTTTGATGTTGGTGATATAAAATTTGGCACGGATTTGATTATGACGAATTATCCGCATAATCCGTCGGGCCAAGTGGCGACAGCAGAGTGGTTCGCCGCGCTATGTCGATATTGCAACGACAACAATATTCGTCTGTTTAATGACGCGGCGTATTGTTCGCTGAGCCATACAAAGGACAGTGCAAATTTATCTGATGTCGCTATGGATTATCCGAATTTATCCTGGGCGGAAGGGTTTACCGCTGCGAAACTGATCGGTAATGGGACAGGGTGGCATGTCGGCGCCATGGTGGGGTCAAAAGACTTCATCGGCGATATCAAGGAAATTAAAGGAAAGGCCGACGCCGGATTCGTAGCGCCAATGGCTGCAGGTGCTTTGGCATCTCTGGAGAACGATCAGGAAGGCATTGCGCAATATCGCGCGATGTATCGTGAACGGCTGGACCTGTTAGGCGATTTATTGACCGATTGCGGTATGCGGCTCGCCATCAAACCCGTGGCGGGATTTTACACCCTGTGGGAAACCCCGACCCAAGCATTTGGCGAAGCGGTAGAAAACTCTGAGGCGTTTAATCTCATGATGATAGACAAGGTAGGTGTCGTCGGTGTGAATTTTTCCACCTATCTACGATACGCGGTCTGCGCCGATGTCGCATCTATGGAAGATGATTTGCGCCGGGCGTTTGAGATAGCGGATGTGCATTACGATTAAACAATTTTCAAGGTAACCGGCACCATACGCTTAAACCCGGCTTCGATGGTAGACCCGGCCCCTGGATAAATCGTTTTGACGACGCTGCCGAGCGTTACGATATGCCCCGTGCACAACACTCTGCCTCGTGTGGAGAGGTGGATTGGCCAGCCAGGTGAGCGCGGCTAGGGGATGGAGCAGAATGGCGTCGCCTGCGCCCCGTATTTCGGTATCCGCATCGTTGATCCCTAACCCGCCGACAAGCGTGGTTAAATCAAAAAAAAATTAGTCATTGTGCAGCGCCAATCACGCATCCCACGGTAAAGAAATCATCAGCGACGAGGCTTGGAGTGTTGACGATAGTAAAATCGTGGAACTGACGGTCAACGATCTCCACCAACGTTATGACGGCGCCGACGTATTGAGAGATATTTACGGGCGTATGTTCGACTTCGTACTACAGGCGAAGCTGAAAACAATCAACCGACCTTGACGAAGCGTGGTTTTCAAACGCCGTTGCTTGGTCCAGTGTTCCGGCTCGGGAGTGGGGGATGCCCTAATCTTCCTGCATGACCGCTGTGGTGGAGCCGATCTTCCACCCGGTTTACGCTCCCAATCCTTGTGAGGCCAACCGCAGACGCGAGGCATTCCGGATATCATAGGCGTCATCTAGCGTTTTGGGATTACACGTTGCCGGCAAATCACCCAAGGGCAACGTTTGACTGTTTATGCGCGTGTGGAGGTTGGTCAAAATTTTCCGCAGCGTTGTTGATGGCACCTGGCGTCATAGTGATCCTCTCCCTTTAATGTAGTTTTACACCGAAGCGTTCAATTGCAAAAGGTCCTGTCTTGATCGGTCAGGCCGGTGCTCATAGGTTGGTGCGAACGGCGGGTTGAGGGGATCAATTTAATGTCGAATGAATTTAGGGGCTATGTGCGGCCCAGCGGGCGTGTTGGCGTCCGGAACCATCTTTTAATTTTATCAGTCACGGGGTTAACCGGTCCCACGGCGCGGCGCATTTCTGCCTGTCTGCCAGGGTCGGTGGTGATAGACTTTCCCTATGATGGTGGCTTACTGGGTGAAGACCGCGCAGCGCAGGACCGCGCGCTCGCCGGTCTTGGGTCCAACCCAAATGCGGGTGCGGTGTTGCTGATTGGCGCCAACACTGTTCGGGTTGGGAAGTTTACTGAACTATTTTCAGTGGCGGGCACTCCCGTGACGGCGATAACTTTGGATGAATGTGGGCATGACGCGGTGACGTTGACCGAACGTGGGATCCGTGCCGGCGCGCTTTTGTCCAAGGTGATATCCGGTCTGCGCCGCGAACCCGTTTCATTACTCAATCTAACGCTTGGGCTGGAATGTGGTCGGTCTGATCCCAGTTCCGGGTTGGTCTCGAATCCGTTGTTGGGCTTAATCGCTGACAGGGTCGTCGATTCCGGTGGGGTGGCGATGATAGGCGAAAGCGTTGAATGGATGGGCGCGGAACATTTATTGGCGGCGCGCGCGGCGACGCCAGACGTGGCGCAAAAAATCCAAGCGGCGGTTGATGGGCGCGAGGGCCTGGCGGTGGCGGGTGGCATAGATTTGACCGGCAACAATCCAGGACCGTCGAATATCGCGGGCGGGCTTTCGACCATAGAAGAAAAATCCCTTGGTAATATAGCCAAAAGCGGCAGCCGACCCATTCAAAGTGTCGTGGCTTGGGCGGAAGCGCCCGCGGGACCAGGGTTTCACCTGATGGACGCCTGCTCCTATGCACCGGAATCACTTACCGGGTTTTCGGGCGCTGGCGCGCAATTGTTGCTGTTCACCACCGGTGTCGGCAACAGCTATGTGAACGCGTCCGCGCCCACGATCAAAGTCGGCGCCAACCCGGAAACCAGTGAGCGCCTGAACGAACAACTGGACTACGCATGTCCAGCAGTATTCAGCGGCGACATGGCACTGGAACAAGCTGCGGAAGAATTATTTGTGGTGTTGGTTGATGTGGCGTCGGGAACCCGGACCTGGGGTGAAATTTTGGGGGAGGGCGGTGAATCGTTTTCGCGTATGGGGGCGTCGATATGAGCACCAGAGATAACAGAAAATGGGATGCGGTCGTGCTGAATCCCTTGGATCAAGTCGCGACCGCGTTGGGTAATTTATCGGCGGGCCAAAGCGTCCGCGTACGCTCAGGCGAGGTGGTTGAGGTTATCGTTTTGGCTGAGGATATTCCGCTCTGTCACAAATTCGCCGTCCGCGTGGTCGCCCAAGGTGGCGTGATCCACAAATATGGCGAGGCGATTGGCGAGGCGTCGATCGATATCGCAATCGGCTGCCACGTCCATGTTCACAATTTAAAAAGCCTCAGAGCTCAACGAAATTAGCCCTCTATAATTAGAGCTACCCCGTGACCTCACCTTCGGCCTTCAGCATGCGTACGGTTTGGCGCACGGCCTCGGCGGTTTTGTCGACATCATTTTCCGTGTGCACGGCGGACACTACGCCGCCGGGTTTGGCCGACATATCGACGCCATTGGTCATGATGCCGAGCCGTAGCCGTGTGACCAAATCGCCGGGGCTCGCACGTTTCAATACCTCGCTGGGTTGCGCGTAGGGGTCGAAGGTAGACGGTGTGATATCGTCGTTCCCCGGATTCGTGAACAAGAAGAATCCAGAATGGTCGCCATAACAAGCCCACGGCACTTGTTCTTCCTCGAAAACCTCGTTCAACCGGGTCCGAATGTTGGCAGCGGTGGCGCTTGCTTTAGTGCAGACGTCGCCCTTGGCTATCAATTCCAGCGCGGCGATTCCGGCGGCTGCGGACATTGGGTTGGCGTTGAAGGTGCCTTGGTGGCCAATTTTCTCAAAACCTTTTTCAGCGGCTTTTTCGAAATCCAGCAATTCAAATATATCTGCGCGACCGGTTACGGCACCGCCGGGTAACCCGCCTGAAAGAATTTTAGCCAGACTGCACATGTCCGGCGTAATGCCGTAATGCTGTTGCGCGCCGCCGGGGGTGACCCGGAACCCGGTCACAACTTCGTCAAAAATTAGGATAACGCCGTGTTCCGTGGCGATCTTGCGTAACTCGGCGATAAATTCGCGCGTCACCGGCGCCTGCCCAAAGGACGCGCCCGTGGGTTCTATGATGACGGCGGCGATGTCGTTATGGGCTTCAAAAATACGGCGCGTGGCCTCGATATCGTCCGGCGGTGCCAACAAGACGTTCTCCGCAATGCCGTCGATGATGCCCGGCGTGGCTGTTCCGTCGAAATGGCTGGTGACACCAAAGGCGACATGGTCCTGCCAGCCATGGAAGTGACCCTTGAAACGCACCAGCTTAGATTTTCCGGTAAAGGCGCGCGCCAACCTCAGTGCCATCAAATTGGCCTCGGTCCCGGACGAGGTAAACCTTACCCGTTCCGCACACGGCACCAGTTGCTTTACCAATTCGCCCCAGCGGACCTCTAATTCATGACAGGCGCCGAAATGCGTGCCCTTGTCCAATTGCGCATGAACCGCTTCCATCACCGTGGGGTGGTTGTGGCCCAGGATCAAGGCACCGTGACCACCAAAATAATCGACATAATCATTGCCGTCGATATCCCATTTATGGGAACCCTGGGCGTGATCCACATAGATGGGGTAGGGGGCTAAGTGACGAGAATCATGGACAATACCGCTTGGAAAAATTTCTCGCGCCTTCGTCGCACGGACGCCGGAAGACGGCGTGTGTTGGCGATAAGCGGCTACAATCTTGGAATTGGTCAAAGCGCCGTCGGGCATGGTTCGATCCTGACAAGTGGGTTGAAGGTTGAAGGTAGTTTACGCCCTGGCGGCGTGAGTTTCCAGAGTGGATGGTGAGGATGTATTTCCACCCCTTGAGCCCAAACCCCGCGCGCCCTATATACAGCGTCTCAATTTACTTACTTCAACCCCACGGATTCCTATGCCTGCCGCACCTGACGGCGCCGCGACCCGGCGCACTTTTGCCATTATCGCCCATCCGGACGCTGGTAAGACAACGTTGACGGAAAAGCTGTTGCTGTTTGGCGGCGCGATTCAGATGGCGGGTGCAGTCAAGGCGCGCGGTGATCGACGTCGGGCACATTCGGATTGGATGAAGGTGGAGCGCGAGCGTGGCATTTCGGTCACTTCATCGGTGATGACCTTTCAATACGATAATCTGATGTTCAATTTACTGGACACGCCGGGCCACGAAGATTTCAGCGAGGACACCTATCGCACGCTGACGGCAGTGGATTCCGCCATCATGGTGCTTGACGCCGCCAAGGGTATTGAAGCTCAGACGCGAAAATTGTTCGAAGTTTGCCGTCTGCGCGACGTGCCCATTGTCACCTTTATAAACAAAATGGACCGGGAGGCCCGCGACCCATTTGATCTCATGGACGAGGTTGAACAAGCCCTGCAGCTTGATGTGACGCCGGGAAGTTGGCCTATTGGCATGGGGCGAAATTTCAAGGGTTGCTACGATCTGTTCCAGGACAAGCTGGTGATGATCGACAAGACCAAGAATGACCGCCCGGACGACGGCGTGACGTGCAATGGTCTCGATGATCCGCAATTGGACGACGCTTTGCCAGCAGATTCGGTACAAACCTTGCGAGACGAAGTGGAGATGGCGCGCGGGTTGTGCCCGGAATTCGATATGGACGCGTATCGTGAAGGCAACATGACACCGGTCTTTTTTGGCAGCGCGATCAATAATTTCGGCGTACATGAATTGTTAGATGGGCTGGCAAAAATCGCACCGCCACCACGCCCGCAACCCACCGTTGGGCGTTTGGTTGAACCGACGGAAAAGCCGGTCAGCGGGTTTGTGTTTAAAATTCAGGCGAATATGGATCCGAACCACCGGGATCGGGTCGCCTTTGTGCGGCTGTGTTCGGGACATTTCAAGCGCGGCATGAAGTTGCAACATGTGCGCAGTGGCAAATCAATCAATATGCATAATCCGCTGCTGTTCTTGGCGCAGGACCGGGAATTGGCGGAGGAAGCCTGGGCAGGCGACATTATTGGCGTGCCCAACCACGGCAATCTACGTATTGGTGACGCATTGACGGAAGGCGAGGCGCTACGCTTTACCGGGGTGCCCAGCTTTGCGCCGGAATTATTGCAGCGCGTGCGCCCGGAAGACCCCATGCGCATGAAACATCTGGAGCGTGCGTTGCGACAATTGGCGGAAGAAGGCGCGGCGCAGACGTTCAAGCGGCGGCTGGGCTCGGACTGGATCGTTGGTGTGGTGGGGTCGTTGCAATTTGAAGTGATGGCGGACCGTATACGCACCGAATACGACGTGCCGGTGCGATTTGAATCTGCAGAGCTTTATACCGCGCGCTGGATTGAAGCCGACGATGTGCGGGATTTAAAAAAATTCTCCGACAACAATCAGAGCAGCCTGGCTGAAGATCACGATGGCGCGCCGGTGTTTCTGGCCCGCAACGCCTGGGCTTTGGGAAGGGCGGAAGAAGATTGGCCGAATATCCGATTCGTGAAAACGAAGGAACAGTCAGCTTAATTTTTGCGTGTCGGGATCATAAACCACACGATTGCGATGAATTGCAGCGCCAGGAATGTTCCAAACGAGGCGCGATAGGCGTCTGGATGATAGCCGCCATCTGGGCCGGTGGGCCATAAATCGATGATCTCGCCCATGCCGTATTGCGTGATGAACACCCAGCCGAAAGTGAGTAGATTAACGGCGGTATTTGCCCGCCCCGTATGCGTTAACGGGAAATGTTCGCTTAGTTGTGGGTAGACCAGGATCCCGACATTCATGGTCAGTCCGAACAGCACCCAAACCGAAAATCCTTGTGGGTCGATTTCGAATATGACGGCCAGTTGGGCCACTAAGAATAAAGCGATTCCCCAGACTGTGATCGATTTCAAGCTGACGTTGCGGCGCGTTAGATAATCTGCGATCACGCCCGTGCCGATGAATCCAACCGTCATGATAAACGCTAAAAACAAGAGGTTGGACGCCACGCCGTTGCGGTCAAAGCCGCCAATGTCCTTAAACCAAGGTCCGACCCACAGCGATTGGATCGCCATATTGGCCGCTAATGTCGTCATCGCCAGCGGCACCAGCTTCCAAAATAGCGCATTGCTGAAGATGCTGCCGACACCCCGTATTTGATCCTTTAAACTGGCGGGGGAACCTAGGCCTTTGCGTTCCGGGACGACCAAGAAGATGATGAGGGAGACAGCCACGGTGGTGCCTGACAGTATGACGAATACATGGCGCCAATCGGTCACCGTCAACGCCAATTCCATGGGTGCCGTAGCGGCCATCGCTCCCAATCCGCCCATGGCCATGAAGCATCCGTTCACTAAGGGCCACCGATTCTGCGGATACCACATCGTGATTGCCTTCAAAGACGCCATTAATCCGCCTGCGACGCCGAGGCCAATCAGCGCCCGGCCGATGATCAAGGTGATTTGGGTTTCGCCCATAGAAAATAGGAAGGCGCCTAGGGCGGCGCCTAATAACAATGTCGATTGCACGCGCCGGGGCCCAAACCTGTCGAGTAAAATTCCGAGCGGGATTTGAATAGCGGCAAATGCCAAGAAATAGGCCGACGTCAGAAACCCTAAATCGCCTGCAGTCAAACCGATTTCGGAAATCAGCTGCGGCGCTATAATCGCATTTACAGAGCGGTAGAAATAGGACAGGAAATACCCGCCTGCGAAGGGCAGGAAAACGGTAAGCGTGATGAGCGTCAATCCATGTTCAGGCCCGATATCTCTGAACTTTGTACTGGTCATGCTGTGTTTGTTGTCTTCTAGACTTGCAATGCCATGCCATCACGTCCGGGGTCGGCGGCGCCGGTCCAAACACCGTCATCAATTTTGATCGCGTGGACTCCGGCGAAGACATAGGACAGGTGTGATCGCGCAATGGGGTAGCCCATTGTTTCCACCTCATTAGTGGTGAAATGGGGAATTCGGTTTGAAACGTCAATCGTGTTGCTGTTTGCGGTAAATCGGGGCGCGGCGATGGCATCCGTAACGGTCATGCCGAAGTCCAGCACATTCAAAATTCCTTGCAGCACGGCCATGGTGATATAGGTGCCGCCGGGCGCGCCTATCACCAGGTGCGGATCGTCACCCTTGAATACAATGGTAGGGCACATGGCGGTGAAGCGTCCCTTGCCTGGCGCGATAGAGGCGGCGCGACCGGGGCGTGGGTCGAACACGTTCATGCATCCGTTATACATAAACCCCAACCCGTCGGTGATGACGCCGGACGGCATGCCGAGCGAATGCGTCATGGAGGCGCAATTACCTTCGGCGTCGATGACGCAGACATGGGTGGTGTCCTTCGATTCTTCGGGGGCACCGATGCGTTCCACATGCGCTTTGTCGCCTCGCTTGATCCCGTCGGCTAGTTTGGCCGCATAGGTCTTATCCAGGAGCTCGTCGAGCGGTACATCGACGAATTGCGGGTCACCGACGCGCGCATCCTTGTCGATGGTGGCCAGTTTCATGGCCTCGGCCACGGTGCGGATGTAATCCGGTGAGTTGTGACCCATGGCAGCCAGGTCGAAGTTCTCCAGGATGTTCAGCATTTCCAGCAACATGACGCCGCCGCCTGGTGGGTTGTTGCTGGCGACCTTCATGCCGCGATAGTCGGTCCACAGCGGTTCGTTGCGATGAGTGCGGTATCCCGCGAAGTCCTCCATGGTCAACAGACCGCCGTGGCTTTCCATATCGGCGGCCATTTCCTCGGCTATTTCGCCGCTGTAAAATAAATCGGCGCCACCTTTCGCGATGCGGCGCAGCGTCTGCGCCATGTCCGGGTTCTTGATTCGATCGCCGACGTTGGCGATCTCATCGCCGTCGTTGAAATAGATTTTTCGTCCGGATGGGGATTGTCTGATCTTTTCGCCCGTCGGCATACGCCCTTTATCGTCGTTAACCCAAAAATCATAAACATGCGGCCGCACGATAAAGCCCGCTTCGGCATGGTCGATGGCGGGTTGGCAAATATCCGCCCAATCCATCGATCCATATTCGGTGATGGCCTCGTAATAACCTTTCAAATTTCCGGGAACCATGATGGCTTGGTAGCCCACTTCGTTAACCCGATCTTTTAGAAAAAAACCAAATCCGTCGCGCGCCTCGCCAACAATCAAATCCGTCCACATGTTCTCTCTCGCCGCTGCGGGCGCGCGGGTATGAAAATCTATATAGCCATGAAAATTGCGCTTGGGCATGTAAAGCTGCAAACAGCCAAATCCAGCGATCCCGCACATTTGCGGGTCCACAACAGTTTGCACCAGCGCGCAAGTGATGGCGGCATCCACCGCATTTCCGCCCTGTTTCAACGCAATCGCGCCCGCTTCAACCGCTTCCGGTTGCGGTGCCGTAATCATACCCTTGGCCATAAAATTCCTCGTACAAAAGAAGAGGGCATCATTATGGGCTTGAGGATGGGAAGAGGCAATTGGGAAGGCGCTTGCTGCAGCTAAGATTGCTGCCATCCTCAATAAACTCACGTTCGGAGTTCAACATTTGGCGTGGATATTCCTCATCATTGTCGCAATTGTAGCGTTGTTCGGCGTGGTGCAGGTGCCGAAAAGGACGCTAGTTGATTTGGAAATGGTGCTGGCGTTGAACGGGTTGCCGGCCATAAAGGGTCGCGTCAGCCCGTCCGGATGGCCACAAATGGATAACCTTGATTGGTGCTATCAGGATTGCGTCATTACCGGGCTCGCGCCTTTCATCGTCGTCACCAACAATTTTTTAGACTGCGACCGCGCCATTCGGCACAAGCTGATGCTGGAAACCGCCGGGGCGGTCTTAGTCAAATGGAAGCGTAACCGGGTTCGCTTTGTGAAGGCTGAACGCATCCCGATTCCGTGTGACGCCGATGAAAATCGCCTGGAAGACTACATCGATAGCTGGTAGCCGAAACTATACCGCGTTGGCACCCCGAATGCCGTCGATCTCCGCGGCAGAATACCCTAGTTCGGATAAAATTTCGTCGGTGTGTTCGCTCAATTTTGGGGCTCGCTTTCGAATGCTGCCGGGCGTGCCGGAAAGTCGCATGGGCGTATCGGCCAACGGAACGGGCTTGTTAGCGCCCGGGAAATCCACCGCCGTCAGAAATTTTTCTGCCGCGATATGTTCACATTCCAACGCCTGTTGCGGGGTATAGATCGGCGCGCCGGGGACACGAGCGGCTTCCAACGCTGTTAGCGCTTCGTGGTTGGTGAGATTGCTGGCCCATTTCTGTGTGCGTTCGCTGATCTCGGGGGAATGTTCCGCGCGCGTTTCATCGGTTTCGAAACGTGGGTCGGTCAACCAGGGGTCTTCTTCCCCCATCAAGCTGACCCAGCGTCGGTACATGCCCTGGCCCAGAACGATGATATAAATCCAGCCGTCTTTGGTTTTAAAGACGTCCGCGGGCGCGCTGACCTGGCCGCGGTTGCCGGTTCCAACGCGATTGACGTTGTGCACGGCCTGTTCGATCAACGCTGGAGAGGCGGTGGTCAAGGCGGTGTGGAGCAGGGAAGTCTGCACCCGCTGGCCCTTGCCCGTCGCGCGATGCGACATGATTGCCGCCAACGTGCCCAGTGCGGAGAGGGTAGCGGTGTTGAAATCAACCCAGGACGCGGCGGAGCGCATGGGTTCTTCATATCCGGTAAGATGCATCAGCCCGGACATGCCTTGGGCGACTGGATCGAAACCAATTTTTTCGGAAAAGGGCCCTTGAGTACCAAAAGCCGTGGTTGTGGTCAGGATGATATCGGATTTTATTGCCGTCAGGCTCTCGTAATCCAGTCCCAGCGAAACCAACGCTTTTTCCGGCAGGTTGGCGACCACGACATCCGCTCTCTCCACCATGCGACGAAGAATTTCCTTACCTTCCGGCGAAGTTGGATTCAGCGTCATGCCGCGCTTATTGCGGTTCATTTGCTGATACATCGCGCCGTCACCTTCATCCGTGATGGGCACGACGAAACGGTCTTCGCCGCCGCCAATTTTATCGACCCGTATGACTTCGGCACCGAGATCGGCCAACAGGCCTGCGCACCAGGGCCCGGCGATGTACCGCCCAAAATCAAGAATACGCACGCCTTCAAGAACGCCTGCCATGGAGTTTCTCCTGCTAATGTTTTGCCCAGCGGATATTATTGTCGAGTTTAAATTTTGACGAAAACCGTACCGTTGTCCACTTTGACTTCGTAGATTTTCAGACCTTCGGTGACGGGTGCACACAGGGCCCGACCATTTTTCACGTTAAACCGGCCTTCATGCAAGGGACATTCGACTTCGCCGCCTTCTTGAAACCCTGCCGAGAGCGATGCATAGGCGTGGGTGCAAATGTCGTGAGTTGCGAATATTTCGCCATCGACATGGAACAGCGCGATGTCTTCGGTTCCGCACGTTACTTTGATGGGTTCGTCTGGTTTGATGTCGTCGGCCTTCGCCACTTCTTGCCAGTTTCCGTCTGTCATGTTTCTTTCTCCTTGATTGATTTTGAATAGGTTTTTGTTTTCCGAAATAGGGAATATAAAGCGTCGCCACATAATTCCCAGTTTCTTATCCAACAAGCGAAGTTATGCGCATGGTCTTTGGCGAATATGACGTGGCAACCTTAACCATCATCGCGGTGGCGTTCCTCTTGGGCGGTTTCTCAAAAGGCGGGGTTGGATTTGGCCTGCCGTTGATCGCTATGCCTATTATGGCGAATGTTATTTCCATTCCCCTGGCGATTGGATTGATGTCTATCCCCATTCTGGCATCAAACACTTGGCAAGCGTTTGCCAGCGGGCATCATGTGGCGATGTTTCGGCGGTTTTGGACGCTTATTCTTGCCCTGGCCATTACGACCGGTCTGGCGGCGCAGATACTGACGCGCGTGGATCAGGTGGCGATCTCAATTTTCACGGGCGTGCTTGTGGCGCTTTTTGTATTGAGCCAGGCATTTTCTCTGCGAATCTCGGTGACCGAAAAGAGCGAGACGCGGATGAAGCCGGTGATTGGCATCTTGTCCGGGTTTCTCGGTGGTATCTCCGGTATATTCGGTCCGCCGCTGCTCAGCTTTCTGGTCGCACTGAAAATGCCCAAGGAAGAATTCATGTGCGCGGTCGGGCTCATTTACCTGACGGGCATTTTCCCTTTGTTTGGCACCCTGATTGCCAGCGGCGTCATTTCGACGGCGGACGGCTGGGTGTCGTTGGCCGCCTGCGCACCCTTGTCAATTGGCGTTCTGCTTGGCGCGTGGATGCGCAGCCGCGTGTCGCAAACGGTATTTCAGCGCGTCGTGCTGTTCATGTTGTTCATCGTCGCGCTGAATTTAATCCGCCGAGGGTTTATATAGGCGGCCTCGCCACCAGAGTTTTATATAGGGCTTGTTATAAGCTCTACTGTCCCTTGAAAACCGGTTTACGTTTTTCGCGGAATGCCTTGCCGCCTTCCTTTTGGTCTTCGCTGCGGGAGATCGCTAACAGATCGCGTCGCGCGAGGCCGGCTTGTTCAGAGGGTCCCCGGGTCATGACTTCGTTGCGGACGAAGCGTTTCAACGCTCCCATGACCATGGGAGAGCTGTCGCGGAAAATTTCTGCGTATTCCATGGCACCGTCCATCAATTCGCCCACAGGCGTGACTCTGTTCACCATGCAGGCTTCATAGGCGCGCTGGGCGCTGAAATGCTTGCCGCTAAGCATGAATTCCATGGCGATTTTGTGGGGAATACGGGAGGCCAGGCCAGAGATCAAGCCGCCGCAAAATCCTATTTGCGCTTCGGGATAAAAGAAATCTGCCGTCTCGTCTGCAACGGCGATGTCGCAGAATTGGACCAGACAATAAGCACCGCCGACGCAATAACCGGATATCGCTGCGATCAAAGGCTTGTCGACATCGACGCCGACGCCAGGCATGCACTCCCACAATTCCGGGTCACGCGGCGGATCTTTTAAGTCAGCGCCAACGGAAAACGCTTTTTCACCTGCGCCGGTGAGGATGGCGCATCGGTCATCGGAGGCGTTTAGCGAGATGAACGCATCCCGAAGTTCCGCAACCACACCGTTGCTAAGCGCGTTCATTTTATCCGCGCGATTGATAGTGATTATGCCAATTCCATCATTGGATTCGTAGGTAACCAAATCGCTGCTCATGGTAGTGTCTCCGTTTAAGTCAAATGCGACTCTAAGCCTAACATTTAGACGATTGAATGACACGTCTAGACCGAGATTATGAAAGGATGCTTGACGGATTTAACAGGCTTGGGATGATGGGGACGAAGCAGGGAAGGCCAACGATGATGAATAACGTGAATGTGGCGCAGGAAAGCGCGCCAAACGTCTTGATTGATATTCGCCGGCTCTCGAAGCGATTCGGTCCGGAGCAGGTTTTGACGAATGTCGATCTGGCTGTAGCGCATGGAGACTCGTTGGTGTTGATTGGTGGGTCGGGCAGTGGCAAGTCCTTGCTGTTGAAATGTATTGTCGGTTTGGTGGCGCCGACCAGCGGCACCATCTGGGTCGATGGTAAAGACACCGCCGGTATGCGTGCAAGTGAGCGGCAAGCGTTCGAAGGCCGGTTCGGTATGTTGTTTCAGCGCCAGGGGTTATTTGACAGCATGCTGGTGTGGGAGAACGTTGCCTTCCGTTTGTTGCAGGATGAAAGCCTGTCGCGTTCTGATGCGCGGGAAATTGCAAACGAAAAAATTCGCTCTGTCGGGCTTGATGTTGAAGTGGGCGATCTATCTCCGGCGGAATTGTCAGGTGGTATGCAAAAGCGAGTCGGGTTCGCGCGCGCGATCGCGACTGATCCGGATATTTTGTTCCTCGATGAACCTACTGCCGGGCTCGATCCTATTATGAGCAACGTGATCAACGAAATAATTGCTCATGGGGTTGAGGCGCTGGGGGCTACGACGATTTCCATCACCAGCGACATGGTCAGTGCGCGTAAAATTTCCAACCGCATCGCCATGATTGATGAAGGTCAAATAATCTGGGACGGCCCGACAATGGCCATTGATGAATCCGACAATCCAGTAGTCGAACGGTTCATCCGCAGTAACGTGCAACATTTTCAGGAATGATGGTGGCCGTCATGTTGAACGAAGAACATGTGTCTTACGATGGTGGATGCCAATGCAGTGCGGTGCGGTTTCGGGGGACAGGCACGCCAAAATGGACGGCCCATTGTCATTGTAAAGACTGCCGAAAATCCTCGGCAGCGCCATTTACAACATACGCAAGTTTCGCCAATGAAAACTTTCAATGGATCGGCGCTGCGCCAGCTGTTTACGCATCATCGCTAAATGTGACGCGTCGGTTTTGTGGGAATTGCGGGACGTCCATGAGTTATGAATCCGACAGATGGGCGGGAGAAACGCACATCTTTGTCGCGACACTGGACGATCCGGAAGCGCTTCCACCGCGCCTCCACGCCTATGTTGTGGATCAATTGTCCTGGGTTCGCACTGACGACGGCTTGCGTCGCTATCATCAAACTGTCGCTGAAGGTGGGCCTTTACCGAAATGACGCGGATTAGACCGCCAATTTATAAGGTGGGCCCGGATTGCGTGGCAATGGATTTTAAGAGACGGATGGGCGACGGTCCGTGGCCATGAGGACCAACGCCGCCAGCAAGGTGGGGACGATGGCGTAATACAACATTGTCGCGCCAAGTTCATAGAATAAAAATCCTGACACAAGCGGACCAATGGCGGCGCCAAAATCACGCCAGGTCTGCATGACGGCAAGCCGATGCATGGTGTCCTTTTGATCTTCGCGGAGGGCGATAGCGGCAGGACCCACGGCTGCTATCACGCCGCGCGCCACAATGATGAAGGTCGCGCCCGTAAACGCCCATCCAGCACCAATGACAGCAAATCCAACAGCCAGGACGATAACAGACAAGGCCAACACAAGAGAGACGCCGAAGCTGTCTCCAAGAATGCCGCCGAGCGGCGCGCAGAAAAATTCCATCACCCGCCGTGATGCCAACAGCAAGCCACCACTTAACATGGCGGCTTCGACCGACACGACGCCGGACAGGATGAGAGTGATCGTCATGGTGAAGACGCCATCGACGCCGAAGCCGACGATAAAGAAAAGAAGGTCGTGACGTACGGGGCGGGGCAACCAGGGGTGGGATGCCGGTGTCGGTTTGTCGGTTTCTGCAGGTAGCCTTAACGCCAACGGAATTGCGGTCAGGGACAGCAGTCCCAGAACTGTAAATATTGCTTGTGGGCCGATAACTCCGGCGAGCCACGCGCCCCCGCTGAGAGAGAGGCCTGGTCCGATTTGTTGGATGGCCCGGCTTAGCCCCACCCGCGCACCTGCCCGTTCTCGCTCTGCAACGGCGTAGGCCAAGGTGGTGAGCGACACCGCTGCAAAGGACAATCCCCACACAATTCGTGCAAACAGGAGAATAGGGCCGCCATCAGCGACACCGTAAAGAATGGTGGAGCTGGCGCCAGCCATCGCTGAGATTATAGTCATTTGCCGGAGGCCAATGGCGTCGGTTAGTCGCGCGATCAGGCCGTAGGTGAAGATGCGAACAAGTCGGTTTGCCGACAATAAAACCCCGACCCAGGCCAAGGTGATGCCAAATTCGGCAGCGTTGACGGGCAAAACCACATATATCAATGCGTCGCCTATCAGGATGATCGACAAAACGCCTGCTGACACTGAAGTTGTGGCGATGTTATTCGTTGTCATGACCTGGCGTCGCGCCGCGATCCGCCCAACCGGATCAACGCAATGATAATAATCAAATTAATGACGTTTGAAACCAAGCCCGTTGCGAACGCATATTTGTAATAACCGGTTAAATCGTTGATCAATCCGCCCAGCCATCCACCTGCCGCCATGCCAACGGTGCCAAACAGAAGTACGACGCCAATATACCCACCAGCGTTTCGCGCCGGAAAAATATCGCGAACCGACATCGCGTAGGCGGGCACGATGCCGCCAAACACGGCACCAAACAAGGCGGATAGGACATAAAGCGTCACCAATTCGGTATTCCATATGAAAAACGAAAGGACGACGGCTTGCATTATTGAACCGATAAGGATTGTCCGTAATCCGCCAATGCGATCTGAAAACCAGCCGAAAAACAAACGGCTGACAAAGGCGCAACCCAGCAAAATTGACAACATTCGCGCGCCATGCGCGGCGGTGTATCCCAAATCGCTAGCGTGGGAGACGATATGGACAAGCGGCATTGCCATTGCGATGCAGCACCCAACGATTGCAATTGACAGCAGGGTAAGTATGAGCCGGGGTGATTCTTTTAGCCCGTGGCTTTCATCTTGTGAGCCCATCGAAAGCCCGGGTGTGGGACGTGGCGGAACAGGTGGGGGATGCCGTAAAATCAAGACGAGGGGCGTCAACGCGAATAGTGCAAAAACGCCGTACCAGAACCAGACCTGCCGCCACCCCACATCCTCTAGTCCGG